>Ga0209536_100004010_pt1 | contig 23390 bp, 20 predicted proteins | sample DeeMarSeWOR28_12_FD_187461 | JGI IMG/M metagenome (GOLD analysis project Ga0209536, IMG submission 187461) | Marine sediment microbial communities from White Oak River estuary, North Carolina - WOR-2-8_12 (SPAdes) (version 2) | ecosystem: Environmental > Aquatic > Marine > Intertidal zone >...
TGTGTACCCGGGGCGGGACTTGAACCCGCACGGCCTAAACGGCCACAGGATTTTAAGTCCTGCGTGTCTACCAATTCCACCACCCGGGCTTTGGCTAGCTTTTAGCCATAAAAAAAGAGCGAAAGACGGGATTCGAACCCGCGACCCCGACCTTGGCAAGGTCGTGCTCTACCAGCTGAGCTACTTTCGCTTTTTCCTTCATTTTTCAAAGGGACTGCAAAGATAAATAACGACTTTAAATATTCAACATGTTTTTCACAAATTGTTTACTTATTTCGCTATTCAGATAGTTATTCAATTCCCTATTTAATATCTTGCGAACCTCAAACTTTAACCATTTTTCAATTACTCAATGAAATAATGAAGAGCGAATTTTATATACTTTTTAAAAATTAGCATAATGGAACACGCAGAATTCAAAAAATATATTGATCAAAACAAGGACAGGTTCTTATCTGAACTCTTTGAGCTACTTAGGATCCCTTCAATAAGTTCAGATAGTACTAAAAAGGCAGAAATCAATAAAGCTGCTGAATATTTAAAGCTGAAATTTGAAGAAGCTGGCGTAGATAAAGCTGAGATCTGCGAAACGGCTGGTAATCCAATTGTTTATGCGGAAAGGATTATTGATTCTGCACTTCCAACCATACTGGTATACGGGCACTATGATGTACAACCAGTTGATCCGATTGAACTTTGGAAATCTCCTCCATTTGAACCAACAATACGTGACAATAAAATTTATGCCAGAGGTTCAGCTGATGATAAGGGGCAGTTTTATGCGCATCTAAAGGCATTTGATACCATGTCAAAATTAGAAAACTTGTATTGTAATGTGAAATTTATGATTGAAGGCGAGGAGGAAGTAGGTTCGGAAAATCTTGGGATCTTTGTTGGTGAAAATAAAGAAAAGCTGGCTGCAGACGTTATCCTGATCTCCGATACGAGTATGCTTTCAATGGAACACCCATCTATCACCACCGGATTGAAGGGATTGAGTTATCTTGAAGTGGAAGTAACTGGCCCAAACCGCGATCTTCATTCAGGTACATTTGGTGGCGCAGTGGGAAATCCCATCAATATCTTGAGCAAAATGATTGCTTCGTTAACGGATGAAAATAATCGAATTACCATACCTGGATTTTATGATAATGTAGTAGAGTTATCTGATGAAGAACGGATAAAAATCGCTTCTTCTCCGTTCAGTGAAAAGAAATTTAAGGAAGAATTGGAAGTAGATGCATTAGCAGGAGAAGCTGGATATACAGCGCTTGAGCAATTGGGTATTCGGCCAACCCTGGATGTAAACGGTATCTGGGGAGGATATACCGGTGAAGGCGCAAAAACCGTATTGCCATCAAAAGCTCATGCCAAGATATCTATGAGGCTCGTGCCAAACCAAAACAGCAAGGAGATCACAAAATTGTTTACAGATCATTTTCGATCCATTGCTCCTCCACAGGTAAAAGTTAAGGTAACACCACACCATGGTGGGGAACCAGCAGTAACCCCAATAGATTCGCTTGCATTTAAAGCCGCAGAAAATGCCTATATTGAAGGTTGGGGCAAAAAACCGATACCAACGCGTGATGGAGGCAGTATTCCTATTGTTGCACTTTTTGAAAAAGAGTTGGGCTTGAATTCACTGTTACTTGGATTGGGACTTGATTCTGATGGCATTCATTCACCCAATGAAAGTTTTGGAATAAACAATTTTTTGAAAGGGATTGAGACGATTATTTTATTCCATAAACATTTTGCCCTATTGAACAAGTAGTCAATTGAATGGCTTCGAGAAATTATATGTCACTAAGGTTACAGTTCAAAACGGTAAAAAGATGGACTTTTGGTCACTAATTTTTATTTGTGGAAGGTTATGAGAAAATTGTCTATACTGTTTTTTATCCTGATAATGGTTCAGGGACTAATGGCACAAATCCTTGAACCGGCCAAGTGGAGTTACAATGTATCCAGCAGTAAAGTAAGTATCGGGGATGAAGTTGAGCTGATCTTCAAAGCTGTAATAGATCCAAAGTGGTATTTGTATTCATCGGATTTCGATTTGGATCCCGGTCCGATTCCTACAGAATTTACCTTTGAAGAAAGTCCTGATTATGCATTGATCGGGGGAATAAATCCTGTAAATCCAAGTCGGAAGTTTGATGAAATCTGGGAAGGTGAAGTAAGCTTTTTCAAAGGAACTGGCGAGTTCAGGCAGAAAGTAAAAATAATCGGGGAAAATCCGGTAATCAGAGGCAGCTATTCCTACCAGGTATGTTCTGATGTGGATGGAAAATGCATTCCTTTTGATGATGAATTTGTCTTCAATGACTTTAAAGTAATTACAACTGAATCTGATGAGTCTGGTCAGTCAACAACATTTCAGACACAATCCCTTCAGCTTCCCGGTGCGGACAATTCGGTTGATGACAGTGATGCTTCAGGAATATTGCAACCTGCTGCATGGTCTTTTGAGCTATCAGATCAAAATCCTTCGGTTGGAGATGAAATCGAGTTGGTCTTCAAGGCCAACATTAATAAAGACTGGTATTTGTATTCCTCAGATGTTGATTTAGTCCCGGGCCCAATTCCTGCGACGTTTACATTTACGGAGAATGAGGATTATGAAATAATGGGTGAAATACAGCCGATTGGTGCCCAGAAAAAATATGATAAGATTTTTGAAGGAGATGTCACCTATTTTAAAGGATCAGCTGAGTTTCGACAAAGGATTAAGGTTCTTAAAGCTGACTTTAATATTGAAGGGACTTTAGAATACCAGGTCTGTTCTGATATTGACGGAAAATGTATACCATTTGAAGAAGATTTTAGTTTTGGCGAACCATCGAAGAAAGCAGGAGCAAAGACGCAGGCGCCAAAGAAAAGTTTATTAAAATCCAGGGATACATATTCCCCATATTCATTACTCAGCTTTATGATCGTAGCGTTCCTGGCTGGATTAGCAGCACTTTTCACGCCATGCGTCTTCCCAATGATCCCGATGACAGTAACCTTTTTTACGGGTAAGGCGAAAAGTAGAAAACAAGGAATCCGAAATGCCTTTCTCTACGGGTTTTCGATCATCTTCATTTATACGGTTATTGGTTCCATAGTTGCTCCCTTTATGGGACCGGAAATGGCCAATGAGTTGGCCACCAACTGGATCCCTAACCTTATATTCTTTTTGGTATTTGTCATATTTGCTCTTTCATTTTTTGGTTTGTTTGAAATAAACCTGCCAAATTCCTGGGTAAATAAAGCGGATAAGCAAGCAGATAAAGGAGGATTAGGGGGTATATTTTTCATGGCGTTTACCTTGGTGCTTGTTTCATTTTCATGTACGGGTCCACTGGTTGGCAGTATACTGGTAGAAGCGGCCGGAGGTCAGATACTCAAACCAATTCTTGGCATGTTTTCATTTGCCATGGCCTTTGCTATCCCGTTTACTCTTTTTGCCATTTTTCCAGAATGGCTCAATTCACTGCCAAAATCCGGTGGCTGGCTCAATGCTGTAAAGGTAGTACTTGGATTTTTGGAGCTTGCGTTGGCATTGAAATTTATCAGCATTGCAGACCAGGCCTATCATTGGGGACTGCTCGACCGGGAAGTTTACCTGGCATTTTGGATCGTGATTTTCACCTTGATGGGGCTGTATCTTTTAGGTAAGATTAGGTTGCCAAATGATAGCCCACTTGATATTATCAGCGTTCCGCGTCTGATTTTGGCAATATTGATTTTCACTTTTGTTGTGTATTTAATTCCTGGCATGTTTGGGGCACCCCTTAAAGCATTGGCAGGATATCTCCCTCCTATGTCAACACATGATTTCAATTTAGTCCAGGCTGGAAATAATACCAATTTGGTTCTTGGTTCGGATGAAGAAAAAATATGTGATCAACCAAAATATGCCGATTTCTTACATTTCCCGCATGGAATTAAAGGTTATTTCGATTACCAACAGGCATTAGCATGTGCTAAAAAACTGGACAAACCAATCTTTATTGACTTCACGGGGCATGGGTGTGTGAATTGTCGGGAGATGGAAGCGAGAGTATGGTCTGATCCCGAAGTACTGAAAAGATTGAATAATGATTTTATCATGCTGGCACTTTATGTGGACGATAAGACAGAGCTGCCTGAATCAGAATGGTATACCTCGGACTACGACCTTAAAGTAAAAAAATCAATAGGCAAGCAAAATGCCGATCTTCAAATCACAAAATTCAATAATAATGCTCAGCCCTTCTACATTATACTGAATCATGATGAAGAATTACTTTTAGAACCAAAGTCTTATGATCTGACTATCAGTAATTTTATAGCATTCCTTGATGCGGGAAAAAAAGCTTATGAGTTAAAAAACTAAACAGCCGAAAATTCTTTTCACTAAAATTTTTAGCATTAAACGTTGATAATTCAATTTTTTTATTAACTTTTGCGGTTAATATTACATTCATTCAAAAAGTAAAAAAATTAATTTTTATACCCTCACATTTTTAAGGACGCAGAATGGCAAAACTGAAGAACATCATCAAGCAATTGTCTGAAGAAGACTTTGTGGCAATCTATGATTCTCTCATTGAGAGTAGTGCAGATAAATCAGCATTTTTACTCAGGGCAATGCGGGAAAAGCAACAGTCTGATAATAAAATTATGGAAGAGTTGGATGTGAATACCAACGCTTACTATACATTAAGATCAAGACTCAATCAAAAAATAGAAGAATACCTGTTGCAACAAATGGAGAATCCGCGTACGGATATCCTAAAAAAGGTAGCCAATATCAATGAAATTATTTTTACCAAGAAAAGAGCTATTGCCATTGCAACACTTAAAAAACTTGAAAAAGAATTGCTCGATTATGACCTATCCAATGAGCTGACGATTGTTTATAAGTTTCTGAAAAAACTACACATTAATTCTGCTGATTACTTCAACTATTCACAGCTATATAATAAACATGTTGCTTACACTCTTGCCGTGGATAAAGCAGAGGACTTATTGGCTGAATACTTTAAAAAGTATGGTAATTTTGCCCTTTCCGGTGATGAAAGATCTAAAATGGAGCTCACACTGATGAGTAAAGAAATGAATAATGTGTGTGCTTTGTACAAATCCCACAGGTTATACGTGTATCAAAGCTGTATCAATATTTATCATCGGCTTTATGTAGAAAAAGAAGAAACCATCGAGGATGATCTTGAACCAATAGAAGATATCATACAGAACGTACAAAAGATATTTGAAGATTATCACCTTGATTCTATATATTATCATTTAAGAATTGTTTTCGAATACCTGAAACTCGAATATTACGATCACTATAAAGTATACAGAAAGGCAGAAAATTATTTTGAAGAAGTAAACGATTCATGCGCTGATCTGCTGTCAAACTATACGCTATACACGTATCCTGCCCAATTCCTGATGACGAAAATAAAGCGACATGTTCGCATGGGTTCAGTTGAGGATATGTACGATGAAAATGAAGGATTATTCCACGATTATGAAGCTGACAAAAATGACATCCCGAATTATATCACATATGTAATTTACCGGGCTTTGTCCTGTTACTATAAGAAGAAGTATGATGAAGCTGCACGCTGGGTGAATAATCTGCTAAACGAAATCAGTTTGAAAAAGTACCCTGCAGCTCAACTTGAAATTAAAACAGTTCTTGCTTTACAGTATTGCATGGTCAGGGATTATGATTTGTTCAATCAGTTGATCAATAGCATCCAAAGACAAATCAGGCTGTTGGGGAAAGATGCTTGCGAACACGTGGTCATATTCACTAAAATGTTAAAAATCTCCATAAGCGACTCAAAGAAGAATAAAAAATCGAAGATCGAAGGCCTGGCGGATAAAATTAAGAATATTGAATTGGATTATTTTACCCCAACATTATTGGTGAAAATTGATGAAGAATTTATCGATAATCTGAGTAAAGAGTAAAGAGAATTATACCTCTAATTTTTCAAGATTTTCCTGGCTTAAGGGTTTATTAATATACTTTTTAACGTAGGTATATTCTTTCGATTTATTTACATCTTGTGGATTGATCGATGATGTAAGCATGACGATCTTACACTTGCTTTTTGTGGTCTCCTGCAATTTCTCAAATTCGTCCAGAAATTGAAACCCATCCATAAGTGGCATGTCAATATCAAGGAAGATTACATCGGGAAGAATTTGATCTGCAATATTATCCAGCTTTTCTACATTTTTCAAAAACTCTATGGCACTTCGGGCACCTGTATGTGTATAAATATATTTTGTAATACTGGCAGCCTCAATCATTTTTTGATTGATCAAATTATCGATTTCATTATCATCGATAAGCATTACGGCATAAAAGTTATTATCTTCAGCGTTCGACATACTATTTCTTATTTACTAAATGGCAAGGTATTATTAAAGTAAACAAATATTTAATAAAAAATACAGTTCTTTTTTACTAAGTCTTTCAATATAATCAGATCTATCAAAAAAGTGTGTTCAAATCTAGAAGATTATAGGATTTTTTCAAACAGGCTTAATCTATTCGTAAGTAAGGTTTATTTTAAAATTTAAAGCATTACTAGAAGAGTTTAAACAGAAACACCTCATATTGAGTGAAAATCATACTATATTGTGAGAATAATGTTCTTTTCGTGAATCTTCACAAAGCAAGTTTTAACTGTTATTTAAGTTATTCGATAGAGTAAAAAATTCATTTTTATCGTGGATTTTCTAAAAACAAGATTTTTATCAAAAAAAAAGACTGAAATATTTCAGTCTCCTTTAACTATCGTATAATGTTAACTTTATGCTTCTATTGGTTCTACAGAAACGTATGACCTGTTTTTCCTTCCTTTTTTGAAGGCAACTGTTCCATCCACAAGAGCAAACAAGGTATGATCTTTTCCAATACCAACATTTTCTCCAGGGTGATGTGTGGTGCCTCTCTGCCGTACAATAATGTTTCCAGCGATTGCTGCCTGTCCACCATAAATCTTTACGCCAAGTCGTTTACTATGCGATTCACGACCATTTCTTGAACTACCGGCTCCCTTTTTATGTGCCATTTTTAGTTTATTTAATATCTTCGATTAATACCTTAGTAAATTGCTGTCTGTGACCGTTTTTTACTCTATATCCTTTTCTTCTCTTCTTTTTGAAAACAACTACTTTGTCACCTTTCTGATGACCGAGAATTTTTCCAGTCACTTTTGATCCTTTGATACTTGGTGAACCAACTTTTACTTTACCGTCGTTGTCAACAAGTAAAACATGATCAAACTCCACTTTGTCACCATCTTTTCCCTCTAATAGAGGAGTATAGTAGAATTTATCTTTTTCTACTTTTACCTGCGTTCCAGCTATTTCAACGATTGCGTACATTTCTTATTATTTAATTAGCGGATTACCCACTGAAAAACGGACTGCAAAAATATTGGAATACTTTTTAATTACCAAATTATCCTTTATCAAAATAATTGATTAGAGTATCTGGAAATGTGGATAAATATTTAAGAGATAATTTTTTTAAGTTTTGGTTTTAATAGATATAAGTAAACTATTCAATACCAAAACCTTATAAAAATCACACCATTTTTTATAGATTGGTATGATCAGAATGTGGATAATTTTTGCTTGATTTTCCCATCACTTTTGGACATCTTTGACGAATTGTGCCTTTCCTATTTTTTCTTTCTCAGGGATATTTGCACTCTATTTTTCATTGAGCACAGCGGAGGCAAAATAATTGAAACATCGTCCATGAACTAGGTGTTAAACGACCGGTATTTGAATAAACGGTAATGGAAAACTTATAAACTTTAATGAAATAGATGAGCAAAAAAGGATTTATTGAAGAAGAACCAATTTTAAAAGAGAACAAGGATAGATTTGTTCTTTTCCCTATCGAGCATAATGATATCTGGGAATTTTATAAAAAAGCTGAAGCCAGCTTTTGGACTGCGGAGGAAATAGATTTAAGCCAGGATTTGAAAGACTGGGCAAATCTCAATGATGGTGAACGGCATTTTATCTCCCACGTATTGGCCTTTTTCGCAGCCAGTGACGGGATTGTTAACGAGAACCTGGCTGAAAACTTTGTGGCAGAAGTCCAGTATACTGAGGCTAAATTTTTCTACGGATTTCAGATAGCCATTGAAAATATTCATTCAGAGACCTACTCTTTATTAATAGATACCTACATTAAAGATCCGGTAGAAAAAGACCGCCTGCTTCATGCAATTGATACGATGGATTTAGTGAAGAAAAAGGCAGAATGGGCGTTAAGATGGATTGAAAATGGCAGTTTCTCCGAGAGGCTTATAGCATTTGCTGCAGTAGAAGGGATCTTTTTCAGTGGCAGTTTCTGTTCCATTTTCTGGTTAAAGAAAAGAGGCCTGATGCCAGGATTAAGTTTTTCTAATGAGTTGATCTCCAGGGATGAAGGTTTACACTGTGATTTTGCCTGCCTTTTGTACAATAACCATTTAGTACATAAGCTTCCCAAGAATACTGTTATCGAAATCATCAAGGACGCCGTTGAAATTGAAAAAGAATTTGTCACAGAAGCATTACCCGTAAAATTAATTGGCATGAATGCAGATTTGATGTGTCAATACATTGAATTTGTTGCGGATCGATTGTTACAGGAGCTTGGATGTCCGCGAGTATTTAACTCAACAAATCCATTTGATTTTATGGAGATGATTTCCCTGCAAGGTAAGACCAATTTTTTTGAAAAACGTGTCGCTGAATACCAGAAAGCTGGTGTAATGCAGAATGATGATGCTGATGCTCCTAAATTTTCATTGGATGAAGATTTTTAATATACATATTAAACCATTAAACCTGAATACCAGTAATGTTAGTAATTAAAAGAGACGGCAGGAGAGAATCTGTAAAGTTTGACAAGATCACAGCACGCATTGAGAAGCTGTGTTATGGTCTCGATATGAACTATGTAGAGCCAATCGAAGTGGCTAAAAAAGTAATCAATGGACTGTATGATGGTGTAACTACACAGGAATTGGATAACCTTGCAGCTGAAACGGCCGCCAGTTTGACTTCCAAACACCCTGATTACGCTCGACTTGCTGCAAGAATAGCAGTTTCTAATCTTCACAAAACTACATCGAAGTCTTTTTCAAATACAATGAAAAGACTCTATACCTACATTGATCCTAAAACAGGTGAAAACGCCTCATTGATTTCCAAGGATGTGTATGGTATCATTAAGAAAAATGCTGCACAATTGGATTCATCGATCATTTATGATCGTGATTTCAACTATGACTATTTTGGATTCAAAACACTGGAGCGTTCATACCTTATGAGATTGGATGGTAAGGTGGTTGAACGGCCACAACACATGCTCATGAGAGTAGCCATTGGTATTCACATGGACGATATCGATTCGGCAATTAATACGTATAATCTCATGTCGGAAAAATGGTTTACCCATGCGACGCCCACCCTTTTCAACGCCGGAACACCAAAACCACAACTATCTTCCTGCTTTTTATTGACTATGAAGGAAGACAGTATTGACGGAATTTACGACACTTTAAAGCAATGCGCCAAAATATCTCAGTCAGCCGGAGGTATAGGATTGAGCATTCATCAGGTCAGAGCAAAGGGTTCTTATATAAAGGGAACCAATGGAACATCAAACGGTATTGTCCCTATGCTCCGAAACTTCGATATGACGGCACGATACGTAGATCAGGGAGGCGGAAAGCGCAAGGGAAGTTTTGCAATTTACCTGGAACCCTGGCATGCAGATATTTTCGAGTTCCTTGAGCTGAAGAAAAACCATGGGAAGGAAGAGCTTAGGGCAAGAGATTTGTTCTATGCATTATGGATATCAGATCTTTTCATGAAACGTGTTGAGGACAATGATGAATGGTCACTTTTTTGCCCTAATGAAGCTCCGGGATTACATGATTGTTACGGTGAAGAGTTTGAAAAATTATATGCCAAATACGAGCGTGAAGGTAAAGCAAGAAAAGTGGTAAAAGCCCAGGAGTTATGGTTTGAAATTCTAGAAGCTCAGATTGAAACTGGAGTTCCTTACATTCTATACAAGGATGCCGCAAATAAAAAATCAAATCAAAAAAATCTCGGAACAATAAAATCCAGCAATCTTTGTACTGAGATTATGGAATATACCTCAAAGGATGAAGTGGCCGTATGTAACCTGGCCTCAATTGCGCTTTCAAAATTTGTGATCGATGGCACCTTTGATCATGAAAAACTTTTCGAAATCGCTTATACGGTTACTCAGAATCTTAACAAGGTTATTGATGTAAATTATTATCCTGTAGAAGAGGCAAGAAATTCCAATATGCGACATCGTCCAATCGGCATTGGAGTTCAGGGATTAGCGGATGCATTTGCATTGTTGCGCCTACCTTTCGATTCACCTGAAAGTCGCAAACTCAATACAGAGATATTTGAAACGATCTATTTTGCGGCCATGACTGCCTCGAAAGACCTTGCTAAAGCAGATGGACCCTATGAATCCTACAAGGGATCACCAGTATCGAAGGGGATATTCCAATTTGATATGTGGGGCGTAACACCGGATTCTGGCAGATGGAATTGGATGGAATTGAAGAAGGAGGTGAAAAAGTATGGCGTAAGAAACTCTTTATTGCTCGCACCAATGCCAACGGCCTCTACCTCGCAGATACTTGGAAATAATGAATGTTTTGAACCATTCACTTCCAATATTTACACCAGGAGGACACTTAGCGGTGAATTTATTGTCGTGAATAAATACCTGATGAATGATCTCAACAAACTAGGACTCTGGAATGAAGGCATGAAGAACCGGTTAATTCAGGCAAATGGTTCCATTCAGCAAATCCCTGAAATTCCCCAGGAATTAAAAGACCTGTATAAAACTGTATGGGAAATATCTCAAAGAGCAGTGATTGATATGGCGGCGGATAGAGGAGCTTATATTTGTCAGAGTCAGAGTATGAATATTCACATTCAGGATCCAAACTTTGGAAAACTCACCTCCATGCATTTTTATGCCTGGAAGAAGGGGTTGAAAACAGGCATGTATTATCTGAGAACCAAGGCAGCAGCAGATGCTATTAAATTTACGGTTCAGAAAAATCAGCAGCAGGAGCCCAATGCAGAAGAAGTTAAAATACAAAATCAATCGGATATGGCTTGTTCATTGGATAATCCGGATGATTGTATTGTTTGCGGAAGTTAAATTCAGGTGTATTATATTATAATTTAAAGCCTTCTTAGTATTTAAGAGGGCTTTTTATTTTTTAGCTTATTCTACTCCAGTTGAGGGAAGATTTTCGCTGATTTAGGACTTGTCGTTTAATCAATGCATTTTCTTCTTTTTCAAGTTTAGGATCCTCTTGTAACACCTGCTCAGCAGCTTTCCGTGCTATTTCCAGGATCTTCGAATCTTTTCCCAAATCTGCAATTAACAAATCCAATATTCCACTTTGCTGGGTTCCCATAAGATCTCCTGGTCCGCGTAATTTCAGGTCAGCCTCTGCAATATCAAAACCATTATTGGTACTCACCATGGTATGAATTCGTTGCCGGCTTTCCTTTGTTAATTTATAGCTGGTCATGAGAATGCAATAAGACTGATCCGCTCCCCGGCCAACACGGCCACGCAATTGATGAAGCTGCGCCAATCCAAATCTTTCAGCATTTTCAATGACCATGACCGTTGCATTAGGGACATTTACCCCAACTTCTATCACAGTAGTAGCAACCAGGATTTGTGACTCATTTTTGATGAAACGTTTCATTTCAAATTCCTTTGCATCGGTCTTCATTTTACCATGTAAGATGCCAACCTGATATTCCGGGAATGCCCGTTGAATAGCTTCGTATCCATCAGTAAGGTGTTTTAAATCTAACTTTTCTGATTCTTCAATCAATGGATAGACAACATATACCTGCCTGCCCTGGGCAATTTGTTTTCGCATAAATCCAAATGTTTCCAGTCGGTCGGAATCATATTTATGCATGGTGACGATTTCCTTTCTACCTTCGGGTAATTCATCGATAATTGAAACATCAAGATCTCCATAAAGCGTCATAGCCAGTGTACGAGGAATAGGTGTTGCCGTCATTACCAGGATATGGGGAACCACGTCCTGGTTTTTTTTCCAAAGTTTGGCTCGTTGGGCAACACCAAACCTGTGTTGCTCATCAACGATGGCCAGGCCAAGGTTATTGAACTGCACCTTATCTTCAATCAGTGCATGAGTCCCAATGAGTATTTTCAAAGAACCGTTTTCCAGTTTCTCAGCAATGATCATGCGTTCCTTTTTCCTGGTGGAGCCTTTTAAAATTGCGATCTCAAGTCCCAGTTCATCTGCAAATGGTTTTAATCCGTTATAATGTTGGTCAGCCAATATTTCTGTAGGAGCCATTAGTGCCACTTGAGCACCCTTGCCAATCACAATTAACATGCAAATGAAAGATACAATGGTCTTGCCACTACCCACATCACCCTGTATCAGGCGATTCATTTGTTTACCGGATTTCATGTCACGATATATCTCCCTTATTACTTTTTTTTGTGCGTTGGTTAATTCAAAAGGTAAATGGTTGGTATAGAAGTCTGTGAGGATATCTGTTGAGTCAAAAACCTGGCCCTTGAATTTTTCAATACGGGTTAACTTTAGCTTGATTAAGCGAAGTTGCAGATAAAAAAACTCTTCAAACTTCAATCGATATTGAGCTTTTCGAAGCTCATGCTGGTCTTTGGGAAAATGTATATTTGCCAGAGCACTGTTTTTGGGCATCAAAGTATACTGTTCTCGAATGGAATCCGAGAGGCTTTCCCTGATATATCTGTAGGTTTCAGTAAGTAAGTTCCTTTGCAATTTCGAAATGCCTTTACTATCGAGATACCTGACTCTCAATTTCTCTGTGGAAGGATACACTGGTTGAAGAAATGCCTGGTTGTCATTAGATTCAGTAAGCGGATCTATTTCAGGATGGGCGATATTAAATTTCCCATTAAAAATTGTCGGTTTGCCAAAAACTACGTAGTCAACACCCGTTCTGAGTTTTTTTATCATCCATTGTGCCCCTTTGAACCAAACCAATTCAATTTCACCGGTATCATCTTTTAAATAGGCAACTAGTCTTTTTTTTCTGCCCTGTCCAACTATTTCAATATGACTGATCCTTCCTTTAAGCTGGATATAGGCAATCGAGCTATCGATCTCACTAATACTGTGAAATTTAGTTCGATCTTCGTAACGAAATGGGTAATGTTGGAGAAGATCTCCAAATGTGAAAATATTGAGTTCTTTATTGAGTAATTCCGCTTTTGTAGGTCCAACGCCTTTCAGAAATTCGATTCTGGTATCGAAATATCGATCCATCAATTACTTCTTTTTTGAACATCCTCCTGCCATTGGAGCGTATTTAATAAATGGACGATATCGTCACGGATAAAGTCTATAACCGGGGCAAGGGAATCATTTTGGGTAGCAGTATTAAAATAAAGCGCGCCACGGAGAAAATGGTGTATGGAATCTGTAGTGAAAAACTGGTATTGACTTGGAACTTCTCCACTAAGTTTGGCCAAAACAGCGGTTTTGCCAAGTTTGGTTTCGATTACTGCTTCATCAATAGCATAGGCTTTTACCTGGTGTTTAGATGTCAATTTGTAGGCAGTGACGAGATACTCCCTAAGTAATTCTTCACTTTTCTTTACTGGTTTGTAGGAGACCTGTATTGAAGCTTCAAATTCCGGATAGTATAAATCGATCCAAAAAGGTTCGGCTATCCAACTGGAATCTTTCAAAATTTTTGCATGAGTAGAATACTCAAATTGATAAGGAAATGTGTCCGGCAAGGTCTGGAATTCATTTTTGGGTAATACAATCCGATTAAATCCTTTAGGTTTTGGCATAAAATCAGTATTGCATGCAGTGAGGTATATCAAATTAATGACGATGAAAATCAACTGCTTTTTCATGATTTTAGTTGATTATTACTTTGATTTTCTTAATCCGTTTTTGATCGACTGCAATTATGATAAATTCGTATTTTTCAAAGGTTATAATTTCTCCAGTGCCTGGAAGTTTACTGTGAAGCTCAAGAATAAGCCCGCCGAGAGATTCGCTTTCACCTTTCACTTTTTCGAAAATAGCAGGATCCTCGCCAGTAATTTTGCAAAAATCAATTAACGCCGTCTTGCCTTCAAATATGTACGTATTTTCATCGATCTTATTAAAGATGATTTCGTCGTCATCTGATTCGTCATGGATTTCACCGACAATTTCTTCGATTACATCTTCAAGTGTTACCAATCCTGAAGTCCCTCCGTATTCATCCACGACTATGGCCATGTGTACATGTCTGTGCTGAAAATCTTTTAATAACGTATCAATTTTTTTTGTTTCAGGAATGAAGAATGGAGGACGGATAAGCTTTTGCCACTTAAAATTTTCTTTCTTATTCAGATGAGGCAATAAATCTTTACTATATAATATGCCTTCTATACTATCAATTGTTTCTTTAAATATCGGTATTCTGGAATATCCGCATTTATTAATTTTATCCATTAATTCATGAAAATCCAGTGCTGTATCGAGGGCTGTGATATCCACCCTGGACCTCATCACCTGTTTAACGCTCAATTGTCCAAAATTAACTATACCCTTTAAAATGCCTTTTTCTTCTTCAGTTGTATGCTCGTTGGTGGTAAGTTCCAGTGCCTGATTTAGTTGATCGGCGGATATCTCGTACCCTCTCTTTTGTATTTTTCGTTCAAAGGCATGTGATAAATTTGTTAAAAGCCATGAAACCGGTTTAAAAAATCTAAATGCAAAATTGATCAGCGGCACACTCATTTTCGCGAAGCCAATGCTTTTTTGGTTCGCATAGATTTTGGGAACTACTTCACCAAAATACACAATCAAAAATGTGACAATGACAGTAAGTATAATTATCACTTTTCCCTGCACACTTTCCGAATTCGTGATTCTCCATGACATTATCGTAGATAGTGTTACAAAGGAGATATTTATGAAATTGTTTAGAATTAAAATTGTTGCCAAAAGTCGCTTTGGTTTTGAAATCAATGCATAAATCTGTTTTTCAACAGTATTACCATTTCTCAGCAGCTGTATTTCCCTTGGATTTAGGGAAAAAAAAGCCACTTCTGAACCAGATACCATTCCGGATAGAACTAAAAGTATTGCCAATACTAAGCCATTTACTATGTAAAATAGTATTGGAGCATTTTGCAAAACCATTAAAAAAAGTATGGAACCAGGTTCAGGATCGTCGATGTTAATTTCCAATATTTAGCTTTTAATGTTCAACTAAAACGGTAGATCATCTATGTCATCTTCTTCCAGTGCAGGAGCATTTGGCGCTTGTGGTTTTGACGATGTGCTGACTTGTTCGTGGGAATTTTGATCCTCACTACTTTCTGATTGATCACCGCGACCACCACCCAACATGGTCATATTGAGGCCTCTTATTCGTGTAGTCGTGCGATTATTTCCATCACTGTCCTGCCAGTTTTCAGTTTTAAGTTTGCCTTCGATATATACAGTCTGACCTTTTTTAAGGTATTGTTCAGCGATTTTTGCCAGGCCATCCCATAATTCTATTCGATGCCATTCCGTTTGTGTTACCCTTTCTCCATTTTTATTTGTGTAAGATTCAGAAGTAGCGATATTAAAATTTGCCACAACAGAACCACTGCTCAAATGCCGTACTTCAGGATCAGATCCTAAATTTCCAATTAAGATAACTTTATTAACTCCAGCCATAACGCTTTTTTATTTCACAAAATTAGGAATGTTTTTTTAAAACTAATCAATTTATTTTTTCTCCCAAATATCTATCAATAAGAATGGACTTGGGCAATTCATGGATTTCTTCTTCCGAATATAGCTGATATTCGCCCCAATCCATTGGATTATGCTCAAATTCTTCAAGGGTATTAATATTGTAAAACCTGCAGAATATTGTTTGATGGGACAATATATGTTTATAAGTCTTTGATTCACTATTTACTTTCCAAATCGAGGCGTTTTTGGTGAGGAACTTTGGAAGTGGAAAATGATTAAAATCCATGACTTCATGAGTTTCTACAAGAACAAATTCAAAAAGACCTTTCCAGATATCGTTATTCTTTCGCTTTCGAAGGAGGTATTTTCCATTGACTTTAATGAGGAGGTAATTAAAGTATCGCACTCGATTCATCGCCTTCTTCGATTTGAATGGTATTTTATCCTGCAATTTGTTCAATTGAGCATAACATATTCCATTAAATCCGCAGGTATTGCAGGATGGATTTTTAGGTGAACAATGCAACGCCCCAAATTCCATAATGGCCTGGTTAAATATATCAGGTTGAGATTTTGGGATTAATTCATCTACAATACTTTTTATGTACCCAACAGTTTTTGGGGTAGAAATATCCTGGATAATGCCATATAATCTCGTTATAACTCTCATCACATTTCCATCTACTACCGCTTCCTTTTTATGAAAGGCAAATGAGGCGATTGCGGCTGATGTGTACGGCCCGATCCCTGGAAGTTTAATGAGTTCATTTCGTGCAGTTGGAAATTTTCCATTGTATTGATTTACAATAGATTTAGCACATTTATGTAGATTTCTTGCACGACTATAATATCCCAACCCTTGCCAGGTTCTCAACACGTCATCTTCGGAAGCATTGGCTAATTCGTGAATTGTCGGATATTTCTCAATAAATTTTATATAGTAGGGAAGTCCCTGATCTACACGCGTTTGCTGCAAAATGATTTCCGAAAGCCATATTTTATATGGATCCCGGTCAGCTCTCCATGGCAAATCACGCTTGTTTTGTTGGTACCACCGGAGCAACTCACCCACAATTTTGTTTTTCTTAAAACTCATTATAATTTGTTCTGTGTCATATATTTTTGTTCTTTTCTTTTTTAATTGTCAGCCGAGGCTTTAAATTTGTGCCTCAAAATTATAGCATTAGAGTTTTTTACATAATTAAAAGATTAATAAAGTGACTAAAGCAGAGGTTATAACCCAAATTGCCGACCAAACTGGAATTGATAAAGCTGATGTTCAAATAACTGTTGAAGCTTTTTTTAGTGTCGTAAAAAATTCTATGGCCGCCGGTGACAATATTTATGTGAGGGGTTTTGGAAGCTTTGTAAATAAAAAGAGAGCTAAAAAAGTTGCCCGTAATATTTCCAAAAATACGGCTATTGTCATTGATGAGCATTTCGTTCCCAGTTTTAAGCCATCAAAAGTTTTTATTGAGAAAATAAAAAACAGTTCCAAGGTCAAAAAAGTTAACTCCTAAGTTATCTTTATTTTATACCTGATGTCTTAAAGGGATTTAATGTCCAAATCCAGATTTCTTTTATTACTTTTTGTAGTTATAACTACAATTTTGCTGTATATGCTCCCCCGCTATGTTGTAAACAATGCAGCCCAGGAGATAGATAATGGAACATCTGAGACTTCCCAGAATCCTCAAACCACTGAACATGAGCATTCATTCCAGATACCGGATTCGGTGTCAGCAAAAATTTTAGGATTTTATGAATCTTTTGATAATGCTGAAAATCAAGAAAAAAGGATTATATTTGCAGACTCTTTAGCCAAGGCTTATAAAACTGTCGGAAAATTGGACAGTTCAGCTAAGTATACAGAGATAAGAGCAATTCAAAACCCATCTTTGGACAATTTAATAATTGCTGGTGATGGGTATTATGAAGCATTTAATTTTTCTGTGGATGGCGCAAAGAGAAATTTTCTGGCTGAAAAGGCACAGCACTATTATAAAAGAGTTTTAGAAGAAAACTCTTCTTTGCTTGATGTAAAATCAAAGTTAGCAATGACTTTTATAGCAGGTTCAAATCCCATGGAGGGGATCACCTTATTACGGGAAGTTTTGGATGAAGATCCAAAAAATGAACTGGCGATTTACAATTTAGGAATGTTGGCTATTACATCCGGTCAATTGGAAAGAGCTGTTGAACGATTTGAAACTTTAACGGAGCTGGATCCTGAAAATCCCGAAGCTCTTTTTTATTTGGGTTATTGTCAGTTCGAGCTGGGGAGATTAGAAGAATCCAAGATCTATTTTCAAAAAGTTTTGGAACTGGAAATTGAAGGAGACTTTGCTAATGCATCTGAAGATTATTTGAAAAGAATTAATAAATAGAAATTTTTGAAATTATGCCTTGCGGTAAAAAAAGAAAAAGACATAAGATCGCTACCCATAAGAGAAAAAAGCGATTAAGAAAAAATAGACACAAGAAGAAGTAATCTTCTTCTAAGAGAATTATTAGAGGGCTTATAAACATAAAATTTTAATGGCGTCGAGTAGTGAATTAGTGATTAATTCAACTCAGAATGGATGTCGGATAGCCCTTTTAAGAGATAAAAACCTCATTGAATATCACAATGAGGAAAATGCAAATAAGTTCACTGTTGGTGATATTTATTTAGGAACTGTAAAGAAAGTGGTTCCGGGATTGAATGCAGCCTTTATTGATATTGGCTATGAAAAGGATGCATTTTTGCATTACTTAGATCTCGGACCTCAGGTTAGTTCACTCAATAAATTTACAAAGTTTGCATTAACGGGTAAACATCCTTCGTATGATCTGGGAAAATTTAGAAATGAACCGGACATTAATAAACTTGGTAAAATAAACCAGGTATTAACGAAAAACCAGAAAATACTGGTTCAGATCGTCAAGGAACCGATTTCTACAAAAGGGCCACGTCTATCTTGTGAGTTGTCTTTGGCTGGTAGGTACATTGTGCTTGTACCATTTTCAAAAGCTGTCAGCCTATCAAAAAAAATCTCAAATAATGATGAGCGCAAAAGGCTTTTGCGTTTGATTTCCTCTATAAAGCCAGATAATTTTGGAGTCATCATCCGTACAGTTGCAGAAAAGAAGGATGTGGCAGAATTAGACCGGGATCTTAAAAACCTTGTGGAAAAATGGAAGCAAGGTGTGAAGACACTTAAACAGGCTAAACCAAAGGATAAGATCATTGGCGAAATGAGTCGAGTTTCTGCTTTACTACGTGATGTGCTCAATGAATCTTTCGATAATGTGATCGTCGATGACAAAATAATCTATGAGGATCTAAAACAGTTTACTAAAGAGATCGCTCCCGATAAGGAGAAAATTGTTAAATTCTATAATGGAAAGGCAAAGATTTTCGAAAATCATGGAATAGAAAAACAAATAAAATCCCTTTTCGGAAAATCAATCAGCTTGCCAAATGGTAGTGGATATCTGATCATCGAGCATACTGAGGCGCTTCATGTGATAGATGTAAACTCCGGGAACAAATCAGCAGAGGAATCTGACCAGGAAAGTACAGCCTTAAAAACCAATCTTGAAGCAGCCAAAGAAATAGCACGTCAATTGCAATTGCGTGATATGGGCGGAATCATTGTCATTGATTTTATTGACATGCGGAGGGCTGAAAATAAGCGTCTTTTATTTGATAAAATGAAAGAGTTTATGAGAGACGACAGATCAAAATTCACAGCTCTTCCCCTTTCGCGATTTGGGTTGATGCAAATTACCAGGCAGCGGGTAAGGCCAGAGATGAATATTAAAACCACTGAAATTTGTCCTTCCTGTGGTGGTTCTGGGAAAATTGCCCCATCAATTCTTATTGCGGATCAACTAGAACGAGATCTTGATTTTTTGCTTAGCAAGCAGAACGAGAAGGAAATTACCATAAGTATGCACCCCTATCTATATGCATTTTTCACTAAGGGAATAATTTCCAAAAAGGTAAAGTGGTTTTTAAAATACCGAAAAAAAATTACCGTCATTCAGGATTCTTCCTTGGCAATTACTGATTACATATTCACCAACAAAATGGGTGTACAGGTAGAATTTTAAAGTTACTTCATGTAAAATACTATCGTGGCCTTCAATCTATTTGTGTAGGTCACTTTTTTATTTGCACTCCTGATATTTCCTTCTCGCGCTTGGTGTTTGGTTTTAAAAATTATCTTCTTATGTAATAAATAAGAAAATATCATCTTTTTCTGGCACTATTTTAGCTTAACTTTAAGTTTACTTTTATAGTTATAAATCAATAATTTTTTGACACCTATGGCCAGAAAGATATACAGGATTTTAGTAGGGTTGATTCTTTTAAACAGTTTAAGTTATAACTTAATCCAGGCCCAATCTAATATATACAAACTTCATTCCTTATTTATGTATAATTTCACCAAACACATTCAATGGAGTGAAGTTGGAGATAATTTTACACTAGGAGTCTTTGGAAATGAAATTGCACTAAATGAAGTTAAAGCCAATTTATCCGGTAAGAAATATTTGGGTAAAGACATACGAGTGATCAATGTGGTTGGAATTGGTGACGCTAATGCCAGTCAATTGGTGTATATGCCAAAATCGAATAAAAGTAAAATTCTGAATATGTTTGATGAGGCTGATAAAAAAAATACATTATTTGTTTCAGAAGATGATTTGATCGGTGAGGGATTTCCAATAAGTTTTATTATTGAGGGGTCCAAACTCAACTTTAAAGTGAGTAAGAAAAATCTTGAGGCCTGTGGATTGAAGATCAGCTCATCCCTACTTTCTCTTGCTGAAGTTGTAGATTGAAAGTAATCCTATTTTATATTTATTGAGTTGTTATGAGGTAAGGTTTTGAAAATAATCGCACCTTCAATTGCATTTCTTTGACTCAAATTCCCATTGTTATAAGGTGGAATTTTCAACGGATTTAATGAAAGTAAACAGAATATCGCTACGATGATTCCAATGATTATAATCGATATTTGAAATTTAGCTTTCATACAATTGTATCAAAAACAAGAACTATACCAATTTTGATTCTCTTTTTCAATAAATTAATGGTTAGATGATTAATTTAAGAAATGGTTTAAAAGTAGTTCTTAACATCCTTAGATTAATCTTTTCATGTTGAGTTTGAGATGAGACCAGAAAAAATGAAGGAAGCAAAAATTAAAGCTGGTAATTATTGCGCTTACCAGGAACGCACACAACAAGAGGTGAGGGACAAACTTTATGATCTGGGATTACATCGAGATGAAGTGGAGGAAGTGCTGACAGAACTGATCACAGAAAAATTTGTAAACGAAGAAAGGTATGCCAGGAGTTTTACCAGTGGCAAGTTTCGATTGAAACATTGGGGGAAAAACAAGATAATTTATGCCCTAAGACAAAAGGGAATATCTTCTAATTGCATCGAACTTGCAATGAAGGAAATTCCTGATGATGAGTACGAAAAAGTAATCACATTATTGTTCAATAAAAAAGCAAAACAATTATCGGGAGACAAATACATCGTTAATCATAAAATTGCGAGATATTTGATCGGTAAGGGATTTGAACCGGAAATGGTTTGGTCTTTGATAAATAGCCGTTTAACTTCCGGCGGATAAGTCTATCGGGGGAATTGTTGTATTAAAATATAATTTCTTTTCAGTGATTTGTTCAAGAAGTAATTTCAGCATTCCTACGGCATTCTCATTGGTTGATTGATAAATTCCGGATGTAATCGCTGCTTCCTTCAATCTTTTTTCTGCCTGTTGATATGCCATTTGCAAAACCTCATTTTTTTCATCATCATTTGAAAAGATCCTGCTCCACCAGCTCGTCTTGCTAAATGAATACATTTTGGTGTCATTAAGATTTAATTTATGATAACACAGTTCAGGAGCAGGAAGGTCTATTACAATGGAATCTGCACGCATTACAATATCGGAAATTTGAAGCTTTGTTAAGTCTATACAACCAACTGCTTCTCCTGACGCAACTAAAATTACACTGATATCAGGATCATAATTTCCTGTTTGCAGGATGGAATTTCCAATGATTTTCCCGTCGCTAAGTCGTTTGTATTCAAAAACTTCCTTAAAATTATATTTAACCAATTCCAACCTGCCGAGGTTTTCAACCTTATCGAGAATAGTTGAAGTTTCAATGATATGCTGATATTCCTTCTCTTTTTTCCCAAATGGCCAGTGATTAGTAAGATAGAGCGTAAATACAATAATTGTGACTAAAAACCATGGCAAGATCTTGAAAAGAAGCTTCGGGGAAAACATATATTTTATAATGTAAAATAAAGGCTCAATTTACAACTAAACCGGATGCACTAATGTATTCCGTTAACAGTTTTTCTACTAATTTACCTACAGGCAAGATCTCATGAACATGTTCAATTGACGGGCCGGCACACCATAAAGTCTGGTAGGTAGAAGTAAAAGCGGCTTTTTTTAACGATTGCATTCCCTGGTAAAAAGTAATCATTTTAGCAACTTTTTTAAATCTGCGATTTTTGTTGAGAAATGCTTCAAGTACATTTTGTTTGGTACCTGTGCTTTTAACATAAGGAGTATTGATTACGGTGCAAGGTGTACCACTTAATTTTGTGGTCATGACAATGTCCTTTGCTGAGTAATGAATACAGGCGTCTTTATATTCCTGAGAAACAGGTGATTCCACTGTGGCAATAAACGGACTACCCATAGAGATGCCACATGCCCCCTCATCAAGTTTTTCTTTTAATTGCTGGCCGTTTCCAACACCGCCAGCAGAAATTATAGGCAGATCCGTTACTATTTGAAGTCGATGTATTAGTTCCCTGCTACTTAATTTGCCGGCGTGACCTCCGGCATCTTTATTTACTGCTATAAGACCATCAGGCTGAAGAACTGAAACTTTATTTCCATATACTTCATCAATCACATCACAAAATACGCGTATACCTTTATCATGGCATTTTTGAATAATATGATCCGGTTTACCTAAAGATGTGATCACATAATCCACCTTATGGTCCAGACATGACTGTAATTGATCCTTAAGCCGAATATTTGATTTATTAGCAATAAGATTAATACCAATGGGTCCATGAGATTTTTCTTTTAATTCTGCCAGAGCATTTCTTAATTCCTTATCCGTCCTGTAATTCAACGCAGGAATAGCACCTGTAATTCCGGCTTTTGTTGCTTCTACCACCATGCTTACATTGGAGACCAAGAACATTGGCGCCATAATGATTGGGTATCGAATACCTAATAGCGCGTTTAAAGGAGTTTGTATATCGGGCAGGTCCAATGAGATGTTACTTAATTTTATGTCTTTTTGGCTTATGTGGTTGCCATGGTTGCGATGGTGGTCTTGCACAAGAAATAAGAAAGGAGACGATTATAAAAAATATAATAATTCTTTTCATTAAGCTGTAATATTAATTGATTTGGGATTTTTGATATCCATTTTATTAATTAACTGCAATGTTAAATAATAAGTTCAACAATATAATAAACGCATGAAGTAAAAATTGCATTGCGTTCAGTCATGGGAATCAACTGTCGACAACAG
>Ga0209536_100004011_pt1 | contig 23389 bp, 27 predicted proteins | sample DeeMarSeWOR28_12_FD_187461 | JGI IMG/M metagenome (GOLD analysis project Ga0209536, IMG submission 187461) | Marine sediment microbial communities from White Oak River estuary, North Carolina - WOR-2-8_12 (SPAdes) (version 2) | ecosystem: Environmental > Aquatic > Marine > Intertidal zone >...
AACCCGAGGGACAGGTGGTCGCCAGCTGGAACCCCGACGGGAACCGGTTCGGCGAGGTGCAGGTCCCGATCGTACTCGACTCGCTCGGACACTTCCGAGCGAACTTGCTGCTACATACCGGCGAGGATCCGATCGAGCTCCATGCCGACACGCTGGCCGGCCTCAAGGCGAAGCTCTCGAAGGCCTGGGTCGCCGATCGTCCGGACATCTGTGTGCCGGGTGTGCTGGTCGACACCGCGACCGGCAAAGTCCTGAACGTCAGCTTCGTCGGGATCCACGGCGGCACCGGCAATGCGCGATTCCGAGGCGGCAACGGCAAGGCTGTCGCGATCGATCGCTACTCAACCACGGACCCAGAGGAGTGGTCGACATACCACACCGTGTTCGTGCCGAGCGAGGGATTGGAACTGAAAGAGCTCGATCACCTGGTGCTGAACATCAAGGAGGCGCACCGGCGCGAGCTGGAAGCACGGAAAGCCCGCGACCCGATCGAAGGCCTCAGTAAGAAGCTCGGGCTCGACGTCGCGAAGATGGGCGGCTACGGTCGCTCAAAGAAGTCGGAGCTCGGAGAGCAGGAACGGGAAGCCGTCGAGCGCATCAAGCGGAAGGTGGCCGAACGTGTCAAGTGTCAGCCTGTCGAACGGATCAAGCGGAAGGTGGCCGAACGTGACGAGTGACCTCACGAGCTTCCAGGTCCGGAACGTGAGCTCACGTGACGATGTCATGCGGTTCGAGCTCTTCACGTCCCGTGACGGCGAGACGTTTGCGAACGCCGGGAAGCTCATCCTCGGCGTGAATGAGTACTTCGACTTCCTCGCCCTGCTGGCTCGTGGCGGCTCACGGTGCACGATCCTGCGGAAGGACAAGTCGATCCAACACATGGAGGGCCTCGTTAGATGAACATCTTCGAACTCGCGCAGCTGGTTGTGATCACCTCACTGGTTGCGCTCTGGCTCGTGATCCTCTGCGGCAGCATCCTGTTCTTGCAATGGTGGTGCCGGCTGCTGAGGGATCGGGAAAGGAGAATCCGTGCCCAAGCAAAGAATTGACGGCCCGCTGTGCATCACGTGCGGCAAGATGCTGCGGCCTCGTCGTACCGCGAAGGGATTCCAGAGCGAGGAGGAGGCGCGCGAGTTTGCGCGCCTGATGGACCCCGATCGGCATCCCCGAGTCACAGTCGGCAGAGAGTCTTGGCGAGAGAACGTCGCCGAGGTTTCGTACCAGGTAGGCTGGGGTCTCAACGACCGATTCTGTTCTCAACCTTGCGGATTCTTCTGGGCGGTGAGACACTCGAAGCCCGCTCAGCACAGGAAGGAGGGATCAGAGTGACGACCGTGCTTTTCCTGCTCGCGCTCGCGATCGGTGTCGCCATCCACTACCGGAACCTGGCGCGGCAGTACCGTGAGCTGGCGAGGAAGCAGGACCTACTGCGTCAGTCCGAGAACATGCGCGCCGTTGCTCGGCTCACCACCGACGATCGCCGCAAGATCCAGGAACTGATCGAGCGATCGCGCCAGCCGCGCGTTGAACCAGGGGAGCCTGAGGACCCGGTCGCGGATGACTGGGGACCAGGAGCTCATCCATGATTGGCGCGGTGAAGCTGTGCGTCCAGACGCAGCAATTCGAGATGACCGGGGCAGACCTGATTGAATTCAGGGCGACGCAGGCCGGTGAGTACAAGGCACGGAACGGCCAGATCTGCCAGGGTTGGACCCAGGCACAGGCCGCTGAGTGGATTGGAGTCACCGAGCGGACGTGGCAGCGATGGGAGGCGAAGGCTCCGCCCAGGTGGGCGGTGAAGCGCATCGTTGACTACAGCATGTCGTTGAATACGGTCATCCAGAGAGTACTGGCCTGAGGCAGGGAAGGAGCTGGCGCCCGATCGGAGCGCTACCCGCAGTGGCCGCAGACCAGATGAGGGGAGACCGGACACCAACTCCTGGAGTCTGGAATCTACAACCATCACAGGAGGAGAGGCAATGAAGGACCGAGTCGAGTTCCACCGTCGGCGACAGACCGGAATCGGTGGCAGCGACGTCGGCGCGATCGTCGGGGTGGATCCCTACCGCAACGCGCTCGACGTGTATTTGGAAAAGGTCGGAGAGGTGCCGCCTCGGGAGGATCCGCTGCCCATCCAGGAGCGGGGCCACTATCTCGAAGACGACATCCGCGACCTATTCAAGGCGAAGACCGGGCGCCGGCTGAAGCCGGCCAGGTTCCGCCGGCACCGCGAGCACAAGTGGATGATCGGGCATCCCGACTCCCTGATCGGAGCACGTGAGCCGATCCAGAGCGTGTTCGATGAGCGCGGGATCCTGGAGTGCAAGTCGATGTCGAGGGGTGTGTTCAAGCAGATCGTCGAGCGTGGCGTGCCGCAACACATCCAGCTCCAGGACATCCACTACGCGACCCTGTGTGGTCACCGCTGGGCCGCGACTGCGATCGTTCAGCCGGACACGTGGCAGTTCATCGCCCCCGAGATGGAGGTTGACCCAGCGATCCAGAAGCAGGTCATCGAGATCTGCGAGCACTTCTGGTACAACCACGTGGTCCCACAGAACCCACCAGCTCCCGTCGAGCCGGAGTGGAAGATCGAGCTGCCGGCTGTCGAGGGCGTGGTCGAGGATCGCCACGATCCAGAATGGCGAGCCACGATCGAGAGGATCCACGAGCTTAAGCTCATGAGGGACGAGGCCGAGGAGCTCTACGAGGCGGCACGCGAGGAGCTGCGCGAGCTCTGTGGCCGATACGGTGTGTTCGAGGGCGCCGGCGCCCGCGTCTACTTCAAGCTGCGCGAGCGGATGGGCGGACTGGACACGAAGCGCCTGGCCGCTGCTGGCCTGTTGGACCCGGCCAAGGTTCAGGCCTGGCTGGGTGAAGTGGCACCGCCGCTGCTCCGTGATCTCACACCCGAGCTCGCCGCACAGCTGCGCGCTGACGTCGATCAATTCCGCAAGGCGGGGACGCAGTACAAGGACCTACGCCTTTACCATGTCGCTGACCAGGGGGGCGCATGACCAAGGGACTAGCAGTCGCCAGAGTCGGCGACGTCGAAGTGAACGCGATCCAGATGCTGGAGGCTCGCGTCTCGAAGTTGAACCAGATCATCCCGCACACCTCGGGGCTCACCGGTGATCAGCTGATCCAGATCGCTCGCTACGAGCTGCTGCGGAACCAGGACCTGGCCGAGTGCAGCCCGCATTCCGTGATGCAGGCCGTCTACGACAGCGCCCGGCTCGGGATGCTGCTCGGTCGTGAGGCGCACCTCGTGCCGTTCGGCCGCACCTGCACGCTGATCGTCGACAACCGTGGCTACATCACGGCCACGATCCGATCGGGTGCCGTCTCGATGCTCGACGCCGACGTCGTGTTCAAGGAGGACACGTTCGAGGTGAAGAAGGGCTCGGCCATGGAGTTGATCCACGTGCCGGACTACTCGATCGACCGCGGCGACACGAAGGAGATCCTGTACGCTTACGCGATCGCCTGGCTGCACCAGGCACCGAAGCCGCTGTTCCACGTCATGAACCGGATCGAGATCGAGCGGATCCGTGCAGTCTCGAAGATGAAGGACCAGATCCCCTGGCGTCAGTGGTGGGATCGTATGGCGATGAAGACCGCCATCAGGTTCCTGGTCGACAAGCGGTTGCCCATCACCAAGGTCCGCGAGCTCAACGACATGCTGGAGCTCGATCGCCGGCTGGACACTGGCAAAGTGACCGCGCCGATGAGAGGCGAGACATCCGACGAGCTCGAAGCTGCGGTCCAGGAGGAGACCAAGGCACGACAGGAAGAGCTGCAGATGAAGCTGGAGGAGGAGCGCAAGCGACAGAAGAAGGACGACTGACCGTGTACGTGAAGATCTTCGAGGACATCCTGGACAGCTCGATCTGGGATGAGAGCCTCGCCACCAGGATCGTCTGGATAACGCTGTTGATCATGGCGGATGAGGAGGGGGTGGTCCGAGCGGCCACCTCCGGCATCCGCCGGCGAGCTGGTGTCAGCGAGAAGGAGGTCGCCGAGGCAGTGAAGGTGCTCTCGGAGCCTGACCTCGACAGCAAGGACAAGGACTACGGTGGCCGTCGGATCGAGCGTGTTGACGGTGGCTACCTGGTCCTGAACTACAGGAAATACCGGGAGATACGGACGAAGAAGCAGCAGAAGGATGCGGAGAGACAGCGCCGGCATCGAGCCAAGGAACGTGACATGTCACGCACGTCACACCATGTCACGACAAATGCTTCTGCTTCTGTATCTGGTAGTAATGGAGATCCAGGTGTAGATGAGGGAGGTAATGGAGGGGAACCGCCGAGCGAGGAGAACGTGACAGTCACGCTGCCCGTCCCGACGAGGAAGAATCCGATCGTCGCCACGAACGTGGCCGAGACGCTGGCACAGCTCGCCCAGGTGGAGCTCAGCCGGGACAACCTGCTGACGGCCCAGGCTTACGCCCTCTTCAGCTACTGGTGCTTCAAGACGAAGCGCCGCCAGGGGTCGACTCAATTCACGGTCGATCGATTCAACCGGCTGAAGCTGCACATCGAGCAGCGCGGCCTGAGCTTCTGCCTCTACGTCTGTGACGGCGGGGTGAAGCACAAGCACCTCAACCGCGACGACGGGAAGAACTGGGAGCTCGACTCCTTCTTCCCGTATCAGAACGCTGATAGACTGGAGAAGCTCGTGGCGATCACCAGGTTCGACCGCGAGCCAGTACACCCCCTCATCAAGAAACATCCCGAACTGGGAGGAGGAGATGCATGATCCCCGAGCAGATGACCGGCCTGGAGAGGATCGAGGCGCTGGAGGAGCGGATGCTCAACGTCGAGCAGGCGATAGCGACGCTGAGGCAGACGTGGCAGGAGCTCGTGAAGCAGGAGCTCGCGACGATCAGCGTCGAGGCGATCCATCGGATCGTCCAGAGGGTCGAGGCGGAGTGGACGGGGAGCTTCCTGCCGGAGCTCCGCCGGACGATCAGGGCCGACGTCAAAGAGACCCTGGAGAGCGGTGGAACGAATGTGTGACGGTCCAGAAGACCTGCCGGGACTGCGGGGAGACGTTCCAGGGAACGATCTGGAAGTCGACCGTCGAGCGGTTTGGCGAGTCTGCGGTAATCCTGGGCACATGTCCTGGGTGTATCGATCGATACGAGGCTGGCTTGAAGGAGCTCCAGGAGCGGCACGAGGAGGTGCAGAGCAGCGCGCCGGACCTGGACCTTCCTGACACTTCACCCGAGCTGGCCGAACAGCTTGGACTCGAACCACGGGAGCGCGAGGATGAGCGAGACGAATACTGGAAGTGAGCGGATCTGGCACCTGGTAGTCTACGGCAATCCGCGGACGAAGAAGACCAGCAACGAGATCCACCTGACCGTCCACAAGAAGAATGTCGTCGGCTGGGTCCAACGCCAGCTCGCTCTCATCAACGATCCTGTGCGATTGATACGCGCGATTCTCAGTCGGGTGAAGGTGCAGCCGTCGAAGCTCTGGCGGAAGTGGGCCAAGGATGCACCGATAGTAGCGGGCGGTGGCGGCTTCCCGGTGGACTGCCCCTGCCACGTGACCGCCACGTTCTACCGGGAACGAGCGATCGGAGATCTGCTCGGATACATGCAGGGCATCGCCGATCTCCTGCAGGAGCGCAAGTACATCACGAACGATCGGCTCATCGTAAACTGGGACGGCTCGCGGCTGGCCAAAGACAACGAACGGCCGCGCGTCGAGCTCACCATCAAGGAGGAGGTTTCACGTGAAACGAGTTGAAGACGGCTATACTATCGCCGAGGAGATCGAGGAACGCGCCGCCTTACAGCTACGGCGTCAGGCCGCGGTACGAGAGAGTATGCGCCAAGCTCGGCGCGAGCGGATCGCAGCTGGCAAGGCCGACCCATTCGACTGCAGCGATGAGTATGACCTGGTGTGTCCGCACTGTGGTGTATACGAGGAAGGCTCACAGCTGCCACTTTACATGGTCACCGATGGAGCGGTGAGAGAGAAGAACTTCGAGCGCAAATGTTGGTCTTGTGGTTCGACGTTCGGTGTGGCTGTCCGCTGTCAGTTCGTGTTCACGTCATTCAAGGTCGAATGAACTCAGCAACGAACGCCGGCCACGGGAACTGTTCTCCTGGGTCGAGCTTTCGCTGAGGATCGAGCTGCCGATGAGTCCGAATCGTCGAAGTCGTTCGCGGAATGTCGTGCTCGTCGGCACGCGCACGGAACCAGTCGAGTCCCGCCTCGATCTGTATGTCGGGGTAGAGCTCGGCTGGTTCGCCGCTGTCCCAGGCCCTGTGTAGTTTGTCATAGGTCCATACCCCAGGAACGACGAACTCCATGCCGATCGACACGCGATTGAATCCTCTCGCGTGGAACGCCTTGCGCCAACTGTCGACCTCCCGCACGATGCGGCCGTCCGGCATACACCAGGCATGGCACGATAGCCCGATCGCTCGCAGCCAGTCAGTACAATGCCAGATCCTACCCTTCCCCAGGCCGGCGTCGTTGTTCAAGTCCACGACCCACTCCGCGTGAGCGTGCACGACGAAGAACTGGATCTCATTCGGCAGGCGCTTCCTGCCGTGGTTCGAGTTGGGGACGTCGACGATCGTCATCGAGTAGCTCCTACCTGGCAAGCCGGGCATTGCTGCAGCAGCCGGTCGAGCTTCTTCTCGACGTGGTCGAGCCGCTGTACCTGCTTGCCGGCCTGGTACGCGACCGCGAGTAGGGCGGCGACGTTCACGCCACTGACGGCGCTCATCACCACCAGGATCGTTTCCACCATTACCTCCCTGCTCGGGCTCGGGCCCGGCGCACGTTGTTGATCGCGTTCGAGACCGACAGGTTCCAACTCTGCGGCACTGCGCCACCGGACCTAAGTGTCCGGCGGACCGACGTGATCACATCCTTCAACACCTCACGCTGATCCTCGATGCCGAGCTGCCGATAGCTCGGGTGATCCTTCGCCACGAGAATCGCCTCCATCTCGTTCCTGCCCTCGAAGGCGCGCCTCTGCCGGTACATCGCCGTGTCCTCACCAGCCAGCTTGTCCGGCTTCGAGACGGTAGCGCCCACCCGGTTGAGCTCGGCGAGGACGGGATCGTCGAGATCTCGCCGGCGGCGAGACAGGAAGGGATCCGCGAGCCGGGTCCATCTAGCGATGCCACCCTCATCAACGCGAGGCCGGCCGAACTCATCGATCACTGCCGGCACGCTCATCGAGGCAAACGGGACGCGCGCAATGATGGCTTCGACGAACGTCTCGGGCCGGCGTGCCACTGGATCAACGAACCGAGCCCAGTCACCGAACTGGATCGGGACGAAGCTGCCCACCGAGCTCAGGAAGAACCGATCGGCCATACCACGATCGTTGTCGATCGCATCCAAGAGGTCATTCACGCCGCGGAGGAAGCTCTGCTCCTTGACTGTGCGCGCAGCTCCGAGGACCAGGTTTGTCGTGATGTTGCCGACCGCACTGATGTTGTCGGCCATCGGCTCGGGCGGATTCTCGATGTCGTAGTAGAGCTGGGCCCCGAGCGCCATGATGTTCCCGAGAGGCGAGATACCGCTCAGCCGGAGCCAGCGACCGTCGATTAAGATCGAGTCTTCTGTCTTCCCCTCTTGGAGCCAGGCACGTTGTTCGGTCTGCGATTCTGGCCACCTGCCGGACATCAATCCAGAGCCTGCCAGGCCGTAACCGAGCAACATCGCAGCACTACCAGTCGCTCCGCGGCCGACCGCAGTCGAGATCTCGCGCTGCACTTTGGCGATGTCGGCTGGCGAGGCCCCACTCCGAGCGAGGCGGGCGAGCTCGAAGATGCTCGGGATCGTTGAGACCAGGCCGACGGGGGTCCGTTCCAGGAGCCGGCCAATGATCGCCGAGGGCGTCTGACCGAAGGGGATCACGAAGTCGAGAGCCGCAGCTCCCATTCTGCCGTAGAATCCCTTCCGGCCCTTCTGCCGAGCAGCTGTCGCGAGCCGAGCCTTCGCGCCACCGATCAGGTTGCCCAACGTGGAGCGGTTCTGGAAGACCGCCTCCATGCCGTCGAGCCCTGCTTGCAGCACCGCGTCGTCCGGTGGCTTGTTCAAGAAGTCGTCGATGAACTTCTCCAGGTCGGCACCGCTCAGGCCCTGCCGCTTGCCCAGGAGTTTCGCCTGCTCGACCAACGAGCCCATCACCGCCACCTGCCGGAACGGCTGGTCGGCACCGCCCTGCAGCCGGAACATGAACTTCACGATCGTATCGAAGAACTTGTTGTCCAGCGCCGCCTCGCGTCTCAAGTCGAGCCGCCGCAGCGTTGCCTCGTCGACCTCGATGCCACGCATGACCTTCCCGAAGTTCTCCATCCCGACCATCGCGCCACGCCTCGAAGCGGACACCCTCTCCCCGAGCGAGGTCAGCGTCCGTGTCCGGATCCCAGTCACTCGACCGGCGGACATCCGTGCCACCATGAAGCTGAGCAACTTGTCTGCGCCGGCCGCTGTCGGGTTGTCCATCTCACGCATCACTGCTTCGGCGGTGTTCGAGAGCAGGTTCCTCGACTGTGTGCGGAACCCGGTCAGTAGCATTGCCCGCCGGATCAGGTTGAGGCCTTCGAGTGATAACGTCTTCGTCGGTGCGGCCATATCGCGGACCGCCTTGATCAGGCCGGCGCGATCTCCCCGTGAGACCAGGCCCTCGATCAGGTGCCGTTCCTCGGGCAACAGGTCACGTCCCGCAAGCCTGGTGGCCTTCGCGACCCACGGCATGGGATCCTGTAGGTTCATCTGCGCCAGGATCCGCAGTGAGTTGAGCGTACGGCCGGCATCGCTCGCTCGCGGGATGAAGATACGGAGCAGCGCCTCCTGCTCGTTATCCAGTCGCGCGATCTCGGACGCGACTCTCCATTCCCTGAGCCGGCGCTGATCAGGCGCAAGTGCCTGGACGACCCGTGACCGGCCCTCCGGTGAGGTCGCCGTGAGCTCGTCGAGCTGCTTCTGGAGTGAGCTCATGAGGGTCTGGTTGTCCTGGTACTGCTGCCGGATCGCCAGTAGCGTCACGCCGTCGACCTGGTCGTTGAGGTCCGCAGCGCGGATGTCCGACATACCAAGGCGCCGAGCGGCCGTTGCTACTTCCTCGTGGGTGACGCGCCGGCGGATACTACCGAAGCCGGCGATCCGCTCTTCGAGTTTCGTCTGCCCGATCTGGTCGAGCCCGAACTTGTTGAACTGCACGCGGCCTGGTACAGGAGCAGCCACGCCGAGGGAGGCCTGACGCTGTGCTGACGGAATCCTACCAGGGGCCTCGCGCGTGACGCCCTCGGGTACTTCCTCCAGCGCCCGCCCGGCAGCTCGTCGACCGGCAGCTACACCGCCACCGGCCCCGAGCGCGAAGCCAGCCAGCGCCGCGATCGGATCGAGCTCCTCACCTGGCGTGACGATCGGCGCTACGAGAGCTCCGGCTGCACCTCCGGCAAGGCTGGTGAGGGCTTCTCGGGAGATGAACCCGGCCTCGTCGAGGATGGTGTCGTCGTCGAGTCCTGCTCGCTCAATGCGTCGAGCAGCACGTCGTAGGTCTCGGGGATCTGGAGCAACCTCATCTGCTTGTCTTGTAATTCCTGCGGCGCGTCCTGCTGCCTCTCTAACACGTCGAGGAGTAGCGAGGTTTCCTCGGACGAGCGTCTCTGCGAATTCTTGCTCATTGAGCAGGCTCCTGAAGTCGGGGACGTCTCTCAGGAGATCGTCCGTGATGTCATCGATCGCGCCCACCAGACCCTCAGCTCTGCGCGCCGGCAACGCACCGGCGGATTCACCGAGCCCAGTCTTCGCCCGACCCAACATGCCCAGCGCGTAGGCCCAGGACCACACCGTCTCCTGGACCTCCGCCGGCGTCCATGTCTCACCGGTCATCCTGGTCAGCCGGGCAGCTGTCTGCCGCACCCGAGCAGCGTAGGCCAGGTAGTGAGTGCCTTTGCCGGGATCCGGTCGGCCAGCGAGTAGAGAGCCACCAAGCTGCCGCTGAGTGATCCCCGCGACCTTAGCCATCCACGTGTCGAGGGTGACCTCGTCGACGTCGCCGAGCAGGTTCCGGTGGAAGCTGTTCACCTTCGGGCCAGACAGCACAGTCAGCGATGGCTGGTCAGACTGGAGCGCTCGGACTGCGTTCGGCACCCAGGCTTCGAGCACTGACTTCTCACCCTTCGTGCCCTCGACGCTCATGCCCAAGATCCGGCGGATAGCCTGCGGATCGGTAGGCCGGCCGGCGTCGACCCAGTTGACCCAGGTCTTCAGCGCGTTCCGCATGTTAGAGCGCACGCTCGTCTGTGGAGAGAGAGCTGCAAGCAGCGCAGTGAATCTCGGAGCGTCGGGACCGAACACCTCGGAGATTGCCTCGGCGCTCTTCCGATACCAGCCCCGCTTGACCTTGCCGGCCAACGCGATCGAGCTGAGCTCTCCAGCGGACGGCAGGTTGTCGAAGATGTTCACGACCTTCTGCGCTGTGTCCCTGCGGAGCTTCGCTGCTTCCTCGGGCATCAAGTACTTGGCCACCCGCCCGATACCGGACGTCTCGCGTCGCACCTGCTCCTTCAGCGACTCACGTCCCATCAGCGACACGAACCCGCTCTCGTCGAGATTCCTGAGCCGCTGGATCAGGGCCCGTCGCGCTGGACCGTAACCTGCCAGGCCCGCGATCGCTGCCAGGGTGGCGGCTTCTTCCCTCGAACCACCCGTGGCGAGCGATGCAGTGCCGACAGCCGCGGCCGTGACACCTCCCATGGCGAGCTCGGCCATCAATTCCGGAGCGATGCCGCCAGCCTCGTCGAGCAGGTTGAAACCTTCCGACGTCGTCGAACCGAACCAGCGATAAGCCTGGAACCGATCGATGATCCGGCCGGTCGACGTTTCGAAGAGGTCTGGGTTGACGCCTTCTGGATTGAACGACGTCAGCCGGTTCGGATCCAGAGCTCCCTTGTCGATCGCGTCGGCGATCGCCATGCCATGAGTCGGGCCACGGAAGATCTGCCCATCGACCTCGACCACCGCGCTCGTGACACGCTCACCGACTGAGTCGTAGAGCTCCCTGATGAGCTTGTCTTGCTCCTGCGACGGGATCTCCTGGGTCCTGAGGATCTGATCCCGCACCTCGTCGACGTTCCGCCGGCCGGTCGTTGCCTGCTCGATCAGTCGCCTGATGCGGTTCATGATCGGGTGGAGGTCCGGCCCCTCCTGCATCCTCCGCATGAACTCCGGCGTGAACTCCAGGACGGGGCGTTCCTCGCCCGGTACCGGCGGCGGAGCCTCGGGTACCTCCCGTGCCGGCGGTGGGAGCTCGACGTCGGGGTTCCGATCGCGCGGGATCCCGAGCCCAGCGTCGTCCGGTCCGCCACGGTACTTGATGAGGCCGCGCTCGATCTCCAGCTCCTTCGCCCGCTTTACTGCCTCGACCGTCTCCTCCAGTGTATCGCCGATCCCCGCCCGTAGGCCGACCTGGAACTTCGTGCCAGGTACCATGTCCCTGCCGAAGATCTCGATCGCTCGACGTTGGATGTCGGCCAGGTGCTCTTTGGCAGCGATCACCGCGATCTCATCGCCACCCTTTCGGAAGACACGCTCACCGAAGCCGAACTCCTCGGCTGCCTCCCTGATGGCGGCAGCGGCTCTAGCCACGAGCGCATCGCCGGCGATCTCGCTGACGTTGTCGTTCATGGCCTTGAGGTTGATGATGTCGAACTCGATGAAGCCGATGTTCGGAGACTCATCAGCTGCGGGGACGGCACGCCGGAAGGCGTTCTGGTTCCCGAGCCCAGTGAGCTCGTCGATCCTCGCCGCGCGCTCAGCTGCGCGCCGCTCAGTCACGGCCTGGGCAAGCGCGCGACGCAGGCCGACATTCCGGATCCCGAAGAGGACCCCGGCAGTCGTTGCAGCGCCGGCGATCCCACCGAGCACCGGATCGTCCGCGAGTGCAGCTCCCCCGGCTCCACCAGCTGTCGTGAGGGCCGCGCCGCCGACGAGCTCCATCATCTCTCGGGACAGGAACCCACGCTCGGCCGGATCCGCCACGGTCATCGCTGCCCGCCGGAGGTCCTCGCCAGCGTCAGCGGACGCGCGGACCGGATCGGCGCCGCGTTCCATCAGCTCTGCGGCTGATGGCTCGCCAGTGCCCCTACGTGAGCCTACGTCGGCCGCTGAGAGCCGTTCTCGGTTCCGGCCGGCACGTAGCCTATCCTCCGCCTCGACGAGCCCAGCGAGCGGCCTGCGCCGTTCCCCGTCCACTGAGACGTTGCCACGCTCGACATGCTTCCGCCGGAGCTCGTCGATCCGGCTGGTCGCCTCGCCTGTGGCTGGCTTGGGCCGTGGACGACCCGTCACCGGATCCATGCCACGAGCAGCTCGCCAGGCTGGAGCGATCGACTCAATCCCGATCCCCATCGCCAGATCGAGCGCCGTCTCGGCTGCTACCCGCTTGAACGGGTCGTCGGAGATGTCGTGCAGGATCTCAGTGAACCGGTTCTCGACCCCGAAGTTGGTGAGGATGTCGGCCGCAGCTGAAGTGATGGCGTCTTCACGGGATCCGCCCGCCTGCAGGGCGGTGACCGGAGCGGATCTGACAGCGCCTCGCAAGACGGTGCCGACCACGCCGGGGATCTTTACCGCTGAGCTCACACCACCGGAGCCCGCGATTTGCGCGATGTCTCCTACGATCCGCCCGCCGATCCTCGTGCCGATCTCGCCGATCGTCTCGGGCGCGAGCACCTCGCGCGCAGCTGTGCGCCCTTCGGTCAGGAGCGGATCCAGCTCTCGACCGATGAGCTCGGCGAGGAATACCGGCGGCAGCCACTGGAGCTCCTCTACCTTGGCCGGCAGCCTGGCTGCCTTTACCAGGCCCTGGGTCGTCGACATCGCACTCTCACCCAGAGCGAGTCCGAGTTGGCCGACGATACGGCCAGCCCGTTCGAGCCTGGTCCGCTGGGGTGGCAGCTGCGAGAGGGTGTCCTCGAAGGCGTCGAATAGATCGTCGACGTCGGGGGCGATCGGCAGCCCGAGCCCGGCTTCCAGTGACGCGAGACCGGGCGCAGGCGCTAGAACCTGAATGCCTGGGATCCTGACGGGGGCCGTCACGGCAGCTGCTCTGAGATCCTCAACATCCGCCGAACGATCGCGCGTAGCTGCTCCAGGTCACCCGTCGCTATCTGTTCGCGGATCGTCTGTGCCTGGCGCTGCACCATCATGAACTGCTCGTCTGAACCTCGGCGCTCAGCTGCAGCCACAATCCTGGCCAGCACGCGCGTAGCCTGGGCCCTCGTGTTCTCCAGCGCCTGCTCCTCCTCACCGACGCCTTCAGTGCCTGGCGGCGGACGCTCACCCGGTCGAGCCACCCGCAACACCTGAGCACGGGCAGCAGCGATCTGGTCGTCCGTTGCGTCGGCCATAGCGATCCCTTGCTGCTCCAGGATGGCCCGCACCTGGCCGACGATCTGTGTCTCGGTGAGCTGGCCTGTCTGCCTGGTCGGGGGTCTCTCCCCAGCGCGCCGGCGTTCCCGCTCCGCGATCGTCTGCTCTTCCTGGATCCGTTCGAGCTCGGCGATCTGATCCTCGGGTGACAGTGTCTCCAGGTTCTCGGGCACATCCTGGCCGACCTGCTGCTTGAGAAACGCGATCCTCGACGTGCGCTCATCCTGCTGTCGGAGATCGTCGAGGACACCCCTGACGACCTGGGCCGGGTTGTTGCCAGCCTCAACCTGAGCGACGACGTTCTCGATCTCACCCCTGATCCGATCGGCCATCGCGGTGTTGCCCTGCTGCGCCTGCCGCTGGGCGAGGCTGTTGAGCAAGTCGCGGACCTGACCGCCGGCCTGGCTGAGCTGGCGCTGAGCTGCGCGCTGCTCGCCGGTTGGATCGTAGAACTCACCAGGCACGCCTGTTGGCCGGAGCTCGGGTCGCATCGGACCGACAGCCAGCTCACGCAGACCACCTGGAGGAGCGAGAGCTCCAGCGATCTCGTCAGACAGCTGTGCGCCCGCCGGCGCCTGTGCCTCGGGGAACGGTGTCTGGTAGGCCTGGCCTTCAGGGATCCGTGAAGCTGGGGCCTGCACGCGCGAGGCCGGCTCCTCAGCTTTCACGAACCGTGGATCCATCGCACGCTCACGGATCGCCGCCTGGGATCGCTGCTCGATCTCCTCGGCGAGAGCCTGCGATCGGAGCTTCTGGAACTCCTGCTCAGACTCGAACTCCTGCTGGCGCCGCCTCGATTCCCGCTGCGCTTCGACGAAGCCCGCAGCCTCCTCAAAGGCCCTGGTAGCGGTATCCAGGAAGCGCTCGCCGGCGCCCATCTGAGATCGCGCCGTCGGCAGCACCCGTGGACCGAAGGGGACGGTCATGGTCAGCTCCCTGGGAAGATCTTGTTAGCGATGCCAGCGCCGATCCCACCGAGAAGTGGACCGCCCACCAGGCCGGCCGCGCCGCCGATGAGCTTGCCGAACAGGCCACCACCTTCTCGCTTCGCGTTCTCTTCCGCCTGAGCTCGATCGAGCGACCCACCAAGCAGGTTCACGAACCGGTTCTGGACGTTCTGGCCGAATTCGCCGATCGACTCGATGCCACGCTGTTGCAGGCCGGCAGTCTGGAGAGCGTTCGCCGCAACCGCGGCAGCGACTCGATCGTTGAAGTCCTCGAACAACCGACCGCGATCGATGTCGAAGAACCCGGTTTCCAGTCGACCACCTCCTACAGCCTGGCCGCGCGCGAACTCCAGGTTGCGTTCAAGCATCGGGGTGAGACCAGCGACGATACCCTGGGCGGAAGTCTCAGCCGCCGCCTGTGGATCGAAGGCCAAGGCGCGCCGGAAGAATTCGCTCTCGGCCTGAGTGCCGAGCTCGCCGGCACGTCCTGTGGCGCCGAGCGCCGTCCTGGTCAGGGCCTCCTTGGATTCCCTGAATGTCGTCGGACGGTCTCCTCGAAACAGTGCTGGGATGGTCATTGTGCTGCCTCGCTCTCGCGGACGATCTCGTACTCGATCTCCGGCTGGTCAATGATCAGGTCACCGTCACCCAGCGATCCCACTGTGTCGATCTGTAGCTGGAACCAGGTGCCCCGCAGGTCGGTGCGAAGGGCGTCCGTGTCGACGCCGTCGTCGTATGGGAGCCAGAGCGCAAACTCGTAGCGCTCAGTCTTCCGAGTGCCGGGTGTAGCCGTGAGGGCTAACGTCTGCCGTAGGTCCGGATTGCCGCCAGTCCCATCGTACACCACGCCATCAACGATCGGTGTGAACCTCAACGTCACCGCATCCATGTCGTACGTGAGCGCGATCCAGAACTGAGTGAAGATAGCCTCGCCACCAGCTCCACCGGGAGCCACGCGCACGCTCTTCGACAGGAAGGTGATGTTGTCTCCGGCCGGCGAACCGCCTGGACCAGCTCCATCGCTCGACCCAATACCGAACTTCCAGACATCGGCCGATGTGTCGGCTCGCCCGAGGAACAGGGTCGGGATCGGTGTGCCGGCCATTACTCAGTCGCTCCTACGATGCACTGGTCGAAGCCCGGCAGGACCCACCGACTGTAGTCCGGCGTGCCGCTGCAGGTCGTCTTGTGGCGTACACTGATCCTCACCGTGTCACCGTCGTTCGCTCCACTGAAGGTGATCCCGCCGTTCGTAGCGAACTGCGAGAACGTGCCGCCCAGGAACCAGGAGCCGGCCTGTGTGACGTTCTTGCCCCAGACCTCAGTCTGGTGACCGCTCGGCGGCACGGGCGGGCAGGTGCGTGATTCGGTCGGTGTCGTCGCGTTCGTCCACGAGACCTGCGCGTAGTTCTGCGTCGGGTTGCAGTTGAGGACCAGCGAGCCACCGTCCGGTGGATCGGGACCGGCAAAGCAATCGACGGTCGAACCGTAGCCCGAGAAGTCGGGCGTACCCTCAGCGTTCTTGAACCGCGCTCGATAGCGGTGGATCTGCTCAGCCGTGATCGCAGTGTCGTCGTAGTCAGTCGTGCCTGGCGGCTCGGTCGAGAGCAGGAGCTCCGCCTCGATTAGCTGGTTCGAACTATCGGGCGGACCCATCCCGTTGATGTTCTGCGTCCCGGTGTTGCCCACGGTGTAGCGTGCACGGTAGAGCTCGATCGACAGATGTTCGTGCCCAGTCGGGATCACGAAGTCGATGTTGAGCTCCTCGGCCGACGCGCCGGTACGTTGCCACAGCCCGTTGTTATCACCGGAGCGCGTGACAACCTGCGGCGCTGTCGCAGTCGTCAGCAGATTGGCCCGGTATGCCGGCGGATCGTCTGGGCAAGTGGGACAGGCCGGGTCGTTCCAATTCGCTGGGTCAGGATCGGTGAAGCCAGTCGTATACTGACCGCCACCCCTGTACCTCAGAGAGACGTCGTAACGGTTCAGCGCCTTGAGTCCGGTGATCTCGTACGTCTGCGAGTAGTTCGGTCCACCTCCAGTGAGGTCGATCGAGATCTCTGTCTTCTTGAACCAGGCGCCGGCGCCCGTCTTGTCCTTCAGCCAGATCTCGACCTGCTCGTTGCCGTTCGGCACACATGGAGGAGTTGGACCTCCGGCGTTGTACCAGGTGAGTTGGATCGAGGTGTCGTTCAGCACCGTCGAGCCATCCTGGATGATCGGCCAACAGGTAGGAGCGGCACCGCCACCACCTGTAGCCAGAGTCGAGTAGAACTCTGCGCCGCAGTACGGCTCCGCGTTGGCGCCGAGCTCGTAGTAGCTCCAGCCGAGGTTGTCCGGATACCGGATCGAGAGTGCGTACACGCGCCGACCCCAGACGAACATGACGACACGATCGCGCGTCGAGTACACGGCGAAGGCCTCGTTCGGATCAGACTCAGCTACGAGCGTCGCCGGCTCCGGTCCACCGATGTCGAGCGGGATCGCCAGATCGACCGACTCACCGCCGGACGACATGCGGGGCCCCTGGTTGCTCCAGAAGAAGCAGGTATTGCCAACAGTGACGGCCAGCCGAGAGCCCACGCATCCCCAGTTCTTGTCTGCTGGTCTGATGCCAAACGTCTCAGGACTGTAGCCGTAGATCGCGTATGTCTCTGTTTCTTTGAAGACCAGGAGGACCGCTGCCCCAGCTGCGGCACCGCCGGCCTGGCGGCACACCAGCACTGGCTCCGATCGCTGCCCAGCTTTGAAGAAGTGGCGGGGATCGAAGAGGTTGGGATCGCCGGCGAGTGAGACACGGACGATGTCTGGCCTGTCTTGCTCTGCTTCGGTCCCGTAGCCCCACCCTACGAGATAGGAGAGGAACCTCGTCACGCCGCGGAACTTCACCGGCTCCTCGGTCGAGTCGTCATCGAGATCGGCCGACAGATCCTGGACCGCCGGGCTCTGGGCCGGGCTCCAGATCCTCGTCGCATTCCGAGCCCCGATCAACGGTTCATCGTGAGCGATGAACATCCGGTTATACGTGTCCGCCATGTGAAGGACCGGAGGATCGAACGTCGCTGCAGCATCGAGCGCGAACAGTCGGCCGTTCGTATCACCACTCGCCTGGTGGCTCGGGTTCGTGCCGAGGATCGACATCAGGTTGAGATGTAGCTCGCGACTGCCCGTGTCATAGCCGACACCCATCGCCGCACCTTCCGATCGGATCGGTGCGAGCTCGATCACCTGGTCGAGCACAGCGCTCACGTTGTCAATCAACTGAGCTGTGCGTTCGTAGCCGAGCCGGATCTGCGCCTTGCCTCGATACAGGTAGACATTCCGCAGGTCCTCGAACATCGTAGGCTCAACGGCCATGACCCCGGTCGCTCGATCGAGGCCTTGGCCAAACGGGAGGAAGATCCTCTGACGATCGCTCTGAGCCATTAGGTCGCGCAGGGCGCCCAGCCCGTTTGGGGGTCTGTCGCCACCGTGTTCACCGCGATCGCGTCAGACCACAGTGAGATACCGAGGCCGGCATCGACGTAGCGTACGCGCGCGATGTAGTTCGTCGAAGGGCTCAGGCCGGTGTGCCTGAACTCCGTAAGGAACGCATTCGAGACGAAACTCTGTACTGGACTGGAGAACGTCGTGTCGGTCGCGAGCGTGATCTCCCACTGAGACAGGAAGTGACCGAGACCTGTCGAAGTCGCATAAGCGGATCCCGCGACGTCAGCGAAGGTAGCGCCCGCCAGGACGAGCGTCTCGACCGGCTTGTCCGGACCAGGGTCGCCATCAGGCACCCCTGTCTGGAACTCCAGGATCGGATCCCGATGGCCGGCCAAGAAGTAACCGCGGGCCTGGCCACCACCGAGTCCGACGTTGTAGAGCTGGAATCCTACCGTCGGCCATCCTGGATCCTGGGATCCGTTGTTCAGCTCTCCCAGCGCGGTCGGCGACGTGAAGGCAAACGAGTCTACGAGCGTGCCGTCGATGTACCAGCGTACCGTAGCGTCACGGCCGTCGATCTCGACCATCAGCTCGCGCACCACTGACGAGCTCTGGCTCGTGTCGGCGTTCTTATGTGACGTCGAGCCGTCCACGAGGTACGCGAACCAGTTGCCGCCGTTCGTGCACTTGAAGCCGATACCGTAGAGCTGGGTCCGCACCGCTGCCGTCGGCTTCCAACCACCCACGCCGAAGAAATAGTCGGCATCGTCCACCAAGTGATCGAGGATCACGAGCGACCGCACGCGAGCAACCCACCCAGGATGGCCGATACGATAATCGAGCAGCCAGTGAGGGTCGAACGTGCACAGCGTCACGCCAAAGGAGTTGTCGCTGGCAACGGTCCGATCGACGCGGATCATCTGCATGTTGGCGAACAACTGGCCGACGAAGTAATTGCCGCCCAGCCCGGTCGGCTGATCGGTCAGCGGGACATCGAGGCCATGGTAGACGTTCAGGCCTGACGCCGTCATGTCAACGATCGGATGTCGGAACTCAGCCATCAGGGCACCTCCACGGTGTGGAAGGCGCTGCCATAGCCCATGACTTCCGTCCAGGTATCCGTGAGCGTGTTCACCGACGCACCGGTGATATAGCCGGGATTGACACCCCAGCCGATCCACGGCTCTGGCGAGATGTCGGTCACGTTCATGAAGCCGCTCGCGACCGTGTAGGTGGACTTCAACACCTCGTCGATGTAGAACCTGATCTCGCCTTCGATGGGATCAATGTCGATGCGGAGCATATGCGGGGCATCGGTTCCGACGCCCAGGTCCGCACTGTGCCGGATATTCAGCGCATCGTCGACGACCTTTGCAAACCAGTTGCCTTGCGTCGTGCCGACCCACGAAGAGTAGAACCCGACCCACCCTTGATCGTAGTCGAGCGTGCCTTGCGGCGAGGTCGACGCGAACTCCTGGGCGACGCCATAGAAGAACCGGCTCTTTGGATTGTTCGCGTCCGCTTGAGCTACACGAAAACGGATGACGTCGCGCAGTCGGAAGATCCGATTGCCCGTCCCAAACGGTGGAAACAGCGCCCCAGGATACCAGCCCTGAGTTGCGCGCTGAGTGATCGCGTAACCATTCGATCCGAACGACTGTGCGAGCGACTGGAGCTGGACGTAGCGGCAGTGCATTCCCATCGTCGCGTCCCAGCCGCGCACATCGCTGACGATAGACCCAGTGCCGCCGGGTCCACCAGCAGATCCCCAGCTCGCCTGGCCAACGAGATAGGCGCCCCTGATTACGCTGCCGTGCGTTCGCAAGAGTGCGATGCGTTCGATGCTCATCTGCTCGCCGTCGGTGGAGGTTCACTGAAGCGCCGCGACTGCCCGACCCCGAACGTGCCGACCTCCGCAAGGTAGATCCCGAGCTCTTCCTGCTCCTCGGCGTTGAGCGTCTCTAGGATCTTGGCCTTCACGTCCGCCTCGATCGACAACGTCTTCTTCACGAGATACTTCGTGAGGTCGATCACCAGGAGCTCACTGTAGGTCTCAGAGAGCTGCAAGACCGTCGACCCATCCTCGTCGTTCGCCGGCATGTCCGGATACCGCGGATAGTAGACGCAGATCGACACGACGTTGGCCAGGTCGGTGCCGACTCCCTTCAAGACAAAGTCCCTGAGCGTCATGCGGGGCGCGAGCTCGGCCTCGATGTCATCCACCGAGACGATCGAGACCTTGTCGCCGGTGGCATAGCTCGACGTCCCCGCATCGGAGATTTCAACACGTTGCACACCCGCTGCCTGGTCTACGCTAGGCGCAGCTTCCAGGTCCCGCAGGTCGAGCTCGTCGTTCGCATCGAGCGCCGCTCCAGCCTTCACCCCGTAGTAGTCAGGGTTCACTTTCGAGGCTTTCGTGAACAGCTGCTGCTGCCGTTTCCCGATCCGGCGGTACAGCGGCAGCCTTGTCGATGGGAAGTCGGCATCCCAGTCGAGGCCGCGAGCCATGGCTGCCACGACTACTTCTTCATAGGTCACGCGCCACCTCCCGCCAGGAGTGGGACGAGCTGCTCGATCGCGATGACCTGTCGGTGGCCGAAGCGACGACGCAGACCGCTGGTCGAGTGCTGCAGGAAGTTCACGAAGCTGATGAGCCAGCTATTGCGATCGTCTTTCAACGATTGGACCTCATCGAATCGGCCGTCCTTCAACGAGTAGTCGATCGCAAGCTCCAGCTCCAACAGCTCGTTGAAGTCCTCGCGCCACTGCGAGTCGATCACGTCGGTCAGAGCGGCAATGGCATCCGGCCGGCGCGCATACCAAGCTGTGAGCGTCCCAGCCGGTGTCCCGGTGTCGTTCGTGATCGCATAGAAGGACTGGCCGAATTCGTAGACGCACAGCTTCGAGGGCTCGGCGAGCTGGTCGTCGTGCGGTACGATCACAACCTCGTCAGGAGTCGCGTCCTCGATCTTGATCACTGACAGCGCAGCCTCAGGCCGCGGCCAAACACCTGCCGCCTCGGTCATGCCGGCCGTCTCCGCAAAGAAGATCGGGTTCACTCGCGCAGCTACCTCGTAGAGACCCGAGAGGCGCTTATTGATCCGACGCACGACCTCCGGTTCAGCGAACTTGCTCGGTTCGTTCTTCGAGCTCTTGGCCAGCGCGCCGTTGTGGATCTGTTGGCCTGTAGTAGTGACAGCCATCAGAAGCCCCCAGGGAAGATGTCGATCGTTTTGATCTTCCGTGCCTTCTTCTTCTCACCCTGCTCGGCAAGGAAACGCGCCTCGGCGGAGTCAAAGTCTCCCTGGAACTGCTGTGTGTTGATCGCCGGGATCGACTGATCGTTGTGCCCACGCTTCGCCATGACGTTGGCCACATGGGCGACCAAGACGTCGCGCACTGTGTCAGGGAATGGATCGAAGGTGTCAGCCAGCGCCGTAGGCCCAGTCGGGATCGGCACGTAGTGCATGTGTACGTTGACCATCCCGACCCAGTCGCGCGCTGACCCGTTCAAGTACAGCTGATTCTGGATGAACCAGCCGGACCGAAGCGGCCGGCTGAATTGCCGCACGTTCTGGCCGATCAGCCAGAACTTCGAGCGATCGCCAGGATCGAGCTCGTTAGCCGGCTCGACCTCACCATCCGGTAGCACGTACACGTGAGGAGGGAAGGCGTAGCCGGCAGCGAAGTCGAACGTCGCCAGATCGATCACTTCCACGACGGCCAGGACCGAGCTGTTGATGTTGGTCACGTCGTGCGTGAGCCGGCGCTTGAAACTCTCCAGCTGACGAAGGAGCAGCCGGTTCGGGTTCCGCTGCTCCGTGAACGCCATATGCAGGTCACGCGCAGCGGTGATCACTTCTTGTGCAGTCACCGCCATCTGTCACCCCTTAGGTCTTGAGGAGCTCCTCCAGCTGAGCCTGGCGCTCAGCTCGGGGGCCGTCCTCACGCGACATCTCTGTCGCGAGGAACAGCTTCACTGCGCCAGCTCGTGGACCGTTCGGTCGTGCGAGCTCCAGCTCGAAGAGCTCATCGGCCACTGCCGGATTGTCGTCGAGCGCTTCGCGCAGCTGCTTGAGGCTCGTGGTTGCAGCCTCGACGTCGGTCTCCTCTACCACTGGAGCTTCGACCTCCTGCTCAGCGGCGTCGATCGCGGCCTGCATCTCGGCTGCTTTCCGAGCGCCAAACTTACGAGCGCCGAACTTCTTCGTCTTCTGCTCCTTGAGTTTGGAGATCTTGAACGCAGCCTCTCCCACCTTACGCGGTCCAAAGTGTGGCATGTCGTAACCTCTCAGTGTGCCAGCCTGGGTCGCCAACCGAAGACCTTGGCTCCGCGCAGCTTGGCGATGATCCCGCCCTTGTTACGCTGCACTGCCTCCTTCACTCGATCGACCACGCTCAGCAGCTGGTCATCGGTTCTCCCGAGCTCGTGCCGCAGGTATAGTCTGAGCCATGCCGCGTCCGAGTTGGGGTGATGTCTGTAGATCCAGTCCTGTCTCCGGAAGCAGTTGAGCAAGTAGCCCCAAGGGGGATCACCCTCGAACCGCTCGTACCGGATCCAGTTGCCAGCTTCGTCCAGATCCCAGAGGTGAACTTTGCGGAACCCCTGCGCCTTCAGCATTGAGAGCCGCAGGGAGGGCCAGCTCGCGCCACCGGACTCCTGAATCGCCACGAGCTCGCGGCGACCCTGATAGATCAGCGGGATGTCCGTGTACACGAGCCCGACCCACCACTTCCCCCGGCCGACATAGATGAGCTCGGCGCGGGGGTCGACACTGCGAAACTCCGCGACAACCTCGGGAGGCGCGTCGCGGAATGTCGAGACGGTTGTCAGTCGCCCGGTGTCCACTACTTCGCCGCCGTCCCGCCCTTCGGCGTCGCGACCTCACTGGACATCTGACGAGGACCACCACGAGCCTGGCCGGCTGTAGCGATCCGGCCGGCGCGCGACGCAGCCATCGCTGGCTTCGATACGCTGGGGGACTTGCCTCCCATGCCGGCCCTGGGGGCCTTGCCTGACAGCTTACTGCCGGAGACGTTCGACTCCAGCATCCCACCAGCGGAACGCATCGATCGCCCGCCTGTCTTGGTGGGGTTCAGCCCACCATGGGACATCGGGTTGTACTTCGCGTCCCGCATACCGTGCTTCTTCTTGCCCTTCATTGAATGGCCCTCCTCTGGTTACGGCACGAACGGCTTCGTCAGCCCGGTCCCGAGCTCGAAGCCTTCGCCCTGTGCCGGTGCCTTCCTGTATTCCGGCACCGCTCTGCCCAGAGTGAGCGTCGACACGCCGGCGGACCGCACCGTGACGGCGATCCCGTCACCGACCTCGCCGAATAGGTTGCCGACGCCTGCGACCTTCAGCCGCTCCGAGCGTGTTGCCTGCACGACCTGGTCGGTCGCCAGCACCGCCAGGTCAGCATAGTGACCGCCACGATCGATCGTGTTGAACGAGTTGACCACAGCGGCGTTCGTGTTGGTCGTGCCGGCTGTGAAGGCGCCGCCGCGGGTCCACCTCGCCCGGCTGCCGACGCTCGTGGGCTCGCTCGGCAAGCTCCTGCGGGGTGACCTTGCGGTCGAGACCCAGGCGTC
>Ga0209536_100004012_pt1 | contig 23389 bp, 19 predicted proteins | sample DeeMarSeWOR28_12_FD_187461 | JGI IMG/M metagenome (GOLD analysis project Ga0209536, IMG submission 187461) | Marine sediment microbial communities from White Oak River estuary, North Carolina - WOR-2-8_12 (SPAdes) (version 2) | ecosystem: Environmental > Aquatic > Marine > Intertidal zone >...
TCCGCCGGTCTATGGTGTATTTCCGAGGGGTCATACGCAGGTTCGATCTCCGCTATACATCGGATTCAATCGCTTATATTGATGATTATGCCCATCATCCGGAAGAATTAAGAGCATGCATTGCCTCCGTCAGGGAACTGTATCCAGGGAAGAACGTATCGGCCATTTTTCAGCCCCATCTGTATACCAGAACGCGTGATTTCTATATAGATTTTGCCAAAAACCTGGATTTACTGGATGAAGTGATACTTCTTGATATCTATCCCGCCAGGGAAAATCCCATCGAAGGCATCCGCACCGAGATCATACTGGAAGAGATGAAAAATCCCAATACACAGATCATGACGAAAGCACAAGCAATGGAGTACATAAAAACAATCAAGACAGATGTGCTTCTGACGCTGGGTGCTGGGGATATTGATCAGCTGGTCGGACCCATTGAAGAAGCACTTAGGATGCGTGATGAAAATATGCAAACATAATATGAAACGAATCTTAAACATATTGTTGTGGATAGGGATCCTGGTTTATGTAATGGTCATGCTGGGGTTGGTAAATGAGAAAATGGGATCCGTGCCCTGCCACTCCATATCGGTGAGTATCACGGATTCAGCAGACAACCACTTTGTTTCACCACACGATGTATATTCTATGGTTCTCCGGGCATTTCCTGATATTCTGGGGAGCCCTCTGGGTCTGATCCATACGGCTGAACTTGAAAATACGGTTGGGAAATATCCATTTGTTAAAAATGCTGAAGCATACAAAGCGAGTGATGGCACCATCCATATCAGGGCCACTCAACGTACCCCCCTGGTGCGAATACTGCTGTCGGATGGTGGGGGTTATTATATTGATTCAGAAGGCTTCACGATGCCGCTCAGCGATTTTTACACGGCCCGGGTACTGGTCGCAAACGGTTCCTATCTGGACGGTGTTGGCATGGGGATCGACCTGGATGAATACCAGACTACAAAAAAATACAAAACAGCCTGGGAAGTATATCAAATGGCAAAATACATCCATGAGCATGAATTCTGGGTGAAGCAACTGGAACAAATATATGTGCACCGGGATGGCGAATTTGATCTGGTGCCCAGGGTGGGTGCACACGAAATACTCCTGGGTGGGTTCACCGACTATGTAGAAAAGCTTGAAAACCTGTATGCTTTTTACGACCAGGGATTAAACCAGGAAGGATGGAATACATACAAAAAAATAAACCTGAAATACAAAGATCAGGTAATATGCAGTAAACGATAATAACGAAATAACAAATATATGTTTAACCGGATAAACATTTTAATATGAGTAAAAAAGATGAAATCCTTGCCGCCATTGATATTGGGACAACAAAGATTGTGACCATTATCGGGCAGAAAAATGAGAATGGCAAACTCGAAGTGCTCTCCATGAGTAAAGCCCCCTCAAAAGGTGTAAAAAGAGGTGTGGTTCAAAATATTGAAGAGACAGTAAATGCTATCAAGACCACTGTGGAAGAGGTTCAGGGAACCTCAGGAGTGGTATTTTCAGAAGTTTTTGTTGGTATCGCCGGACAGCATATTAAAAGTATTCGGAACCGGGGATATATCAACCGTGAAACGGATGAGGGAGAAATTACCAAGGCCGATATTCGACGGTTGATTGAGGACATGCAGCGGATTCCCATTGATGTGGGCGAAGAGATCATACATGTACTACCGCAGAATTTTATTGTGGATCATGAAACGGGAATTAAAAATCCTGTGGGGATGTCAGGACGTCGCCTGGAGGGTAATTTTCATATTGTGATCGGTCGGGTGGCTTCGGCTCGTAATATTGAAAAATGCGTCAACAGGGTAGGCTTGCAGATTAAGGAGCTCATCCTTGAACCGCTGGCCTCTTCAGAAGCGGTTTTAACGGATGACGAAAAAGAAGCGGGCGTGGCCCTGGTGGATATTGGAGGTGGCACCACCGATGTGGCTGTTTATTACGATAATGTCATACGACATACAGCCGTTATTCCATTTGGAGGTAATGTGGTTACCAATGATATTAAAGAAGGTTGTGCCATATTAAGTCGCCAGGCCGAATCATTAAAAATTCAATTCGGTTCGGCTCTCGGAGATATTGCCCCGGAGGATAAAGTGGTGACCATACCCGGAATAAGTGGGCGGGAACCGAAAGAGATCTCGTTTAAGCATTTGGCATACATCATTCAATCACGGATGGAGGAAATCATTGATGCCGTGACTTTTGAAATTCAGAATTCCGGATTTATGGATAAACTGGCTGCCGGAGTTGTAATTACCGGAGGCGGTGCATTGCTCAAGCATTTACCCCAGCTTGTAAAATTCCGGACCGGTATGGATGTGAGAATTGGGATGCCGAATTTACATCTGGCAGGTGAAGAAGTGGATGATGAAATCAATCAACCCATGTTTTCAACCAGTATCGGTTTGGTTCTGAAAGGCTTTGAATACCTGAAGAACGACAAGGCCGTGAGTGCAAAAAAACAGGAAGCTCCCATTGAATTTGCCGATGAACCCGAGAATGAGGATGGCACCCCTAAAACAAACCTGTTTGAAAAGTTTAAAAATACACTCAACGAAATATTTGCTGAGAATGACATGAAACTGGAATAAAATTTATGATGGTTTATCCGGAACCTATTTGTAAAACCAAAAAATCAAAATATCATGGCTGAAGAACTTATTCATTTTGATCTGCCTGTGGAGGGATCCTCAATCATCAAAGTTATTGGAATTGGAGGTGGTGGAAGTAATGCGGTTAACTATATGTACGAACGCGGGATCAAGGATGTCAATTTTCTGGTTTGTAATACGGATGCACAGGCATTAAACAACAGTCCTGTTAGCTTGCGCGTACAAATTGGAGAATCCATAACAGAAGGACGTGGTGCAGGTAATAAACCCGATATCGGCCGCCAGGCTGCTCTGGAAAATCTCGATGATGTGATGGAGCCCTTAATGAAAAATACAAAAATGGTCTTCATCACCGCAGGAATGGGTGGTGGCACCGGAACAGGGGCCGCACCAGTCATTGCCAAGGCATGTAAAGAAGAGGGCCTGCTGACGGTCGCAATCGTTACGATTCCTTTTAAATTCGAGGGTCAGAAGCGGATCACCCAGGCCATTACTGGAATCAATGAGCTGAGAAATTACGTCGATTCCATCCTGGTCATCAATAATGAAAAACTGCGTGAGGTCTATGGTGACCTGAAACTATCGGAGGCGTTTTCAAAGGCCGATGATGTATTGTGTAAAGCGGCCAAAGGTATCGCTGAGATCATAACCGTTCATGGGTATATCAATGTCGATTTTGCCGATGTGGAAACGGTCATGACCAGTTCCGGTGTGGCCATGATGGGGTCGGGAGAATCGGTTGGTGAAAACCGGGCCCATGAAGCCATCAAAAAAGCCATTACATCACCATTACTGAATTCCAATGACATTACCGGCGCCAGAAGCATATTGCTGAATATTACCTCCGGCACCAATAATGAGATCAGTATGGATGAGGTTGGCGAAATTACAGATTATATCAACGAAACGGCTGCCGAAGATGTGCTCATGATATGGGGTACGGGGGTAGACGACCGGTTGGAAGACAAGATCTCTGTAACCATTATTGCCACAGGCTTTGAGGCCCATTCCATACCGGAATTGTACCAGGAAGAGAAATCACGGCAGACCGTGTATCTCGATGATCCACCAACGCTGGTACCCTCTTCGGACGGGGAATTTGAAGTCCATGACAAGCACCTGGGTAAATATACAGTGGATGAGTTCAGCGAGGACCAGAGAAAAATTGAGTTTAATCTGAAGCCTGTTGAGCTGGATATAACCGATGATGATTTCGAGGTGGATGAGAAAAAAACAGCCGACCGGATGGCCAAAATAAAGCAACACCAGAACTATCTCAAAAACCAGGGATACCTTGAAGACGATAAAGAAGATGAGATCGATGAGTTGGAGAACCAACCTGCTTATGTGCGGAAAAAAATCAGCATCGATAAACCGAAATATTCTGCCAGTAAGAAGATTTCAAAATATTCCCTGTACGATGATGAGGAAAAAGGTACCCGATTGAGTTCGGATAATTCGTATTTACATGATAATGTAGATTAACCAGACCCCCGGTCAATATGTAAAGTACACTCTCTCTTCTCATACAAGTTCTCTGTTAAAAATACGTATTTAAATCTGCATTTAAATACGTATTTTTTTGCCCTCTTCCAATCTTCCGGCAGGCTATTGATTGGCATCAAATCATACTGATCCGGCACCTCAGAACATCTTCCTGAGAATCCGCTAAAAAGAAACTCGCCACGATCGTCAACTGGGTCATCCCGGCCTAAAAAATGACCATCCGGGGGCATCTGCATATTGGATAAAAAAGAAGGGCCGTCCCGGCACAGAACAGCCCTTCTTGATATTGATGGGTGTCCATTAATAGAATTTAGATCGTTGATCCTTGATATTGGCATTTTCTCTTAAAGCTGTAAAAGCTTCAAAATTTGCCCGGCTCTGGTAGGTCATCAACAAAGTATTTTTTTCCGTTTCCAGTTCCGTAGCTTCATCCTCCAGAAGGGCTGTGACTTCCACCACATACACACCATTGTTACCCACAATGGGGGGCGATAACTGGTTCAGGGGTAAACTTGCAAGGGTACCCAGGATTTTTGGTTCCACGCCGAGGTTGGGTATGGAAAATGAGGCGAATTTTACCGCGCTGGCCTCTTCCACAGATACATCCAGTGCGTTGGCCAGATCTTCAATGCTGCCTGCATCCTGAGATGATTCCCGGATTTGCTGTGCCAGCAACTCACCCTTCTTCTGCAGACGTACCTGGAGCTCAACATCATTGGTGACTTGTTCGAGAGGGGCAATGCCTTTTTCTTTAACATCGGTGACAAAAGCCACAACAAACTTATTTTCGAGTTCAAATACGGCCTGGTCATTAAAATCCAGAACAATCTGATTATTATCTGTTTCATAGATTGATCGTATCAACAACCGGGGTGATTCGAGACCCGGAATCTGACGATCATTTTCCTTGATATCAAGGGCCACCCTTTTATTGAGTCCTTCTTTTTCTATCGCCGCGATGAATTTTTCATAGGTATTATTCATGCCTGCAAACTGGCTGGCTTGCGAATAATAATTTTGAATCGTATTGGAACTGGATTTAACGATCCTTGAAACGGTACCCACCTGGACCTTCATGGTTTTTGGTCCCTGATTCAGAATCTCAATGATATGATATCCGAATTGTGTTTCCACAATGGTCACATCACCGATATTACCAAAGAAACAAGCATCATTAAAAGGTTGGACCATCATTCCTTCCGTAAACCAACCCAGGTCGCCGCCCAGCTGAGCGCTGCCCTGATCATCAGAATTCAGGGTGGCCAGGAGAGCAAAATCGGTACCACGATCAATCAGTTCTTTAAGACTATCTGCCATTTCACGGGCTTGTTGTGGAGTACGTTCTGGACCCGGGGATATCAGGATATGCCTGGCCCTCACCGAATCGGCAACCTGGTTGATGGCAGCCAATCTGGAAATTTTATAGGTTTCATTCTCGAAGTATGGACCATATGTTGCGCCGACGTCATTCTGGAACATGAAATCATTGATGATATCAGGTAGTTCACCATCGGCATAATTCATATTATCGAAGGGCTCATCTGAATTGGCATTGACAAACTGGGGAATATCGTTGGTGTTTACAAAATCGTTATAGATATCATTGATCCATTCTTCCGCATCGTTCACATCCTGTGCTGAGGGTTTAACTTCAAACACCACATAATCGATGCTTCGTGAGGGTGTTTGTTCATATTCCTGTCTGTGTTCATTGTAATATTTTTTCAGGTCATTTTCAGTGAACGTCACCGCGCTATCCGGTACCTGGCTAAAACGTTTCACCATATATTTAAAATCGAACTGACTCGTGTTTTCTTCTATTTTGTTTTCGGCCTGTTGCGTGGTCACATACAGTCCTTTCCGGACCAGCTCAATGTATTTTGAAAATACCTGTTCATCATGGATCTGAGTTTCCATGAACATCCAATAGGCCCTTTGGGTGCCCATTTCATCATTTTCCAGGTTTTTTAGGAACCGGATCAGGGCACCCCGGTCGAAAATACCGGTTTGCGGATCGGTGAACAATTGCTGGATATACATATGGGGATTTTCACCCTGAACAAGATCGAATAATTCTTCAGAACTCACACCCAGTCCAAGTTTTTTATATTCATCTGACATGATGTATTCCCGGACCATCTGATCCCAACTTTGTTGCTGGATGCTGAGCATGGTCGCCTCATCCAGATTGGTCTGCCCGGAGAGCTTATAGATTTCAACAAGGTCGTTAACACGTTGATCGTATTCGATATAGGAAACAGACTGGCCTGCAATTTCAGCAATTTCCATTTTCTTTTTCATACCAAGACGGGTGCTTCCTCCTCCTCCAAACAAATCGCCCATAACAAAAGCAAGAATGGAGATACCAATGACTACGGCCACCAGGAGGCCAGCTCTATCCCTTATGGTTTGTAATGTTGCCATGAAATATATTTTAATTATAGTCTAAAATTTTCAGGCTGCAAATATATAAAATATCACTGCACCATCCTCGCAATCATTTGTTTTTTTAGGATGATCCGTAAATTTTAGAAAATCAGGAGGTCTACAAAGCAGGATCGACGATTTTCAATTGCACCAGGTCGATCTTTTTTTCACTCACTTTTAAAACTTTGAATTCGAATCGATTCAGAATAATCCGGTGGTTGAGTTTGGGAATGCTCTCATAATGATAATAAATAAGACCGGCCAGGGTCTCAAAATCATCCATCTTGGGGAGTGCCAGTCTGTATTTTTCGTTCAGGTAATCAATTTCCAATCTTCCTGAAAAGATATATTCATTCTCAGTGATTTGTTTTTCGACCAGTTGGGAAGAGTCATGTTCATCTTCTATTTCCCCGAAAATTTCTTCGAGTATATCCTCAATGGTGACGATTCCGGAGGTTCCTCCAAATTCATCGACCACCAGCGCAATATTCTTCTGTTCTTCAACAAATTGCTGTAATAATTTATTGGCTGGCATGGTTTCAGGAGCAATGATCAGCGGTACCACAAGAGATTTGATGTTATTATGACCACCGAACATATCTTTCATATTCACATAACCGATGATATTATCAATCGATTCTTTAAATATCAATATCTTGGAATGACCTGATTCGATAAAGGCCTGAATCAATTCTTCGGTATTGGATCCCACATTCAAGGCCACCAATTCGGTTCTGGGGATCATGCATTCACGAAGTTTTACATTGGAAAAGTCGAGCGCATTTTGGAATATTCTCATTCCGGTATCTTCAAATTCTTCGTCAACATTTTCACTCTGACTTTCCATAACCAGATAATCCAGATCGGGTTTGCCAAAAACAGTGGTCTGGGGTGCTCCGGATATGGGGATCTTGAAAAAAAACCTCAGAATGACATTGGAAAGAAAAATGGTAAACTTACTGACCGGGTAGAACAATAAATAAAAAATAAAAACCGGAATGCTAAAAAAATTCAGAAATCCATTGGCATTGATCCTGAAAATAGCTTTTGGAAGGAATTCGGCAGTCACCAGGATGATGAGGGTTGAAATAATGGTCTGAATGACTAAAATTCCTGTATCGGAATCAACAAAAGGTCTGAAAACAGGCTCCAGAATGATGGCCATAAAAATACCATACAGCACCAGTGCTACATTGTTGCCTACCAACATAGTGACAATATACTGACCCGGGTTCCGGGTGTAAATATTCAGTACCTCAGATGTGAATTTACCCTGTTTCTTATCGATTTCGAGACGTAATTTATTGGAGGAAACGAATGCAATCTCCATGCCTGAAAAGAAAGCTGAAAAAACCATGGCGGTTAATATGGCAATGATATAGCCCATAAGACGATTAGCTCAAAAATGGTGTGCTGTTATCGGACGGTATAAAATTACCGATTTTTTCAATGTGAGGTCGCTTTTTAAACAAAATACCGTCATGGATCATGATCTCTGGCCGACTTGACTTATTCGGTTTGATCATCCTGACGATTTCTCCGAAGGTGCCGCCTCACAAAAAACATAAGGAAAGAGATCCCCGTAATAATAAGGATCATGGTGCCTTCGCTAAACCCATCGCGAACCACTACATAGAACCACGTAACCAGGCTGATAATACCAATTATCAACCATGTTCTTTCCATAAACCGGTGTGTTTTCCGCATATTTGGAGATGGCGGTTTTTGGGTCTGATCTTTCATATACAATGTTGATTATGTGGCTGACCAAAACGACACATGGTGTTTGGCTTTATTTTTCGGTTTCCTGGTAAATGGTCCCTTTAACTTTGGTGATATTCCAATAAGTAAATGATTGATCGGATTCGAATCCTTCACCGAAAATAACTTCATCCCGGGTCGTAATTTGAACGAATTTAGGGGAATAAATACGTTCTTCCTTTTCATTCCAGTACAACAGTTCCGTATTCAATACTTCCCCCTTGCTATTTTGCGTAACCACACTATCAGAGGCTTCCCACAATCCTTCTTTTTCGTAATAGACAGCATGTTTTGAACTCAACCAGGATTCCACTTCCTCATTACCATCATAGAAAAACACCCGAATACCTTTGGGAAAAACGATCTGATCATTCTCATCTTTTTTCAGATATCGCTTGACCAGGGGGGCGAAGACCTGAATTTTTTTCCTGGCGGAGTCGGTGTATGTGGTTTCCAGGTTATTAATGGATTGCATGGGCAATGAATCGGTCTGGGTCAGATTATTGACCACTTCGATATCGTTTTTTTTGCATGAAAAAAGCATCACGATTCCCAGGACAGGAATCAGGATGCTTTTGACAAAATAAACATATACCAGTTTTCCAGTAATCACTTATTGTCGGATTCTTACTGTCGTTGTCACATTGATCCAACCGCCTAAGGAATAGGAATCGCCCTCCTTAAATCCGTAGAAGAATGCGGTTTCAGTATCCGGAAAATACTGTGAATACAGACGGATCTTTTCATTGGCCATATCCGCCAGTTCAGAATCTTTGCTTTTTGCCGTAACGAACTGATCGACCGCGGCCCAGAAAACGGCTTTATTCGCCAATTCGTCTTCCCCGAAATTCTTTGTGCCTGCATAGATATTCCCAAGCAGCATATGGGGTTGTCCGGAATCTGGGTTGTCTGCAATGGCTTTCATGGCAATTTGTTTGGCCTGCAGAGGATCATTATATTCACTGTAAATGATGTATCCCAACTCGACCCTGTATCTTGATCTCACCAGTGGATCGGTTTCCTGCTCTATTGCTTGATAGTAAAACTCCACCGCATCCTGGTAACGTTTTTCCTTGTTATATAATTGTGCAATATGGTATGCCAGCGTGGGGGAGGGTTCCACCATATTCAATGCAATGGTCGTATTTTTATATAATTCGGTATCGGTACACCCGGTACTGTTCAACCAGTATGAGATCTTTTTCAGGATATCCACATTATCCGGTTGTTCCTCAAATTGGGGTGTAAACAATTGCACCAGGGCCTCACAATCGGCCGCACCACTGTTGGCAAAATTGGCGCCAATGGACTCCTTAAGTGCGTCCAGTTCTTCATCTTCAGGATTATTGAGTATCTGGGCGTCCAGGATATCCACAGAAAGGGCATAATTTTCAACCACTTCTGTTTTAGACATTTGATTGGAATTAAACAAGTCCAGGGTCAACTTCATGAAGGTGGCGATATCCACCTTTGACGCTCTGGCTTCCTGTATATCCAGGCCTTCCGAACTAAAACCATAAGCCCGTTTCAGGCATTCAACATCATTTTCCTTGAAGGTCAGGATATCGTTCGCTTTATAACCCAGTACCCGTCCTTTATCTCCAGGATAATATTGTATCCTCTGATCATACACCTTCAGTAGGGAATCCACCAGTGCGTTTTTTAATTCCGTATCGTTATTGTTCATGGCTTCAACAATATAGAATTTGTACATGTTGGCACCATGCAAGTAAATGTTTTTTGTAGCTTTCGGACACTCCATGGCTACGATTCGCCAGTAGGGCAGAGCATCTTCATAATTCTTTTGTTTGTAGTACTCCAGGTAGAGGGAGTAATTACGAATACAGCGAATGGAATCTTCACCATGACCCCACTTGGATCCATCCTCCACACCTTTTTGTGAAAATGCGACCAGTGCAGAAAACAAGAAAAAGGATAAGGTTAGAGTGATTTTCGTGAGTTTCATTTCTAATGGGTTTTTATTTAATCATACTTCCGTTTCATGAACCAGAAATCATACAAAGTTAAACTAAAAGTTATTGATGCATGATTTTCTAATATTAAATTAGTCTCGTTTGAACCTCTTCTCCCATAATCAAATGCTATGTTCAGGGAGGATCTGGATCGTCCTATTGGTAATCCAGCCCCAAAAGTTATGCCAAAATCGGTGATTTGATTCCCGTATAGTTGCAGGAACGACCGCGTATAATAAGCTCCCAGGCGATAATGGATCCGTAATGGATAGATCTTTTGCTCCCTGGGGCGGGGTGTCAATTCCATGCCGGCGTGGAACGATTGGCTGTTTAACAGTGTATCCAGATTCATGGCCGAAGATTTTGACCATTGAACCTGCTTAAAGTCCACTCCAAATAACCATTTTTCACCTTTTTTGATGCTGGCACCCAAAGCGAAAGAACTTGGAAAATCCTGTTTTTCTTTGGGCGAGGTATAGAATTCCAACGTATCGATAACCGTACCCCCTTCGGGAACAGACAATATATTGTCCTTTTGGACCTCGGTGGTTTTATTAATTCTTGATTTGAACACATAACTGGCACCGGCTACCAATTGATAATCCTTGCCGAAAGTGGTCACATACTGAAGGCCGGTATTGAAATTGAATCCACTGAGGAGTTGTGTTTCATATACCCTGGTATTAAACGCTTTGGGATTACTATTATGGGTTAGACTCTGGCTGCTTTCGAGGTTGCCAAAGATGTAATCTATATTGACCCCAAGGGAAAGATTCTCAGTAATTAAAAATCCGGTGCCGAAAAAAACCTGGGTCAGGCCACCATCACCCTGGTACAGATAATCCAACCGGCCCAACTCGGGATCATACTCGTCATCGCCCTCGTCTGTGGTGACCAGAAACTTATAACTGATCAGGCTGTACGGGACCAATCCGGCTCCAAAGGACAACCGTTTGCCAAATGGAAAACTAAAAGCCAGGTGACTAAAGTTGATATCGTATGGTGTTTCCTTTTTTTCTTCCTTCGAATAGTAAGATAATCTGCCAACGGCACCAAATTCGAAAATGAAGGATAAAGAGTCGCGGACGGTATATGACGCAGGATTTGAAAAATCAATGGTGGCATTATCACGCAAACCATAGGTGATGCCACCCATGGCACTGTTCTTCCCAAATCCTTTAAAAGTCAGGTCTCCAAAACCCAGGCTGGAATAGGGCGAATTATAGGCATTCTGACCTACAATAGAGGCATTTCCAAGAACCAGGAAAGCCATAAAAATAAGTAAAGATTTAACGTTTTTCAGCATGGTATATGAGAATCCTATTCAAGCCTTTCAGAACCAAATTCAAGTCCACAAAGATGCTATTTTTTAATATTTTATCAAAAAAAAGGGCATCTCCTCCGGTCAGTATGGCTTTCAGCCCCGGGTAGATCCCAGTATATTGTTGAACAGTACCTTCAATTTCCATGATCATACCATTCTGCACGCCCGTAACGATGGATGCATTCGTTGTACTGGCAGGCCATGTAAAATGTGCTTCCGGTTGTACCAAAGGTAATCTTTTTGTCAAATGATGCAGAGCCTGAAATCGCATTTGCAGTCCGGGTGATATACTACCCCCGATATATTGTCCTTTTTGATCTAAAAAATCAAACGTAAGGGCAGTACCCGCATCAATAATCAGTACAGGATCATGACCAAAGGCTGTCCAACCTCCGACAGCTGCAGCCAATCGGTCTTTTCCCAGGGTGTCTTTTGTGAGGTACAAATTTTCGATGGGAATGGGTGTAGATTCATCCAAAACCAGCACCTTAATGCCACGATGCTTCAATAGTTGAGAAGTGGTATCGACGTCTGGGCCTACAGAGGATATAATGGCTTGTTTCAACCCTGGATATTCAGATATGACGGATTCCAGACCACTGTTGTCATCATTGGCTGACTTTTTTAGCGCAATAAGTTCCATGCCGCTGTAGACGGCCACTTTCATAAAGCTGTTTCCGATATCAACAACCAGGTTCATCGCATTGTAAAAATACGAATTTCTTGTCACGGACATCTGATTGGGTTGGCCGGGCATTATCATTTAATGAAATTTAACATTTCCAGGATCCCAATCGCCGTTCTTCAAAAATCAAAAAATGATGGGGATTTGTATGGTTAAGATTTTTATACTTGTAATAATTATTGATTTGTATTTGGGTTATGTTCATTGGAATTGGAGGTGTCAGCCGGTCCGGAAAAAGCACAATGGCAGGAACCGTTCGGGAATTATACCCTCAAAAACGGGTGGTTATATTATCCCAGGATGATTTTGTATTTCCAACCCATCGCATTCCGCGGATTGGGGGTGAAATTGATTGGGAATGTCCTGAATCAATGGATTTTGAAAGTTTCTATAATGCCTTGGTATCGGCTCAGCAGGAGGCCGATCTGGTGGTGGGCGAAGGAATTTTGGTTTTTTATACACCCGCATTGGATCGGCTTTTTAATCGCAAAATTTTCATCACCATTACAGAATCTGAATTTCGGCATCGTAAAATAACGGATCATCGATGGGGTGCCTTTCCGGATTGGTATATCGATCATATATGGACCAGCTACGAGAGGTTTGGAAAAATTGCAACCGGCCGATCCGATGTGTTATATGTGAATGGAGAAAAGCCTTTTATGGTCAAACACATTCGCCGGTATATCAATACGGGTGATCATTCCTGATTATTCACGGTTTAAGGTCATTGTATCCACCCACTGAACAGGTTAGAAAACCGGTTCAATCTTTTTTGTCAAGTTCTGATACAACGTTTTTGGTACCGCTAACCGACTTTATTCCTTTGACAGATAATCGTAATTTGCCATTGGCCTCTTTCATTTGATACCGTCTGGGATTTTTCTGGATGGCGGAAAGAATTCTGCCAAAGGCGGAGGACTGGTAAAATGTGGAATCGGAATCTGAAATAAAATAAAATACCAGGGTATTCTTTTTGAGTACGATTTTTTCAATTCCCAATCGCTTAACATGTTCCCGGATCCTGACAATATCCATTAATTCAAGGGTGGATTCCGGAACCGGACCAAAACGATCTTCCAGGTTTTTCTGAAACCTGGCAAGGTCTGCTTCTGACGTGATCATATCCAGGTCCCTGTATAATCGAAGCCGTTCGGAAATGTTTTCAACATATTCATCGGGGATCAACAGTTCGAGATCCGTTTCAAAATAGACATCGGTCACATAATTATGATCTGCCGATGCCGTGTCGTCTCCATATTGTGGTTGAAATGTGTCTTTAAATTCCGTTTCACGCAGTTCCTGGATGGCTTCCTGCAGGATTCTCTGGTATGTTTCAAGTCCCATTTCAGCAATGAATCCGCTTTGTTCAGCGCCCAGTAAATTCCCTGCGCCTCTGATATCGAGGTCTTGCATGGCGATGTTGAATCCACTTCCCAGATCTGAGAATTCCTCAATGGCAGTGAGGCGCCGCCTGGCTTCTGGTGAGACCAGTTCTGGCGGCGGTGCCAAAAGGTAGCAAAATGCTTTCTTATTGGATCGGCCCACCCTGCCACGCAGCTGGTGCAAATCACTGAGTCCGAATTGATGGGCATTGTTTATGAAGATCGTATTGGCATTGGGAATGTCCAATCCTGATTCAATAATGGTGGTGGCAATAAGAACATCATATTCGCCATTAATAAAATCAAGCATGGCGGCTTCCAGTTTTTTACCTTCCATCTGACCATGTACTATCACGGTTCTGACCATGGGCAAAATCCGTTTCAGGATTTTTTGGATTTCTTCGATATGTTCCACCCGATTATGTATAAAGAATACCTGCCCACCCCTGCTGATCTCATATTCAATACCTTCTTTAATGATGGATTCATTAAATCGGTATGACTCTGTGATAATGGGATGTCTGTTCGGTGGGGGTGTGCGGATGATCGACAGGTCACGGGCGCCCATGAGTGAGAATTGCAGTGTGCGTGGTATGGGGGTTGCTGTCAATGTCAGGGTGTCCACATCGGTCTTTAGTTGCCTGATTTTTTCTTTTACCGCCACCCCGAATTTTTGTTCTTCATCGATGACCAGCAAACCGAGGTTTTTGAATTGAACATCTTTACTGACCAGGCGATGTGTTCCAATGATTATGTCCAGACTCCCATCGGACAGTTTCTTCAAAATTTTCTTTTGCTGGGCGGGTTGGCGAAAACGATTAATATAGTCCACGCTGCATGGAAAATCTTTCAATCGATCCCGAAAGGTATTATAATGCTGGAGGGCCAGAATGGTGGTGGGTACCAAAACGGCCACCTGCTTACTGTCTGTGACCGCTTTAAAAGCAGCCCGAATGGCCACCTCGGTTTTTCCAAAACCCACGTCGCCACATACCAGTGTGTCCATTGGGTAGGATGCTTCCATGCCCTGCTTTACGACATTTGTTGCCATCAGCTGGTCGGGAGTATCCTCATAAAGAAAAGAAGCTTCCAACTCATTTTGCAGGTACGAATCGGGCGAAAAAGAAAACCCTGCTCGGGCTTTGCGCTGGGCATAGAGCGAAATCAATTCCCGGGCTATATCCTGGACTTTTTTCTTTGTTTTATTTTTCAGGTTTTGCCAGGCGTTGGAACCCAATTTATAAATACGGGGAGGCTCCAGGTCCTTCCCTTTGTATTTTGATATCCGATGTAGAGCGTGGATGCTAACATACAGGGTATCCTGGTCTTTATAAACCAGCTTGATGGCTTCCTGTGTTTTCCCCTGCACTTCAATCTTTTCCAATCCACCAAATCGCCCAATGCCATGGTCGATATGAACAATGTAATCGCCCGGATTAAGTCCCGTCAGCTCACGAACAGTCAGTACTTCCTTTTTAGTAAAATGACCTCTCAGGTGAAATTTATGATACCGCTCAAAAATCTGATGATCCGTATAGCAGCATAGTTTCATCTGATGGTCGATAAATCCTTCATGCAGGGTTATTTGGATCGGGGTGAACCGTACGGATTGGTCAATATCGTTAAATATGGCATTGAGACGCTCAATCTGTTTTTCGTTTTCGGTCAGAATGAAATTGGAATATCCCAGATTCATATTTTCCGAAAGATTGGTGGTCAGAAGCTCAAAATTTTTATTAAAAGCAGGTTGGGGAGATGTATGAAAATCGATCTTGCTAACCGGCCGACCATCCTGATACTGATGAAAACCAATGTGAATGAATGACCTGATATCATGTTCAAATTGATGACCGGTGATGAGCCAATGACTTATATCGGGCACCGGATTCTGAAAGGAATCCAATTCGGCAGAAGCCTTGATATCGGTCTGGTGATATATGTCGTTGATCCGGGATGTTGAAAATTCCAGGTTATCATACCATACCAGTGTGGATTTTGGAAAAGACCTGAAGAATGATCCTGAATTTTCGGCCTGTGACAGGCCAATAAGATCAGGCAGGATGGAAACCTTTTTATGGGTCTCGATAGACAGTTGGGTATCGACACTAAATGTTCGGATGGATTCGATTTCATTTCCGAAAAAATCCACTCTAAACGGGAACTCCGATGAATACGAAAAAATATCCAGAATGCTTCCCCTGATGGCGTACTGTCCTGGTTCGTAAACAAAATCGGTCTGGCTAAAACCATATTCCCTGAGAACCTCCTCAACAAATGAAATGTTTACCAACTCCCCTTCATTCAGGTGAAATGTATGATCCTTAACACTTTTGCCGTCGGGGACTTTTTCCATCAGCGATTCCGGGTAACTCACGACCACCGATTTCCTGGTCTTGGCGGCCAGCATATTCAAGATTTCGGTTCGGATCACCACATTGGATGGATCCGATTGTTGGTACTGCACCGATCGTTTGTACGATGAAGGAAAAAAAAACACCCTGTTATCGCCCAGGAGATTTCTTAAATCATTATAGAAGTAAGCGGCACTTTCCTTGTCGTTGAGGATCACCAGGAATGGGCTTTTCTGTTGTTCAAAGTAGCGTGCACAAAATATCGCTTTGGATGAACCCGCCAGGCCTTTCAATAAAATATTCCTGGATCCGCTCTGGACCATCCTGTCCAGAACCTCCAGGTTGGGATGGTCGAATAGGGATTTAAATTTTTGTGCATTGGTCATGAGACAGAAAGTCACTATTTGGGGCCCAAAAATACTTAAAATTGGTGGTTAAATGTCTGGAATTAATAAATCATGAAATTCATTCCTGGCAGGATCATGACCGGACTATTTAAAAATATACCATTCCAGGTGTTGATCATGAGAAAAATAATGGGGCATAAAAATGGGTGCCGGTTATCAGCTGTTATTTTTAAGAAAATCTTCCACCTTATCCACCATTTCAACCGATCCGGTATAAAATGGCACACGTTGATGCAGCTTCTCGGGGGATAATTCAAGGATCCGATCGTAGCCGTTGCTGGCTTTCCCACCGGCTTGTTCTGCAATGAAAGCAATGGGATTGCATTCATAAATCAGTCGTAATTTCCCGGTTGGAGCAGCATTGGTTGGCGGATATAAAAAAATACCGCCTTTTAATAAGTTTCGGTGAAAATCAGATACCAGAGAACCAATATACCTGGAGGTATAAGGCCTGGTGGATTCTTTATGGATCTCCTGGCAATATTTGATAAATTTCTTTATGCCATCGGGAAAATGCAGGTAGTTCCCTTCGTTAATTGAATAAATTCTGCCTTTTTGAGGTGTTTGTATATCGGGGTGAGATAAACAAAATTCTCCAATGGATGGATCCAGGGTAAACCCGTTTACCCCATTGCCCGTTGTATACACCAGCATGGTGGACGACCCGTAGATAATATATCCGGCAGCTACCTGTTGGGTGCCTTTCTGAAGAAAATCTTTCTTTGTGGGTTTTGTTCCTCTTTCGGAGATCCTTCTGAAGATCGAAAATATGGTACCTATGGAAACGTTTACATCAATATTTGAAGATCCATCAAGGGGATCCATGCACACAATGTATTTTCCGTCTGCGCTCAGATCTTCATCAAACAAAATCATTTCATTATTTTCTTCAGAAGCGATCCCACAACATTCCTCGCTGGCTTTCAGGGCTCCAATGAACTGTTCGTCTGCAAATACATCGAGCAGCTTCTGGTCTTCCCCCTGTACATTCACATCACCCGATTCTCCCAAAATATCGACCAGACCTGCTTTATTCACTTTCTTGTTAACCACTTTTGCGGCAACGCCAATGGAATACAGCAATCGCGTTAATTCTCCTTTTGCATATGGGAAATCGACCTGTTTGGCAATGATGAACTCATTTAATGTGGTGACATGATAGCTTTTCATGGATTGGGAATTTTGTTTGGTCGCAATGATTTCCTTGACTTCTGAAGCAATGGGCTATGGGTTTCCATTTTCGAACTGTCTTTCTGGTCTTTTTCGGTGTATGCTAATTTACTATTTTTAGCCGTTATTTGTATATTATGCTGGTATATAAATTTGGCGGGTCTTCTATTAAGAATGCGGCCGGGATAAAGAATCTCGGGACCATTGTACGATCTCAAGAAGGGGAACTGGTGGTGGTGGTATCGGCCTTGGGAAAAACCACCAATGCTCTTGAACAGTTGTGTTTTAATTCGTGGGAAAAGGGGCAGTTATCCCTGGAAGATCTGAACGCAATCAAGGCGTTCCATATGGCGGTGGCCGATGACCTGCTGCCCGGGCATCCCGGTTTATCGGAGACCATTACCAATGATTTCAGTGCCCTGCAGCAGACCATTAAAGATAATCGGTATGATGATTATGACGTTTTTTACGATCAGGTTGTTTCCTGGGGAGAGATCATCTCATCAAAAATTATTCATACCTACTTAACGAGTTTGGGATTATCCGTTCAGTGGCTGGATATTTCACGGCTTATTACAACTGACGAAAATTTCAGAAGTGCCCGGGTTGACTGGGATCGTACCAAAGCACAGGTCCGACAAACCATACATTTCAGGAATTATAAAATGTACCTGACTCAGGGATTTCTTGGTGGTACCTCAAACCTCATGAAAACCACTTTGGGCAGGGAAGGCTCAGATTATACGGCTGCCATACTGGGAAATATTCTTCAGGTTGAAAAGGTGGTGATCTGGAAAGATGTCCCCGGTGTTATGAGTGCCGATCCACACCAATTTAGCAATCCGGAATTATTGCCGGAAATATCTTACCAGGAAGCAATAGAACTCGCATTCTTCGGAGCCAAGGTCATCCATCCCAAGACAATAAAACCCTTGCAAAATAAGAACATACCCCTTCTTGTAAAATGCTTTGACTTTCCTGAACATCCAGGAACATTGATCCGAACAGACAGAATTCCCGATTTGCATGTTCCTTCATACATTATTAAAAAAGATCAGTTACTGCTCTCCATTTCACCCCGGGATTTTTCTTTTGCCATTGATGATCAGCTGGGCCATATTTTTAGCATACTGAATCGCCACAAGGTCCGCGTCAACATCATTCAGAACTCGGCGATAAGTGTCTCCATCTGCGTCGACCAGGATCGATATAAGAAGAACGGTTTATTGCAAGACCTTCAACAGGATTACATCGTTTATTATAATACAGGAGTGGAGTTGATCACCATCCGGCATTATACCCAGGAGTCTATCGACCGGATCATACATGGGAATATCTTGATAGAGCAGCGAACCCGGTCCAATGCACATTTCGTTATTAAACCGGACTGAGCAACCCGGCTGCGCTGGATTCCGTCTGGACGCCATTTTGCTTAACCATATGGCTTGTCCGTGAATTGTCAGATCCCCACATAACATTCTTGAATGCACCGATCTGCGAGAAACACATCGGGCTGACATCGTATGTCGGAACCATCATGTTTTTCGGTCGAAGAATATGTTCTTTGAAGAGGCGCTGAGGGGAACAGCCAGTACCATTTTGATATCGGGTCCCATCAGATGCAGGTCGCGTGCAGCCATGCCGGCGGTATACATGACGCGGTTGTCGATCCGATGATCCATGGCAACACTGACGGCCGATCCCAGTGCAATTCCGAGGTCGGTGATATTATATGCACAGGGTACCTTCTTATATTTTTCTTTGGATTCACAATCTGCAAAACCACACAGTCCACAATGCGGCAATTGCATGGTTTGAATCCGGGTACCAATCAATACCAGGCATGATGATTGCAATACATTCGCCGCATCCCGTTCAAAATAATGTGCGCCGGTCTCCATTCCAATGGTCTTCATTTGCTCTGCCAGGTTGATTTTTTGATCACCAGAAAGAATGGCCATTTCAATCGTATTTCGCCCCCTGGTTTTCGGAGCGGTTCGGGCTGCAAGGACCATTTTTGCAGCCACATCGAGGATGGTCTTGTCCAGAATTTTATGTTCTTCCGTCATGATACAGGATGCTATTCATTGAGATGAATCAGGAACGCTGCTTTATAGCCTACCACTTCCTCAAATTGGTCGTATACCTCATAAGCCAGCAGCACTGATTTTACATCCTTTTTCATGATCATGCTGGTCGGATCGAAATACCAGGTTTCATCGAACTGAATCTTCCCAATAAGAGTCCGGTCAAACTCTTCAGACGATTCGAGTTGCCTGATGTCATCAATACTCATGACCTCACCAGTATGGTAATTATACGGGGTGGCTCTGCCTTCATAAACAGCATCAAATAAGGTATTAATGAATTCTTTCGCTTTCAGTTTTTTTATTTTTTCGCTGGCCCACTCGTCATCAGGATCTGGATTCTTAACAAGGACTTCATAGATTATCGGATCGGCAATCGCATCACCGGTCCATTCCTGGTCAGGATGGGTCGACTTTGATGGACTGTCTTGATTTCCGGATGATTGACATGCCGCCATGCTTAAGGTGGCCATGATAAGCCATGAAAAGGATTTGATATGAAGGTTCATGATTATGATTTTAATGGGTTTTTAAAGATTTCCGAAAGACAAATATTAAACATGTTTTATTCAGGCTTTAATACGGTTGAAACGCAGCGCCTGCCCTTTGTTGGTTTCATCAATTGTTCCAGAATCATATATCATGTGCCCATTTACAAATGTTGATTGGACCTGTGAATGGAATGTCACATTTTCAAATGGTGACCAGCCGCATTTGTAGCGTATATTTTCTGACCGGACCGTCCAGTCTTTTTTAGGGTCCACCAGAACCAGATCGGCCCAGTAACCTTCCCTGATAAAACCCCGCTGATCAATGCCAAAAAGAATGGCTGGTGCATGACACATTTTTTCAACCACTTTTTCGACCGTCAACAGGCCGTTTCTCACCAACTCAAGCATGGCTACCAGGGAATGTTGGATCAGGGGTCCACCTGAAGGGGCATCAAAATAGGGCCGTCGTTTTTCATCCAGAGTGTGCGGTGCATGGTCTGTTGCGATCACATCGATGCGGTTATCCAGAATACCCTGGAGTAGGGCCTCACGATCTTTTTTGGTTTTGATGGCCGGATTCCATTTAATGAGGCTTCCCAATGCATCGTAATCATCCTGTGAAAACCAGAGGTGGTGAATACAGACTTCGGCTGTTATGGTCTTATTATTAAGGGGTATTGTTCCGTTGAGAAGGGTCAGCTCTCTGGCGGTTGATAGGTGCAGAATATGCAGCCGGGTATGGTGTTTTTTTGCCAGGTCAACCGCCAGGGAAGAAGATCGGTAGCACGCTTCCTCACTTCGGATATCAGGATGGCATGAGATGGGGACATTTGGGCCATACTGCTCCCGGAATCTGGCTGCGTTGGTCTGGATGGTATTCTCATCCTCGCAATGGACTGCGACCAGGCAGGGTGCCCGGGAAAAGATTTTTTCCAGGGCCCCCGGGTCATCCACCAGCATATTCCCCGTTGAAGCCCCCATAAAAACTTTTATACCACAAACATGAGACGGGTCAGTCGCCGCAATTTCTTCAATGTTATCATTGGTGGCTCCAAGGTAGAAAGAGTAATTGCTCAATGATTTTTCAGAGGCCATTACAAACTTCTCCTGGAGATATGATTGTGTAATGGTTTGGGGCATGGTGTTCGGCATATCCATAACAGATGTAACACCACCCGCAACCGCCGCTTTGGATTCAGTGTAAAAATCTGCTTTTTCGGGGAATCCCGGATCCCTGAAATGCACCTGATCGTCGATCACACCAGGCAGTAACCACAGATCGCTGGCATCAATTTCATGTATCTTCCCGTGTAGATTAAGGTCGTTTCCAGTTCGGTAAATTTTTTTAATGCGACCATCCCGGATGTACAGGCTCCCGGTATATCGGATCCCTTCATTAAAAATGGTGGCATTTTTTATCAGTGTTTGCATGGTACATGAAGATACAGGTATTCGATAAGGCTATACTTTGTATGACGTGAAAAAACTCTTTATTTTTAATTTGATCACACCCCATACGGCCTCATTAAAGATCCCGCCACTCATTTTAGATGTTCCTTTTTCACGATTGGTAAACACAATGGGTACTTCTATGATCTTAAAGCCATATTTCCAAGCAAGAAATTTCATTTCAATCTGAAACACATAACCTTTTGATCGGATGGTATCGAGATTGAGGGTTTCCAGCACGGTACGGCGATAGCATTTAAATCCGGCAGTGGTATCCTTGATTTTGAGTCCGGTAACGAGCCGAACATATATTGAAGCCAGGTATGACATGATCACACGTCCCAGGGGCCAGTTGATTACATTGACTCCGGTGATGTACCGGGATCCAACGGCCAGGTCGGCGTTTTCATCAATTAGAGCCTGGTGCAAGCGGATCAGGTCATCCGGATTATGGGACATGTCGGCATCCATTTCAAAGATATATTCGTACCCTTTTTCCACAGCGAATTTGAATCCCCTGATATAAGCTGTTCCCAATCCTTGCTTCCCTTCTCTTTCAATGAGGAAAATATTGGGACGTTTCTTCTGAATTTCTTTGACAATATCGGCTGTTCCATCTGGTGAGTGGTCGTCAATTATGAGGATATCGAACCTGTCGGGCAAACCAAAAATGCGATCCAGGATATAACGAATGTTCTCCTTTTCATTGTACGTCGGAATAATGACCACGCGATTCGTCATACCTGTAAATAATTTATGTATTGCATATGATGGGTCAATGAACCAGAAAATTCAGTTTAAAGATAATACATTTTTTATGCTGTTAAAATTGGTATATATTTTAGAAACAATCTGAAATTCAATGTTCTGACTGTATATTCATAATAAATATTAGTATTTTAACTGCCATAATAGAATCACACTTGCTTAAATTATTATTCAGAATTTAATGTGTATGTGGATCCGTGTCGTAATCGGTTTGTTATTGATCGGTATGCTGGGTGGGTGTAATATGCTGGATCGCATGAAGGTGACGCGGAAAACCCGTGCATGGGAGAAGCGGATGATGGATCCCAACCGGAAGATGAAACCGGAAGAGCGGAACCAGGCCAGGGAGAATGAAAGGCGGTTACGGCGGCAGGATAAAAGAATTGAAGAAGGCTCGGGTGGTATTTACCAGAATATTGAAGTGAAAAGCGGTGAGGTTAAAGAAGTTAAGAAGGCCAAGAAAAAAAAGAAATAAAAAAGAAATTAAATAGTTTGGTGGATTGGTTTGATTTATTTTATCTTTGCAGCCGCTTTTGAAGCGATTGTTCTTTAAAATTATTTAAAAAATCTTGCAGAAAAACTTAATTGGTTTTATCTTTGCAAGCCCAATCTTCACAGATTGGTTTTTGTTCTTTGACAGATTTAAGAGTAAGTAAGGTAGAAGTATGCATTCGTCAATAGATGAATTGAGTAATAAATCTTGAGTAAGATTAAAATCTTTTTACAATGAAGAGTTTGATCCTGGCTCAGGATGAACGCTAGCGGCAGGCTTAACACATGCAAGTCGAGGGGTAACGATTCTGAGCAATCGGAAGGCGACGACCGGCGCACGGGTGAGTAACGCGTATGCAACCTACCTCTAACTGGGGAATAGCCCGGAGAAATTCGGATTAATACCCCATAATATTCCAGACTCTCATGTTTCTGGTATTAAAGCTCCGGCGGTTAGAGATGGGCATG
>Ga0209536_100004013_pt1 | contig 23383 bp, 18 predicted proteins | sample DeeMarSeWOR28_12_FD_187461 | JGI IMG/M metagenome (GOLD analysis project Ga0209536, IMG submission 187461) | Marine sediment microbial communities from White Oak River estuary, North Carolina - WOR-2-8_12 (SPAdes) (version 2) | ecosystem: Environmental > Aquatic > Marine > Intertidal zone >...
CGATCGCTTGACCGGAGTCGAAAAGGCATTAAACCAGGCCCGTGCAAGACAAAAAGCGCAAAAAGAATCGCTGGCCGTGATGTTGACACTCAACGATTTCACCCGCAACGCATGCCGTCAGCTGGTGGATATCTGCCTCGAAAAAGGGGTGGCAGAGCTGGTTATTTTCAAAGATCCCTCCAAACCACCCTATCTTTGCAGTTATCCGTCCCAGCAAAAAGGGTTTAAGAAAAAACCGCCGATCGGTAAAGGCTATACATTGCGGAAATTTGCCTAGCCCGTGCGGGCCGGCTAGGTGACGGCATCAACATGGGGAGAAATTAACTGAAAGGAGCTGACTTTATGCAGGTTCAGGAAGCGATCCAAAAACGACTGAGCATTCGGCGCTATGCCACCGACACGATTTCGGCTGAGCATCTGGATATACTGTTTAAGGCCCTGCAGCTGGCTGCCTCGGCTAACAACTACCAGAACTGGGAATTTGTCTTCGTCAGCGATGCGGATGTCAAACAACGGCTCGTCGCGGCGTGCAACAATCAGGTCTTTGTCAGGGATTGTGCCTACTTTATCGCGGGCGTGGCGGACCCCACCCTCAAGTGGCACATGGTGGACATCACCATCGCCATGAGCCAGTTTGCGCTCCAGGCGGTGGAGCTGGGATACGGTACCTGCTGGATCGGCGCTTTCGATGAAGCGCAGGTTAGAAGCGTCTTAAACGTACCGGAAGCAAAAAAAGTGGTCATCTGTATGACATTGGGCCTGCCCGCCGGAAGGCATGTCGCCAGGGGCAGAAAGGCTGTTGAGGAATTTATCTACCTGGATCAATTCGGCCGTCGGTTCCAATTAAACCACGAAAATAAAAAAAGTTGATTGGTCAGCTGTTTGGTTAATTCGTTGATGGATTTAAATCTTAATAAATAATTTGAAAAAATCTGTGATAATCTGCGTAATCTGCGGATAACTTTGAGCTATCAGCTAAGTGCTATGAGCTGGCGCCATAGGCACCTTGACCCGGTGCGCTTTCAACAATCGCCACCCCGGAGCTGGTGCCGAGGCGGTCAGCACCGGCATGAATCATCGCCACGGCCGTCTTCCAATCTTTGATTCCACCGCTGGCTTTGACACCCATTTCGGGCCCGACAATTTGCCGCATCAAGGCAACGTCTTCAGCAGTGGCGCCGGCGCTTGAAAAACCCGTGCTGGTTTTGACGAAGTCGGCGCCGGCGCTTTTGGCAATTCCACAGGCCGTCTTTTTTTCAGAGTCTGTCAGCAGACAGGTTTCGATAATGACTTTCAACACAATCCTGCCCGCCGCTGCCCGGCGCACGGCCCGGATATCGGCTTCAACGCTTTTCAGATCACCGTCTTTCAGAGCGCCGATATTCAGCACCATATCCAGCTCGGACGCGCCGTCTTCGATGGCTTTTGCGGCTTCAAAGGCTTTGGCCGAGCTGTGGGTAGCTCCCAGCGGAAACCCCACCACCGCGCACACGGCCACCGCACTGCCGGCACTCTTTTCGGAAACATACGCCACCCGGCCTGAATTCACGCATACGGCCTTAAATTCATATTGGACGGCTTCACTGCACAGGCGGTCAAAGGCTGCCTTTGAAGCTTCAGGCTTCAGCAGCGTATGATCAATTCGTTGGGCCATCTCGGCAGCCGATATCTTCGATGGGTCCATAATCAGCCTCCCTGAATTCGGGTTTCTTGCAGATGGACGGATGGATTACCGGATCTCGTAATATTCTAACCGTATGTCGGGTGCCACTGATTCGAGGAGCAATTTGCAGACACCCCGCTGACTGATGCTTGTCGGCTTTTCCACCAGAATCGCCCGGGTTATGGTGGCTCCTATCGCCAGGCCGTCCATATTCATGCAAATGAGGGCAGCGTGCAGCGGCGACAGGCTCGGGTTAAAGGCAGCGTTTTCCACATACGCTCCGGTATAGATCTTCTGGTGGTCCACTTGAATCGCGCAGCCGGCCAAATTCCGCGTGTAGGGCGCATACGTTCGCGCGGCGGCCGCCAGCGCCTCGTGAACGCGGGAATCATCTGAAAATGTCTTTAAGTTCAACTTCGGTAAACTCCTTCGGGAAGACATCCAACCGTCATCTACCGACAGGTCTTGTCCGCCAAATGCCTGCGGCAGAAGATCCGACAGTTGTTCAGCTGAATAGCCGTTTCCATCCGCTTTTTGAATAAAAACGGTCAGTGACTGGCGCCGGTCGAGTTCGTACAGAAATTGCCGGCAACGACCGCAAGGCGCAGCCGATACGGCAATGGCATCTATCTGCGCCGCCCCCTGCTGCCAGGCATTGACGACCGCCGTCTGTTCTGCATGGATGGTCTGGGACAGGGACTGTCCTGCAAATTCAATATTGGCCCCCAGAAAAAGGCTGAATTCATCCGGGTTGTTGGCAAGGCGGGCCCTGGCAATCGCGCCCACCTCAAAGTCCGAAATCGGCACCCGGGCATACAGCCTGGCCGCCGGCAAAAGCTTCACCATTAAATCTTCGGCTGACATTGCTGCTGTTTGTAAGGCAGCTGCGCAATGCCGCGCGTCCAGGCTGCCGCTGTTTTGCAGGATGGATTGCAGGGCGCTTCTGAGCGGCTGCGGAAATGTCTCCAAAAACTGCTTAAACTGGCTTTGGCGGTCACTCATTTTTTTACAGCTCTTCGATGCCGGCGCCCGTTATCCGGGCCAGTAGTAATTTGGGCGGCTCGACCCTGTCCGGGCCGATGGCGTAAGCCTTCAAAGATTTATCTCCGGCGGCTTTGATCTTTTGATTATCGCCGTCAGAATGCAATACGGCCAGGGTCTCACCTGTTTTGACGCTGTCCCCGATTTTCTTGTTCAGGTAAATGCCGATCGACGGATCGATGCGCCCATCCTTTGTGGTCCGTCCGGCTCCTAAGATTCTTGATGCCAGACCGACCTCAAAGGCGTCAATGGCGGCCACGTACCCGGATGTTTCTGAAGGAATCTCGAGCTTCATCCGGGGCTGTGGCAGCAGATCCGGATGGTCGACGACGGACCGGTCGCCGCCCTGCGCGGCAATCAGCTCCGCCAGCTTGGCCAGACCTTTGCGGTTTGCCAGATTTTCAGCGATAATCGATCTGGCTGCTTCTCGGGTGGCGGCAACACCGGACATCAGCAGCATTTCGCCGCCCAGCTCGGTGACCAGCGCAACCAGATCAGGCGGACCGTTGCCGGCAAGCGTATCGATGGCTTCTACAACTTCGATGGCATTGCCGATGGCACGGCCCAGCGGCTGCTGCATGGCGGTGACCAGCGCCACCATCCGCCGGCCGGCGTCCTCCCCGATGTTCACCATGGTCCTGGCCAGTTCCAAGGCGTCCTCATATTTTTGCATGAATGCCCCCTGGCCGGTTTTGACATCCAGCACAATGCCATCGGAACCGGCCGCCAGCTTCTTGCTCATGATCGAAGCCGCAATCAGCGGAACGGAATCCACTGTGGCGGTCACGTTTCGCAGTGCATACAGCTGTTGGTCGGCCGGTGCCAGACGGGCGGTCTGGGAGATCAGACTCACGTGAACCCGGTTGACCACATCGACAAATTCATCCTTATCGAGCGCCACCCGCATACCGGGGATGGATTCCAGCTTGTCGACCGTGCCGCCGGTGTGGCCCAGCTCACGGCCGGTCATTTTGGCAACGATGCCCCCGCTGGCCGCAACCAGCGGTGCCAGCACCAGGGTGGTGGTATCCCCGACACCGCCGGTGGAATGTTTATCAACTTTAAAACCCCTGATGCCGGACAGATCGACCTGCTCGCCGGACTGGGTCATCGCCATCGTGAGATCGGAGCATTCGCGGGCGCTCATGCCACTGAAGTAGACGGCCATTAGAAATGCCGCCATCTGGTAATCGGGAATAGCGCCGCTGAGCATGCCATCGATCAGGAATCCGATTTCCTTTTTGGACAGCTGCAGCCCATCTCTTTTCCTTTTGATGAGCTCATAGACATTCATCGATCATATCCTTTTTGGACCCGGTGTCCGGAGCTTATCGTCGCGCCTGTAGAATATGGATCAAAGAAATCCGCCTCGTGCAACACCTACCAACTTTCGCTATTGATAGCAATTGAATAATCCGTAATCGTTATTCTTCCAAATGGAGAGATTATTCTGAAATCTTGACATCGAACCCACTTTTTGACATAGGTTCTAGCGTGCCGTCCCGGAAATAGTTTACAATATTTCCGGGACACAACACTAGACCACACTTACCCGTTATCATCTTTATCTCATTTTGACAGGTTGTCAGTCAATTCGTGTCGATTTGCTTTTATGCAGCCATTTTGACGTTGGCCGAAGGCCTGCCCGGATATTCTTACCAGCCGACTCGCTGTTGATAGATAGCGGTTGTCTATAAAACGTTCCTTTTGCGGAGGATTTTTTTGCTGCAAGCGCTTATGCCGCCATCCTTTTATCCGGAACGTATGTATGACAAGCGGCATAGACGGTTTCGACCGAACACCAAACCAAGCATTCAGATACCCTTAACTGCCAAAACAAAGAAAGGAGGTTTGGTTCACACGCCCTTGATGATTTACGCTAATCGCGAAAGGAGGACTCAAAATGAAAAACCGTCCAAATTTGATCGTTACCATCTTAATGGCAGCGGTGCTGATCGTCGGGCTGATGATCGCACCGGATATGGCCCAGGCCGCGTCCAAAGGTAAGGTCGCCCTCGTCAGTGATGTCGGTGGGAGGGGAGATCTTTCCTTCAATGATATGAGTTTCAAGGGAACCGAAAAGGCAGCGGCCGATTTCGGCCTGGAAATGGTGAGCATTCAGAGTGCCACCGCTGCCGATTACCTTCCCAATATTCGCAACGCGGCCCGCTCGCGCTCCTTTGATCTGATCATTGCGGTCGGATTTTTGCTGACCGATGCCATCGCCACCGCCGCCAAGGAGTTTCCCGAACAAAAATTTATGATTATCGACTCCGTTGTTGAGTCCCCCAATGTGATGTCGATTGTTTTCAGGGAAAATGAAGGATCGGCTCTTGTCGGCGCCCTGGCAGCCATGGCCGCAGCGCACTATGGCTACCCCAATGTGGGAGCGGTGCTTGGCATCGAGATTCCGGTGTTGTTCCACTTTGAAGCGGGGTATCGCTTCGGTATTGATTGGGGCAATAAAAGGGTGGCCAAACAGACCGGCAAAGACCCGCAGATTGGCTTGCTGTATACCTATACCGGAACTTTCAGTGACATCGCCAAGGGCAAGGAAGCCACCGGGGCCATGCTGGCCCAGCAGGCCGGCCTGATTTACAATGTTGCCGGGCCTCTGGGAATTGGCGATCTTCAGGCCATCACCGAAGCCATAAAGGCCAAAGGCAAGGAAGCCGGACCGCCCTTTATGATCGGGGTGGACGCCAATCAGGATTGGATGGGCGATGGGCACCGGGTTTTAGCCAGTATGCTCAAACGGGTGGACAATGCCTGTTATAACACCGTCGAGGCTGTGGTCAAAGGCACCTTTAAACCGGGGCTGGCAGTGATGGGCCTCGGTGACCAGGGCGTGGCGATGAGCAGAGAACCCGAGCTTTTGACCTTCATGGAATTTGGCATCGGTGCCGGAAAAATAAGCGCTGCCGATAAGACCAAGATCGTTGAAAACTGGAAAACGATGCGCGCCCAGATTCCGGCCTGGATCTGGGAGGCCGTGGCGGATCTGGAAAAGCAGATCATCATAGGGCAAATCACCGTCCCGAATGCCAACAGCCTGGATGAAATGAAAGCGGTGCGATCAACGTATCCGCTGACCCGGTAGCATCGATCGTCAAGGAGGGGGACCGCATGCATCGTGCCTCCCCCTCGTTTTTTAGCCGTCGGCATGCGTCGGGCTGGCAGGCGGCCATTTTCGTTTCCGGAGAGAAGCATGCGATACCCGGCAGGCATCGATGAGTTGACCAAAACCCTTATTGCGGGGGGCATTGGATTTGCGGTCGGCGCAGTGATTATCAGGCTCTACGGTTATGATCCGCTTGCGGCCTACCGCGCCCTGTTCAACGGCGCCTTTGGTGATCTGTACAGCATTTCGGAATCTTTAGCCAACGCCACACCGCTGATCCTCACGGCCCTGACCTTTGCCATTGGGTTTCGGGGCGGGATGTTCAACATCGGCGCTGAAGGCCAGCTTTATGTGGGGGCCCTGGCCGCGGTGGCGGTCAGCTATTTTCATCTGCCGGGGGCCATCGGCCTTGCCCTGAGCATGATGATCGCGGTCCTGGCGGGGGCCCTCTGGAGTTTGCCGGCTGCTTTATTAAAGGCCTCCCGCGGCGTGCATGAGGTGATTTCAACCATCATGCTCAACTGGATATCTCAATTTTTGTGCTTTTATCTGATTACCGAGATTCTGGTCGACCCCCAAAGGGCCGAAAAAACGGTCAGCATCATCGAATCGAACCGCCTGCCATTGCTCGTGCCGGGGACAAGCCTCAGTTACGGCATCTTCATTGCCGTTTTTACCGCCATCATCGTCTACCTGGTATTGTGGCGAACGGTCATTGGATTCGATGTCCGCGCCACCGGGTATAATCCGCTGGCAGCCGCCTACGCGGGCATCGAAGAGTGGAAAATAATTGTCTTTGTTTTCATCACCGGTGGGCTCACCGCCGGTCTGGCGGGTGCGGTCCATGTCATGGGACGCCCGCCGGTTTACGCGATTTACGGCGGCATGCCGTCCATTAAAGGGCTGGGCTTTGAAGGCCTGGCGGTGGCCATGATTGGAAGGAACCATCCGATCGGGATCATCTTTGCGGCCGTCTTTTTTGGCGGACTGCTGGCCGGGGGCAGAATGATGCAGATGCTGGCAAGTGTTCCCCTGGAGCTGGTCCGGGTGGTGGAGGGAATGGTCGTTTTGTTTTTGGCTATCCCTGAGCTGGTCAAATTATTTTCCTGGTTGCGCAAATTAGCGCCTTCACTTAATTTTCGGGCAAAGCGCCCCTAAAACCGGAGATAGCGATGAACTTTGAATATGCTGGTGGGATTCTACTGGGATCATTACATGCCATGGTTCCCATTACCCTGACGGCTTCCGGCGAGGTGGTCGGTGAATCGGCGGGCCTGTTCAATATCGGCCTTGAAGGCATCATCCTAATCAGTGCCATGACCGGAGCGCTGGGGGCGGAAGCCGGCGGGCCGATGGCGGGTCTGCTGGTCGGTCTGGGAACCGGATTTGTGATCGGCCTCATTTTCGCAGCGGTGTGCACCTATTTTAAAGGCGTCCAGCTGATCGCCGGGGTGGGCATCAATCTGTTCGCCGCCGGCCTGGTGGCGTTCTGGTTGATCCACCTGGGCGTACCCGGGCATCATGCCTTGGCCGCCGAGCACCAGCTGGCAAACATTGCCACCCCTTTCGGGGATTTGAGCCCCATGATATTCGTGGCCATTGCATTGCCGGTTTTAATTTATCTGTTGCTTTTTCGCACCAAACTGGGCCTGAAGATAAGGGCTGTGGGCGAAAACCCGCAGGCCGCCGATGTGGCCGGCATCAGAATCCATTTGCTGCGGCTGCTGGCGACGGCCGCAGGCGCTTCGCTGGCCGGGCTGGCCGGGGCCTATCTGAGCATAGACTGGTTGGGCTCGGTCACCAAGGAGATCTCGGCCGGTCGCGGCTTTATTGCTTTGGCTACCGTCGTCTTCAGCGGGCTTAACCCGCTGCTGGTTTTGCTTGGCGGCTTCATATTCGGCTTTTTTGACAACCTGGCGGTTTGGGTGGCCACCATGCCGGCGGTTCAAAAAATCATTCCCTGGCAGTTTATTGCCATGGCCCCCTATGCGGTCACGCTTCTGGTCGTCGCAGGGGTTATCGGTCGCGCCAAATTTCCGGCGGCCATGGGTATTCCCTATCAGCGCGAATAAAATATGAGGAAGCGCCATCTTGAATCCAAAAGGCACACCGTCACAGAATAACAGCGAGAAACTGCTTGAAGGCAAGGGCCTGTGCAAGGGGTTTCCCGGTGTGTGGCAGCATCTGATCCTGGATCACATCGATATCGATATCCAGGCCGGTGAAATCCACACCCTGCTCGGAGAAAATGGTGCCGGCAAAACCGTCATTGCCAACTGCCTTTCGGGCTTTTACTCCCTGTCTGAAGGACAGATTTATGTCAGAGGGCGGCCGGTGAGCTTGAAATCGCCGGCCGACGGTATCCGCCACGGCATCGGCATGGTTCACCAGGAGCTGGCGCTGGTCAAGCCATTTACGGTGGCGCAAAATATTGCCCTGGGTCTGCCGGGTTCCGATTTTTCTTTTCCCCTGCCGGAAGTTGAGGCAAAGGTGCGGGAGCTTTCGGAAACGTACCGACTGTCCGTGGACCCGTTGGCCAAAGTCGAAGATCTTTCAGCCGGCGAACAGCAAAGGGCCGAGATCATCAAAGTCCTCTACCATAACCCGCAAATTCTGATTTTAGATGAACCCACCTCTTTGATCTCAGCCGATGCCGCGCGCCTTTTCGAGGCCCTGGAAAACATGGCCCGGCAGGGCTATGGGATTTTGTTTATCACTCACAAAATCGAAGAAGCTCTGGAAGTCGGTGATCGGGTGACCGTTTTGCGCCTCGGTAAATCCACCGGGACCCGGCCCACGGCGCAAACCGACAAGAACGAGCTGGTCAAACTTATGTTTGGTGAGCACACGCCGGTCCATCTTGAACGCCAAGCGGTTAAATCCGATACGATCGTTCTGGATGTCAGAAATCTTAAAGCCCTGGCGGCGGACCGGGAGCCGGCTTTACAGGGGGTCTCCTTTTCGATCCGGCAGGGTGAAATATTGGGCTTTGCGGGGATCTCCGGAAACGGCCAGAGTGAGCTGGCCGAGGTCGTCACGGGCATGCGCAAGGCCACCGGCGGCCAGGTGTTCATCGGCGGAAAAGATTTTACCAATCAGACGCCGCGGAAAATCATCAATGCCGGCGTGGCCCATATTCCGGAAAAAAGACGCGCCATGGGGGTGGTGGAGCCGATGACCACCGCAGAAAATGTCGTCCTCAAAGATCTCCGTGTGCCGCCGTTTTCAAAAGGCACCTTTATCAACAAATCCTATATCACCGGACACACCAAAGAGATCGTGACGCGATTCGGGGCCCTGGTTTCCGATCTATGGAAGACCCCGGCTCGCATCCTTTCAGGCGGAAACATCCAGCGCCTGATTCTGGGCCGTGAGACCTGGCGCATACCGCAATGCCTGGTGGCGGTTTATCCGGCCCAGGGCCTGGATGCCAAAGCCATCGATCATACCTGGCAGCTGCTGATGCGGCTGCGCGAATCCGGCACCGCCGTTCTGCTGGTATCCGAGGATTTGGACGAGCTGATGGCTCTCAGCGATCGCATCGCCGTCATGTCTAAAGGTCGTATTGTTGGCCTGTTTGCAGCGAGCGAAGCAACACGTGACAAGCTCGGGCTTATGATAGCCACCGGGGGAAAGTAAAAAATCGCAAAAGTGGGTTAAAAAAGAGAACAGGATATCAATTGGTCAATTTCATAGATTGATTTCATTTTTGAAACATTACGGCAATAGGATTAAAAATGGATACATGCAGGATTTCATTTTTGCAAAAAAGCGACATCCCGGAGGCCTCAAACGTTCTCAGTGAGGCAATGCTCAAAGTGCCCATTCACATCGCCATTTTTCAGGGTCAGGGCGAAAAAGAACGCAACATAATCGCAAAAATCTTTTTTGAGCTTTTGACGGATTTACCGGGTATTACCTTCCTGGCAACGATTGGCACCCAAATAGTAGGCGTAATGCGGATGAAATCCTGTGATGGCAGTATGGTCACCGAAGAACACGCCCAAACCGGGGAAGTCAACAATCTGGAGTGGCGTCAATCCTATTGGCGCAACGAATGGGCACGGCAGGATCCTTTGAAACAGCACTGGCATCTTGGCCCCGTTGGTGTTTTACCGTCCCATCAGGGAAAAGGCATTGGCACAATGCTATTAAATCGTTTCTGCAAGGAAGTGGATGCATGTTTAGCCCCGGCCTATTTGGAAACAGATACAGACAAAAATGTCCGATTTTATGAGCGTTTCGGTTTTCATGTCGTTGAAGAAACCGGCATATTCAATGTTAGCAACTACTTTATGTGGCGGCACCCCGCAACCCAACAAGGTAGATCTATTTAGGGCTGCCGCGGCTCAATAGAATCTGCTATCTGTAATCGGCAGTTCCGCATCGTTATGTCAACCTTACCTGACATCTACAGGGTAAACAATTGGGTTTTTGATAAAGTTGACATCCCGAATACCAATCGCTAATCCTAATATCACTGTGCTGATATAAATGAGATGCAAATAATGGCAGACACCCCTGAACTGAATATCTTCGTTTCTTTATACAATCATATTTTTTTGACTCTTGCACTCTTAAAGAGCGACTTTCTATCATTTACACTACTGCTTTTTCGGCACCATCAACTTTGCCGATATGTTGGAAATATCTTCATTTTTCATAACTGACTTTCACTGCCGAAACAAAGCAGCTGCCTTGCTAGCTAGATGAAAATTATGCCACCAGAAATGCAAAAACCGGATCCTGATCATCTTATGGGCTTCTGCGTATCGGGGATTCGATGTTGCGATCGACTCAACCAGATCTGATCAATCCGGTGCGGTATTTGACGGGGTTGGATGCGAATCGTGTGATCCCCGGAATGCTTCAAGACAATGGCAATGGGATCATCCGTGTCACTGGCCCAGCCGTAGACACCGACCGGATGAACATCCCACCAATTGCCCAGGCGGACACTCCGGGTTTGAGTTCCGATTTGATCGTCCACCTGCGCCCAGACTGAATCCGTATAACCGCTGTCTTTAACGGTTTTGCCTCTTAACCAGACAAAGTATCGACCCGCCGGCGCCGAAAAACGCATCTCAACATAGACTTTGGGCTGCGATTCGGCCCTTTGATTTGCTCCAGAGGAAAACTCGATGGCCTTGCCGATTGAAGCCTCTTGATCGGTGACCACCTCAACACCGGTTAAGGATTTAGCGGTGATGGATTCGGCATTCAATAAGATATCCTGTTCAGGCGCGTACATCAGCGGCATTGCAGACCGGCTTTGGCTTGCCCCGGTAGCCGCGAAAACGATTAAAGCAACATACAGCCCAAGCAGGAGAATCACGACGCCCCTTTTGCGGAAGATGTCGAAAAACGGACGGGTGGTCTTCATCCCGAATAAAAAACGGAGCAGCTCATATTTCCGAACCAGAAGCACGTAAAGCATTATTATGATAATAAAGGCACCGATAAAAACGACCATCCATTTTAAGGCATCTTGAATTTCCCAGGTCATTACAAAATAACCGACGAACAGCAAGACGGTCTGGTGCAGAATAAAAAAAGGCAGCACAGCTTCATTGGCATATCGCAGGACGGGACGATCAAAAGCCAGATACCGCATGCCGAATCCCAGGATGGCCAATAGCCAGCACCAGGCACTGAAAAAGTTAAGGAGGGCATATGTCCAATCCGTTATCAGAGCTGAAAAAGGCGCCCGGGACGGGCTAAACAGCAGGTATAGGTAGGCTGACATTAAAACCACGCCCAGCAGAAGCGAAAGCCAGCGCTGATTTTTGATATTGCGTTGAAGGCGGTCACTGGACATGATTAAAAAGCCGGCGATCAGAAACCAGATATAATACAACCCTCCCCAACCTCCGCTGCCGGCCTTCAAAACAGCTTGAGGAATGATCGCTTTCATGATCAATAATGGCAGGACAAACCATAGATACATCAATCCCGGTATGGCAAACAAAGACGTAATCCGCTCCAGAATATCCCGCCCGCTCGCTTTCAACCAGACAAACAGGCGGTAGCAAATTAGACTGTAGATAAATAAAAAGAGCAAATACCAGAGGTGCATCCCGTGAAATGCGAAATTCCCCGGCATGCCGATCGCTAGATAAACGCCGTTGAAATACTCGGGCAGGAAGGAAAAGAATGACCCTGAGAATTGACCATGATTCAACCGCTCCAGGTATATTTGCAGGGCGCCGTGCGTGACCGCCGCGACCAGGACCGGTATCATCAGTCGCATAAACTTATCGACATAGAATCTGGACCAACGACCGGATTTTGCGATGGCATAAAACAAACTCGCACCGGAGATGATAAAGAAAAGAGGCATCATCCAGCGGGTGGCAAAGATGTTCCAGATCTCTACCCAGACATAAGTGTCGCCATTCTTAACATGCCAGTCACCCAGGTTAAAAAATCGGCTGCTGTGATACACGAATACGGTCAAGATGGCCAGAACGCGCAGCCAGTCAAGTTCATATCTTCTGCGTGAAGTGTTGGAAGTCACTAGAACCTCATAACCGAACAGCATAGGATTGCATTATTTCTACCGACCATTCAAAATGCCTATCTTCGACTTTAACCACTTATACGGTAAAAGCATTAAACGCTAGCAAATCTCCATGGCGATCATGGTGATGTCATCATGAGCTGGCTCTTTTTCAGTAAATTCTTGCAATCTTTTAAGTACTGCCGACTTAAGCTCAGACAGCGGGGCACCTGTATTTGCATCGAGGGCATCTTTGAGGCGCGCCAATCCAAAACTTTCACCCTTGGGATTGGGCGCATCAATGACGCCATCGGTATAAACAAAGAGCCGATCACCAGGTGCCATCGATATCGTAAGCTGGCTGTAGAGCGTATCCAAATCAATGGCAAGGGGTATGTTTAGCGGGAAACCGTCACTTTGGCCTTTGCGCTGGGGCGGTCTGGCATAGGACCAGATCCGGTCACCCGCTCGCATATAAAGTGCAGGGGGATGACCGGCATAAGAAATTTTTACGATACTCTCCTGACTGTAATACGCGACAACTGCCGCGGTTGTCATAGCATCCAGGCCGCGTTGGCTGATGTGTTCATTAACTTCGCCCAGGATGACTCGACTGTCAGGCTCTCACATATGATTTTTTAAAATATCGTATACGTACTGGCCTATTTCCGAAACAGCCTCTCCGTGACCGGTGACGTCTGCAATCGCCAGACGCGAAATGATGTCACCCTTGCACACTCCAAAATAGTAAATGTCTCCACCCTTACCTCCCTCACAACAGGGCGCTGAATAGATAGAACCAATGACCCTTCCGGCAGAGATCTCTATATCTTGATTTCGTATGCCTCCCAATAGCTCCTTACATTCGAGCCTGCCCTGTGAATCAGCAATTGGAAATAGTGAGTCATTATTGTGCATTTGATTACTCCTTTTCCATATTTAAGTCGGCAAAGCAGATTAAGAAAGTTCTAAATGATTCAATAAAAGATAAAATTCTGATGGCTTACCCGACATTATCGCGTCGTGACGTCAAGTACCGATCAATTCAGAATATCCAAAATTCGCCTGAAATATAGATATCGCCTCTGATCGTAACAGAGTCAAGAAAATCTTGATTCTGATTATGGTAATATAGTCTCATCGACTTGAATTTTTCGGCCAATTCCGCTACCATACGCTCATCTTATCGGGGAACTGCAACCTACCCTTTCCACACTTTATTCGAAATCTGAATGCGACTGTATCGTTTAGCCTAAACAATGGCCCAAGTGTGCTTTTACACCCAATTGCATGTGTTCAGCGCCGTGCTCCCTTAGACATCGATCAAACTGAATCTTCGGCACGAAAGAGATTGCAGAATCCGCATGTGACCGATTGGATCAACTTAGCGTCGCAAGAAACATCCCTATTAATGGGCAAAAAAAGGAGGGCCAAAAATGCATGCAAAAAACAGGAATTGGTTATTACGGTCAATAAGTCAGACATGATAGGAGAGATCATAACAGAACTGCACAATATCCAAAAAACCAGCTTCCACGACGATCTTTTCGACGTTCCAGCTGATTACCGGGAAATCCCATCCCTGCAAATGCCGGGTCGAGCTCAGTGATCCACAAAAAGGGATGTTTTATTAGGTATTAAGGAAAGGAGGTAAATCATGCCCACTTATGAATTTTACTGTGAAGAGTGTAATAAATCTTTTACCATCATCCTTTCGATTTCAGAATACGATAAGAAAAAATACAGTTGCCCGAAGTGCAAGGACAAAAAAAAATTAAAGCAGCAAATCACATCCTTTCAGACGGTAACTTCCAAAAAGAGTTAACCGCTATTGAAATGCTGTTATAAACAGAAGGCATGGCAATACAGAGTTCTTATTGGGTAATATTTACAATACATTCAAGTCTTCTGTGAAACCGGCAAATCAGCATGAAACATAATCTGCTGACATTGAATATTTGGCATTTTTTTGGATCATTTTCATTCAAGAAATGATCTGAATTGGGTTTTGTAATCATGGTTTTCACCACCGGCGGGGTTTTGATCCCAAACCCGGTGTGTTTGACGGCGGACGATAATCTTGTATGCTGGTTAACACGATCCTGGCTGATACGCTAGTCGATCGGTTGTTCGATGTCAGCGCGATATTTATTATCAGCAAAAAAGATTGCGAATCTGCCCCGGCAGGGGGGTGACATGGAATTTCGCAGACACTGGGTCGACCTCATACACAAAGCAGCGACGGGCACTAAAAAGACCCGCATTGCTCTAACGCCGATTGGTCTGACCGTCTTTGGCGTGTTCACGGCCCTGTTTGTATTGGGTTCTGTTTTTGTGGACAGGCTGTTGGGTCTGCCCGATCTTCTGCCGGTAGGCGCCAGGCTTCTGGTCTCGCTTCCACTTATCGCGGCAGGGGTTTTCATATCAGCCTGGTCGGCGTTTCAATTTATAAAGGTAAAAGGGACCCCGATCCCCTTCAATCCGCCTCCCCAGTTGGTTAAAAGCGGCCCCTACCGTGTTGTCAGGAACCCTATGCTTGCCGGTGTGTTTCTGATGCTGTTCGGCATTGGATTCGCCGTCAGCTCCGTTTCGCTGGTGGTTTTTTTCACCCCGCTGTATGTGTTGCTCAACGTTTGGGAACTAAAAAACATCGAGGAGCCTGAACTTGAAAAGCGTTTGGGCAATGCGTATATCGAATATCGCAGAAAAACCCCGATGTTTATTCCAGGATACCGAGCAAGAATAAAATAGCCCGCCTTTCATTCTTGATTGGTTTAATCGTCAGTTTGTCAGAGCATGTATATCATTTTTAACTATTTGACTGATCAACGTTTTAACAGTCCGCATAATCTGTGGTATACTTACATTTAAGCTGTGGGATTATTGCTATCAACTTTAGCCAGCCCCTGGTAAGAATCGGCAATGACAATCATTTTAACCAAGGAGGACATCCATGGCAGACAAAACAGCAGACCTGGCAGGACCCGGGATCGGCAACTATGACGATCTTGAAAAAGAGCTGCCCGACGATTATGAACCTCTGTTGACCCCGATGGAAACCATGAGGGCCGTCTTTACCATCAAAAACTACATCGAGGAGAATCTGTGCAAGGCGCTTAACCTGCAAATGGTCCAGGTCCCCTTGATCGTCGACCGTGACAGCGGCGTCAATGATTACCTGGATCGTGACGGTTCACGCACCCCGGTGGAATTTCCCTGCGGCCTGGGGCTCGATAAACCCATCACCGCCCAGGTGGTTCAGGCGGCCACCAAATGGAAACGCATGGCGCTGAAGATGTTTGACTGCCAGGTGGGCGAGGGCATCTGCACCGACATGAAGGCCGTGCGCAAAGATTATTTTTTAGACCACGATCACAGCTCCTATGTCGATCAGTGGGATTGGGAGCGCGTGATCACCGCCGAAGACCGCACCCTGGATTTTCTCAAGGACGTTGTCACAAAGATCTGGAAGGTGATCTGGGAATCCGGCCGGATGGCTCAGCAGATGTTCCCGCAGCTCAAAAGTTCCAAATACCCCGACATCCCCGAAAAGCTGACATTCGTCCATGCCGAAGACATGCTCGACATGTACCCGGATCTGCCGCGCAAACAACGCGAGACCCGCACCCTGATGGAACACGCCCCGGCGCTTTTTATCATCGGCATCGGCTGGCCGCTCAAAGACGGCTACCCGCACGAAATGCGTGCTGCCGACTACGACGACTGGGTCACGGAAACCATTGTCAAAAATGGCGAGCCATACCACGGGCTAAACGGTGACATCCTGGTGTGGAACCCGGTCACCCGGCGGCGCCACGAGCTGACCTCGATGGGCATCCGCGTCACCAAGGAGACCCTCAAGGTCCAGCTCAAGATGTCGGGCCAGGAAGATTTTCTCAGCCTGCCCTACCACCAGGCCCTGCTCAACGATGAGATTCCATTAAGCATCGGCGGCGGCATCGGACAATCCAGGACTTACATGTATCTGCTGCGCACCGCCCACCTGGGCGAGGTCAGCGTAACCGTATGGCCCAAAATTCTCAAGGACATCTGCGCCCGCAAAAACATTCACGTCCTCGAGTAGCTTACACACACCTTGTCCTGAAAAATCCCGCTTCTTGGAACGAGGCCCGCGATTTTTTATGCTGTCATAGACGGGCCGAACTGCCCGGCGGCCAGGGATATTTTTTTGAACCCCAAACACACGTGATTTTCGACTTTTTCGTTGTGAAATCCGTAAAGGTTTTGTACCCAGTAGAATATGCAGCCACGGCAAATCCTCAAAAAATATTTCGGGTACGATACCTTTCGCGAACATCAGCTGGAGGTCATCCGTCAAATAATCGACGGGAACGATGTATTTGTTCTGATGCCCACCGGACTGGGCAAATCCATCTGCTACCAGATTCCTTCGATGATTCGCCGGGGTGTGGGGCTGGTCGTCTCTCCGCTAATCGCCTTGATGCAGGATCAGGTCGAGTCCTTGCGCCAGAACGGTGTCGCTGCAGAATATCTTAATTCCAGTCTGACGCGAGCGGAATCCCGGCGGATTGAAAACCGCGTGGTGTCCGGTGGTGCGGATATTCTCTATGTTGCACCCGAAAGGCTGATGGGTGAAGACTTTCAACGATTTATGCAGCGCTTTCCGATTGCTTTGTTTGCTATCGACGAAGCCCACTGTGTGTCGCAGTGGGGTCATGATTTCCGGCCCGAATATCTGAAGATATCCGAAGTGACCGACCATTTTCCGGACGTACCCCGGGTCGCCCTGACAGCGACTGCGGATACGATCACGCGCCGGGACATCATCAACAAGCTTAGATTGAAACATGCCGCCCAGTTTATTTCCAGCTTTGACCGGGCCAATATCTGTTACCGGGTTCAACTGAAAAGCAAGGGCAAACAGCAGCTGCACCGTTTTATCCTTAACGAGCACCACGGCCAGCCGGGGATCGTATATGTCCGCACGCGCAATCGAGCCGACCAGATTGCCGCCTGGCTGCAGAATCAGGGCATGGCGGCGCTTTCTTATCACGCCGGGCTGGACGTGCACACCCGGCAGATGCGGCAAAGACGATTCCTGCAAGACGACGGTCTGATTATCGTTGCGACCATTGCATTCGGCATGGGCATCGACAAACCCGACGTGCGGTTTGTGGCCCATCTGGACTTACCGGCCAGCATGGAGGCCTATTACCAGGAAACCGGGAGAGCCGGCCGGGACGGGCTGCCGGCGAACGCCTGGATGGTTTATTCCCTTGCCGACGTTGTCGCCATGCGCAAGCTGCTGGGCCAATCAGAGGGCAAGGCAGCCTTCAAGCGCATTCAGCAGCAAAAGCTGGACGCTTTGCTGGGGTACTGCGAGACGGTCGAATGCCGGCGCGAAACCCTGCTGGGCTACTTCGGGGAAAAGTACCCGGCGCCGTGCGCAAACTGCGACAACTGCAACCGCGCGGTGGAAGCCTGGGATGGGAGCGTTGCCGCCCAGAAGGCACTCTCCTGTGTATATCGCACCGGCCAGCGCTTCGGAGTAGCATACCTGACCGATGTGCTTATCGGAAGCCCCAACCCGCGCATATTGAATATGCGCCACGACAGGATAAAGACTTTTGGTATCGGCAAAGAAATGTCACGCGAAGAGTGGCGGTCGATTTTTCGCCAGCTGCTGGCGGCCGGTCTGCTCAGCGTAAATCTGGGAAGGATTTCCGGTTTTCGTCTCACCGAAAAAAGCTGGTCGGTTCTCAGAGGCGAGCGCAAGGTCCGTTTTCGCAAGGATCCACGTTCCAGCCAACATGAAAAGCGCAAAAAACCACCCACCGGGCATAAAGCCGACCTTTTGAGTGATCGCGACCGCCCGCTTTTTGAAAAGCTGCGCCGTCTGAGGCTCGATATGTCAAAAAAACACGGCGTGCCGCCTTATGTTGTTTTTCACGATAAAACGCTGGTGGAAATGGCCGTTCACAGGCCCAAAAACCGTGAAGAATTCCTGTGGATCAACGGCGTCGGCGAGCAAAAAGCAAAACGGTACGGCGATGCCTTTCTAAAAGCCATAAAAGAAGGCCATCGGAGGTCGTCCGAAAAAAGCGAAGAACCATAATGGCCGGCCCGCAGTGCCTTGAAGCCGGTGTTCCGGGCTCCCTGATCGCGCAGCAGCATTACCATGTCTAAATTGCTCGCTATCGTTTAGCAAAACCAGTTTGGATGATTTTTTGCACGATCATTCACATATTCCTCGATCCATCCTTTAACTTCCCGGTTGATGTAGAACTTTGGAAACAGCAGATCATCATCGGCTGCAATCAGGCCTTCTTCAACAGCCGTCTTTGCAAGGTCAGTGTGCGGATAGATGCGTATCCCCCGGGTAATCTTCAGAGCATCCAGACCAAGGGATTCTGCGAAATCAAAACTTTGTGCCACCGATTCATGCGTTTCTCCGGGACCGCCCAGCATTAAAAAGCCCATCCGCCGGATTCCATAATCGGTGAAGATCTGGTTTGCCTGCCGAATTTCACCTGTCACAAAGCGTTTGTTCATCGCCCGCAAAATGTCATTATGACCGCTTTCAAAACCCAGGCTCACCTCGGTGCACCCGGCCCTTGCCATGGTCCTGACAAGATCTTCAGATATTTTGCGTGGATATACGATGCACCGCCAGCCGACACCCAGTGCCGCCGCTGCCAGCCGCTTGCAGAAATCCACGGCATAGGAGTGCGGCAGGTTAAAGGTGTTGTCGACAAAAAACACCTGGCTGAATCCGGCATCGACCCAGCGGGAAAGTTCCCGTACCGCCGCCGCCGGAGATCGCTGCCGGATGCGATGCCCTTCGATGGTCGCGGTGGAACAATAGCTGCAATCCAGGGGGCACCCGCGGCGGGTTTGAAACGGCAGCCAGTAATTTGTATTGTCCGAGTTCACCGATAGCAGCAGCGAAGGCTGCGGAAAAGGCAGGCTGTCAAGATCTTTTATAAACGTTCGTTTTGCCTGTAGGCCCCGGCCGCGCAAGTACAGGCCGGGCACCTCGCTCAGATCGGTTTGCTGCTCGATGTGTGCCAGCAGGGCCGGAAAAGCAACCTCACCTTCCCCCTGAATTCCCATATCGGCGCCGACATATTCCAGGGCGCTATTCGGAAACATGCTGTAGCCGGCTCCCCCTAAAACAAGCGGCGCTTTTGACAGTTTCCTGCAAAGCGCAACCACTTCTCTGGCCTGATCCAGCATGAAGCGGGGCGAATGCATAACCTGATCATCGATGTTTCTTGCAGATATACCGATGACCTGAGGGGCAAATTCGTTAATGGTTTCCTCGATCACCGCACTGGTGTCGCCGGCGGTTAAAAGATCAACAAAGGCGACATCGTGATTCGCCTTTTGCGTGGCCGCTGCCACGCAGCCCAGTCCCATGGGCAGCGTGGGCATATTCATATCTTCGCGATTAGCCGAAATAAAAAGAACCCTCATATTAACGCGCTCCGTTTCAACATGCCATTCGATTCAAACCGATACACCGCACCATTTAACACTCTTAAATATTTATCTCAATAACCACCTGCCACTTAACCCTGCCTCGTTAAATTCTCGCCCAGTGAAATCTGTGGATTAATTTTATCCTGACTTCTTGGCGTCATCTGCGGATAACTTTGAGCTATCAGCTATGACCCATAAGCTATGAACGGGCGTCATTGGCGCCCAAACCATTGTAATCAGCAAAAAATTGTCTTATATTATAACTATAAAGTGAACATATATAAATATGGCATGGGTGCACCATGAAATTAAAAGATTGTGGCTGTGGCTGCAGGGCACAGGTCACATATGAAATTAATGATCATAACGAATTTGTGATCGGCTGCTCGGTCTGTGACAACAGAACGCCTGTATACGAGAATCTTTCAGAAGCGGTTTTAATGTGGAATCATATTTATTGCTATGTATTTCCCCCTTATGAAGCTGAGCCTGCCTGATAAGATCGCAAGTTTTATCCTTCATTGCTTGCCCGCCCAAAAACTGAGCTATCAGCTATGAGCTAATAGCTCCTGCACTCACCGAAAAAGGTCGAACTGAAAAAAGTGACGCATCCAATCAACAGCGTCACTCTTATTTAATGACCCCACTTATCAGACCAGAGGATTGGCATCAGATTTGTAAATACAATAGGTTACATATATCCGTTTCATTTATGCAAAATTGCGATATTTGTTTTTCTCTCAATGAATCGTTGATTATTTGTCTGATGGGGGTTCGAGAGAGGGTGGATGAGAAGTCAGCGACTGGGTTAACAGGTAAGCGGCTTGCAGCGCCTCTGTCGGACAAAGCGGAAAGCATTCTTTGCAGTTCCAGCATTCCTTAGAGGCTATTTCCGGAATGAAACTTATCTCTTTGCGTATGCCTCTATCAACAAACCCGACAGCGTTCTTTTTTTTGACCTCATCGCAGTATCTGACACACAGGCCGCAATGAATGCAAAATGAGGCCTCTTTTTCAAAGCGGTTTCTGTCTGCTCCGTACACTTGAGCCAGATCTCGCAATTCCGGAGAATCCGGGGCATGCGCCAGCAACAGCTCCAGGATCATTTTGCGAATTTTATCGATCTTCTCAGACCGGGTTCTGACGACCAGATTTTCCTCTACCGGGTAAACACAGGAAACAACACGCCTTGTCCAATCGCGAAACTCCAATTCTACGATGCATAAGCGGCAGCCCCCGTAAGGTTCCAATTTTTCGTGGTGACATAATGTGGGTATCGGCACCCCCGCACTCTGGGCCGCCTCCAGGACAGTCATCCCTTCCTTTGCGACGACTTCTTTTCCATCAATCTGCAAACGGATCTCAGTCATTGGGCTTTGCTCTTTCTGATTATCATTCTTTCTTCTTCAGGTATAGGCGGCGGAACAGCCTCACCTGAAATCTTCTTGACCGCATTGAAGCGAGAGGGACAAACTTCAAAGCACGTTCCGCACTTTGTGCATTTCTCCTGGTCAATGATATGGATTTTCTTCTTGCCGCCGTCAACCGCATCGGCCGGGCACTTCCTGAGGCAGATCATGCAGGCCTGGCATTTAGCCGTGTCAATATGGTACGAGATCAGTTCCTTGCAGGACAAGGCCGGGCATCTCTTTTCCTTGATGTGGGCCTCGTACTCATCTCTGAAATAGCGCACCGTGCTTAAAAACGGATTGGGGGCACTCGTACCTAACGCACAGAGGGAGGCCTCTTTGGCGACCTCGGATATCTCCTCCAAAAGCTCGATGTCACCTTCTTTTCCCTTGCCTTCGGTGATATTCGTCAGTTTCTCGAGCATCTGCCTCAGGCCTTCACGGCAGGGGACACATTTGCCACAGGATTCATCCGTGAGGAACTCGATGAAGTACCGGGCGACATCAACCATACAGGTATCTTCATCCATTACAATCATCCCACCAGACCCCATCATCGAACCGGCCCTGGTGAGTTCATCGAAACCCACTTTTAAATCTAACAGTTCCTCAGGAAGGCACCCCCCGGACGGCCCCCCGGTCTGAACGGCTTTGAACTTCTTGCCCCCGGGAATTCCACCGCCGATATCGTAGATAATATCTTTCAGGGTCATACCCATGGGGACTTCCACAAGGCCGGTGTTGGTTATTTTGCCCACCAGGGAGAAAATCTTCGTGCCTTTGCTTCCATCCGTTCCAAATTGTGTAAACCAATCAGCGCCTTTATTGATAATCAGCGGCACATTGGCCCATGTCTCAACGTTATTCAAAACACTGGGTTTGCCCCACAGGCCCTTGATGTTGGAGCGAATATACTTCGGTCTGGGCTCTCCGACCCTGCCTTCCAATGCCGTCATCAGAGCAGTCGATTCACCACTGACGAAAGCGCCGGCGCCTTTGTGCACTTTAACAGTGAAATCAAAGCCCGAGCCCAGGATGTTTTGGCCGAGAAGACCGTAGGCCTCAGCCTGCTTGATAGCGATGTTCACATTCTCCACCGCCAGGGGGTATTCTTGTCGAACGTAAACATAGCCCTCATGGGAGCCGATCGCATAAGCGCCGATGATCAATCCCTCGAGGACGGCGTGCGGATTCCCTTCGAGAAGGCTTCTGTCCATATAAGCGCCGGGGTCCCCTTCGTCTGCATTGACGATCACATATTTTATTTCGTCAGGAGCATTGCGGGATCCTTCCCACTTTCTCCCTGCGGGAAAGCCGCCCCCTCCCCTGCCTCTCAGGTTGGACTTTTTGACTTCCTCGATTACCTGCACCGGGGTCATCCCGGCAAGGGCTTTGGCCAACGCGGCATACCCGCCGATTGCCAGGTAGTCATCGATGCGCTTGGGATCGATACTGCCGTTGGAGCCGAAAACAAGCCGTTCCTGGTTTTTGTAAAAGGGAATTTCGGATTCATGAATGATCTTTGCCCCGGTGTCGGGATCGGTGTAGAGCAAACGCTCTATGACCTGCTTCTCCCTTATGGTCCGGGAGACAATTTCAGGAACATCCTCGGGCTTTATCTGGAAATAACAGATTTCTTCCGGGTGAATAACGATAATCGGACCCCGCTCACAAAACCCATGGCAACCGGTCTTCCTGACGTCCACCTCGGCGCTGAGACCCTGTTTTTTAATTTCTTCTTCGATACTCGCGGCAACTTCTCTGCTACCGGTGGCATGGCATGCAGATCCGGAACAGAGGGTAATACAGGGCTTATTCAGGTCTCTCTGCGACCGGATCCCCTTTCGGAATTCTTCTAATTCAGCGGGTGAATTTATCGGCGACATCATGTGATCCTACTCATAGTTTTTTAACACGTCTGCTGATTCGCCCGGTGCCATCTTACCGTGGGTCTTTCCATCGATTTCCATCACCGGTCCCAGGGCACAGCAGCCGAGGCAGTTAACCGTTTCCAGGCTGAATTTAAGATCCAGGTCCGTTTCACCGGGCTTAATTCCGGTCAGGTCTTGCACCGTTTCAAGAACCCGCATCGCACCCCGCACATGGCAGGCGGTGCCCATACAAATGTGAATTTCATGACGTCCTTTAGGAACTAAACTAAAGGCTTTATAAAAGGTGGCGACGTG
>Ga0209536_100004014_pt1 | contig 23382 bp, 11 predicted proteins | sample DeeMarSeWOR28_12_FD_187461 | JGI IMG/M metagenome (GOLD analysis project Ga0209536, IMG submission 187461) | Marine sediment microbial communities from White Oak River estuary, North Carolina - WOR-2-8_12 (SPAdes) (version 2) | ecosystem: Environmental > Aquatic > Marine > Intertidal zone >...
ATCGGTGAACTACTCCGTGAAGGAGGTCACCTTCGGCGTGCCGCAACCGATACTCACGTTCCTGAATGAGAATTCCGCAACGCGGAACCAGAAGTGGGATCCGGGCGAAGAGATTGCCCTCTTCTCCCCGACGGCAACCGGCCTTCCGACTGACACGCTCACGTGGGGCATCATCGTCAAGAAGCCGGCCGATACCACGGTGACACCGATACTCCCGACCGACGGGGATGTGCTGTTCATCGGGACCTCGCGTCCGTTTGACTCGCGTGATAGGTTCACTCTCCGGACCGAATCAGGCCGGGTGGACAACGCGCTGGCCTCCTCGGCGCTGGACAACATCTACGTTGTGCCAAACCCGTACATCGGGGTAAGTGAAATCGAACCGACGTTCCGGCTCCCGGGCGAAAACCGCGGAGAGCGGCGGATCTACTTTGAGAATCTCCCGATGAGGTGCACGATCCGTATCTTCACCCTGAACGGAGATCACGTCCAGACGCTGGAGCACGACTCCAATTTCGACAACGGGCGTGAATTCTGGAACCTGCTCAATCGGGACGGCTTTGGCGTTGCCTACGGAGTGTACGTAGCTCATATCGAAGCTCCGGAGATCGGTGAGACGATCATCAAATTTGCGCTCATAAAGTAGAGGGAGGTGGAAGCGCAATGACTGGAAGACAATGGATCTTGAGCTTTCTCATCGTCTGCACGCTGGCGACGGCGGCCCGGGCGCAGGACTTGACGAAGACCGGAACGACAGCCGCGGCGTTCGCGAAGATCGGTGTCGGCGCGCGTGCTCTCGGGATGGGAGGGGCGTTCGCCGCCACGGCGGACGACCTCACAGCCATCTACTGGAATCCGAGCGGGCTCGCATCCACCTACGGATCGGAGGCGTACTTCAACCACGTGAACTGGTTTGCAGACGTCCGGGTCGATTTTGCTGGTTTCTCCACGCGCCTCTCGGATTTCGGCGTCCTCGGGATCTCCGTCACCGTGATGGGGATGGATGAGATGCTGGTGCGAACCCTCGAAATGCCGGAGGGGACCGGAGAGCGCTTCAACGCGGGCGGTCTGATACTGGGGTTGAGCTACGCGCGTAATCTCACCGAGCAGTTCTCCATCGGGGCCAATTTCAAATACATCCGCGAGTACATCTGGAACAGCACCGCCACGGGAGTCGCTCTGGATGTCGGGACGCTCTACCGGATTCCGGTCCTGAACGAGCTCCGCCTGGGGGCGAGCATCGCCAACTTCGGGACCAAGATGAAGATGGAGGGGAGGGACAACGTGACGGTGACCGAGGTAGGCTCGGGGACCCCCAACCTCATCAACAGCGAGATACAGCTGAATGAATTCGATCTGCCTCTGCTGTTCCGCATCGGGGTGGCGGTGGATGCCGTCAAGAATGAATCGTTCCGGCTCACGGCCGCTGTGGATGCCATTCATCCGAACGACAACACGGAGTATCTCAATACGGGGCTGGAGTTCGCCTGGAACGAGATCGTCTTCCTCCGGGGCGGGATAAAATCCCTCCTGGAGCGGGACACGGAGCAGGGGTTCACGCTCGGGGCAGGGCTGAACTACCGCATAGTCGGATCGGTCCGGCTGGCATTCGACTATGCCTACCAGGACTGGGGAAGGCTGACCAATGTGCACTATCTCGGGTTTGGCGTGAAGTTCTGAGGCTCCCCGTCCATCGTACAGAGGCCATTTACCAAGGGGCGAATGGCCTTTCCCTTCTCACATAGCACAATCGTCTCGGTGATGCAATGAGACCTCTAGAGTTTTCAATGATCCCTCTCCTGGCGGTTCTCTTCTGCACGGGAGCACGTAGCCAGTCCGCCGACAATGAGCTCGTCAGCGTGAAGGAGCTGATCCACGACATCGTTCTGGACCTGAAGTACAACACCGTTGACAACTTCGCAGGCCAGAAGCTCTACACCAGCGACGAGTGCCTCCTCGTCCACGGCGCGGTCCGACGGCTTCTGATCGTGCAGGACAGCCTCCGTGCCCGGGGGCTGGGACTCAAGGTGTTCGACGGGTACCGTCCGAGATCGGTGCAGTACCTGATGTGGGAGATACTGCCGGACCCGACCTACGTCGCGGACCCCGCCACTGGATCCATCCACAACCGGGGAGGCGCTGTGGATGTCTCGCTCGTGGATCTCGCCACCGGAGAGGAGCTCTGGATGCCGACCCCGTTCGACTACTTCGGTCCGGAAGCGGGGCACAACTGGACGGCTGGACTGTCTCCGGAGCAGATCCAGAACAGGGCGCTCCTCCGGGACATGATGGAGATTGTCGGCGGTTTCAGCCGCTACGACGCAGAGTGGTGGCACTACACGTGGGATCCCTCGCGATCGTATCCCTTGCGGGATTTTCAGCTGAAGTGAACAGGTGATGCAGAGGAGTTCTCGGACATGAAGGCAATGCTACTCGGGTTTCTGACGGCCTCATGTGTCGGTGCGGCTGTTGCAGGATCGGAGTTCCCCGTGAACACGCGGGAGGACTCCACGCAATCGGATCCATGTATCGCATCTGATGCTCAGGGCAACACCGTCGTGGTCTGGGTATCGCAGGACCAGACGGCGGCGGGATCGAAGGGGGACATCTGTCTGCAACGCTTCGACAGCGGCGACCTGCCCGTCGGGAGTGAGACCGTGGTGAACAACGTGACGGCGCACGACCAGTCGAAGCCTGCCGTTGCCATGAACCCGGGGGGAGACTTCGTCGTGGTATGGGCCTCCTTCACGAATCCCGATTCCGCGTACGACATCAAGGCCAGAATCTTCAAGAACGGGAACCCCGCGGGGGAGGAATTCCCTGTGAGCACGACGAGGGTCCATTCGCAGTCCCACCCCGCCCTGGCGATGGACAGTTCGGGCGCCTTTGTGGTGGTCTGGGACTCCTGGTTCCAGGACGGGGGTGACCGGGGGATATACGGGCAGCGCTTTGATGTGGACGGGAACCCTCTAGGGACGGAGTTTCTCGTCAACGAGACAGTTGCCTTCAGTCAGGCCCGGCCCGCGATTGCCCTCAGGAACGACGGTGGATATGTCGTGGTCTGGGAGTCGTGGGAAGCGGAGAGCCCGGCCCCTTCCGGGTACGGCGTCTTCGGTCGGGTCTACGGCCCGGACGGGCAGGCTGAGACCGGGGAGTTCCAGGTCAACAGCACCACGGCCGACGACCAGTGGTACGCCGATGTGGAGGTTTTTGAGGATAGCAGCTTCGCGGTGGTCTGGTGCAGCTGGGAGCAGGATGGTTCGGACGGAACGATCGTTCTCCGGCGGTTCTCTCCTGCGGCGGAGGATCTGGGAGCGGAAATTGTCGTGAACACCACGACCCCGCAGTACCAGTGGCTCCCCAGGATTCGGAAGCTGACCGGCGGCCAGTTCGCGGTTGTCTGGTCCAGCTGGAAGCAGGACGGAAGCCGTGAGGGGGTCTACGTGCAGCTCTTTGATAGTGACGGGAGGAAGACCTCATTCGAGACGCGCGTCAACGAGGAGACCGAGGGGTTCCAGTGGGAGCCCGATTTCGTCGTGACTCCGGCCGGAGAGATCCTGGCAGTCTGGTCCAGCTGGGTTGAGGCCGGGAAGGACTATGACATCGTTGGACGGCGGCTGGTTCCGGAGAGCCCGCAGGGGTTCATCGATCCCAGGGAATACTCCCATCCAGGGGGGAGGAGCACCACCAGGATCGTGGTTCATGTGGTGGATTCACTTGCGCTCACCGGGCACACCTATGAGGTGACATTCGATTCGGTGTCCACCGGAAGCGCGCATCTCTCCGTCCGGGATACCGTGACGGGAACCGGCCTGGTGAGCGGCTTTCGCATCGACAGGGGTGAAGGGGTCTTCTACCTGACACCCACGTTCGACGGAGTGGCGCTGGAGATTGTTCCCGAGTTCAGCCTCAATCTCGACTTTCAGGGATTCAGAACGGCCAGCACCTCCGGAACCAACCTCCAGGTTGATCTGACACTGCCGACAGCAGGATCCAAGCTGGTCGCCCCGATTGACGCGGCACTCATCTGGGGAAGTACCGATACGCTCTCGGATGGGTCATATGCCACTCCGCTGGATACGGCCATCGGTGTCACCGGCGTGCCGAACATCGCAATTCCGTTTCTGGGGTGGAACCTGACAGACGACGAGCAGATGGAGATGCTTGTGGTAGAAGGGTCTCCCAACGGCCGCTGGGATCCCGGTGAGCGGATTGTCTTCCGGACCCCCCTGCAGTACCGTCAGCAGATAACCAACACACATGCGGAGATTACTACCGCGCTCCCCGCCGGGGCCTACGTTCCCCCCGATGCCGGAGATACCAGCTTCGTCCCCACGACGAGGCCTCTTCTGGCTGAGGATCGCTACCTCTTTTCCACAGAGAGATCCGCGGTGGTCGATGTGGAGGAGATGCCGGATGATGCCGGAGGGTTTGCGCTTCTTCCCAACTATCCCAACCCGTTCAATCCCGCGACAACAATCACCTATGAGGTGCCGAGACAGGGAAGGGTTCTCCTCCAGGTCTATGATCTCCTGGGAAGGCTTGTGGGGACACTTGTGGATGGGGTCCAGCCCGGGGGGAGGTACAGGGTGGCATTTGACGGAACGGATCTCGCAAGCGGCCTCTACTTCAGCCGCCTGGAATTCTCTTCCCGCGTCCTGACGGCGAAGATGCTCCTCGTCAAATGATGCTCTAGAGTCTGAGCCCTACCGAGAGATACTGGACGTCCTTCAGCCTTCCGTAGTCCGCAAAACCGTAGTCCAGCTTGATGGTCCCGAACCCGGTGATAGCGTAGTGGAGTCCCACACCCCATGTGAGGCCCTGCTCTGAGTCGCGGAGGAAGAGGGACTTGTAGCCGATCCTCCCGAAGACGATCTCCCTCCATCCCACCTCCAGACCCGCGTTCACGTACTCCGTGTTGTCGTTGGGGACGGTCGCATCTGTGGCGAGGGTTGCCCGGATGTCCTCGACAGGGCGGTAGTCATAGGCAAGCCCCACGCGGAACTGCAGGGGCATCGGGTAGTCGTTCGTCCTGTATTCTGACTCGATGTTCTGCGGGCCTCCGCCGGGGTCTCCGGGGGTGTTGTTGAAGTAGAGGTCTCTCCCGTCCATCCGCATGTTTGTGCCGAAGTTGGAGATCGCCGCGCCCAGGCTCAGCCCCTTGATGGGAGAGAGGTAGAGGGTCCCCACGTCAAAGGCAAAGCCGGTGGCGCTTTCACTCCAGATCGACTCCTGCACGAACTTTGCGTTGAAGCCGATGGAGAACCTGTCGGTCAGGTTTCGCGCGTAGGAAAGCCCGATGGCAAGTGAGCTGGCGTTGTATCGCCTCCCGTCCCCCTCGGGGAAGGCCACGGTCCGGACCGGTTGTTCAGGAGTGCTGAGCAGTACGAAGTAGAGCCCCAGCGTGCCGATATCACCGATGGTCATTGCCCCTGCGGCAAAATCGTAGGTGATGTCGGCAAGCCATGCCGCGTGGTTGAAGGTGAGCTCTGCGCTCATCGGGAGCCGCGAGAGGGCGGCTGGGTTCCAGTGGATGGCGGAGATGTCACCCGAGACGGCCGCCTGTGCGGTCCCCATCCCGATGGCCCTCGCCCCGACGGGGATCTTCAAGAACTGCGCTGCCGTTGTTCCTACCTTGGATGTGCTCCGCGTGCCTTCTTGCGCCTGAACCTGATGGTCTGCCGCGTGGAGGGCGCCGAGGACGACAATGGCGGCGGTCACCAGCAGCTTGGTTCGATACGCTTTCATGCTTCCTCCCTGTTCGATCCAATGTGGCCAATTTGGCATGATCTGCTCCATCTCCCGGGCCCTCACTTAATGAGGGCAAAACGACCGATCTTCTCGCCAACACCCGGCACATCCACATGGAAGATGTAGATGCCGTAGGCAAGGCGCTGGCCCTCGTATGAGACAACCGCCCACTCCGCAAAGCTGTTGGAATCGTCTTTGTGGATGGTGTCCACCAGCTCGCCGGTGATCGTGTAGATTCTGATCGTGCATGTCGGCGGGAGGTTACGGAACTGAAGGGTGTTCTCGCCGCGGAGCGTGGAGGTAATACCCGGTGTTTCGAGTTCGCTCCAGACCACGTAGGGATCGGGGACCACGTAGATTTTATCCAGCATCGACTGCGCCCTGGCCTGGTCGAATCGGACCCCCGTGGTGCTGAATGAGTAGACGTCCCCCTCCTCGAACGGCTTTGTGCTCGCAACGAGGTAGACATCCCCCTCCTGCGGGAGTATCGTCTCTTCGGTGGTATCGGCGGGCGGATAGAACAGGATGCCCACCATCACCGGGATGGGCGATGGCGGCGCGTAGGCAGGGGGAGTCACCACGACAATCTCCCTCCCGGGTCTCCAGATGCTGTCCACCAGTGCCTTGTCCACAAGGACCTGAAGATCGGCACCGTCGGTGACATCCACGATCTTGAACGGGCAGACCACGAGTTTCTGTCCGCGGTTGTTCAGGAGCGTGTCACCCGGAGATGCCCACTTCCCGTCTGCGGTGGTATCGGTGTTGTTCCAGCGCACCTCCAGGTTGATGGGGGCGGGTCTGAACGGCGCGCTTGGAAGCGCCTGCGGTTTCTGAACGATACCGACGATGTTGGAGTTCTGCTGAACGATCCACGTACTCCCAAGGGAGTCGATCCCCAGCGCATCCTCTTCTACGTAGAGGCGGACGCCGTCAAAGACAGGGTTGCTGTCTTCGCCCCTGAGAAACGTGCTGGCGTAGACGGGGTAGTACCGGTAGGAGACCTCGAACGACTCGCCGGCCGGCATGCTGCCAGGTGCACTGCCACGTATCTGTCCGCTCTCCGCGTCGAGAGCGTAGCGCGAGGCGTCAACGATCGCGCCCACGCCGTCTCTCACCGCGACAGTCGTATCGATGATGTTCTTCTTGCTGAGAGGAACAAAGAAGGTATCCTGTGCGACGATGTTGTCGATGATCCTCTCGAAGGTCTCCGCGTCATAGACAACCGCACCCTCTACCTCGCGGAAGTTCACGTTGTATCGGGCATCATCCAGGACCGACAGTGAATCCTTCACGCCTATGCTGATGGTCCCGGTCGATTTCCCCTGGACACGGTCTGCCGTGAAGTCGTTGCTCACCCCCGGGCTCGTGCTGCCGGAGGGGAGGGGCCCCGGTGTGGCTGCCGCCGTGTTCTGGTCGAAGGTGAGTTCGTTGGTGACCGGGTCCCGGGTGATCGCTATCTGTGACTCTGTCGGCGGAAGCTGGATCCCCAGGCTGTCAAAACCGTGGTCATAGGATGCCACCGCGTAGTAGTAGGTGACACCGTTCTGCACCGTGGAGTCGACGTACTCGTGGACAAGCCCGCTGTTCGTGCCGAGGTTGTACTTGATGCCTCTCCCGAGGTACTCAACGGGATGGAGGCCCTGCCACTGATTCACCAGGTCGAACTGTGCGGGATCGCCGGTTGCTCCAATGAGAGGTGTTCGAAGGAACGGGGACCCGTTCGCGTCGGTGACTGTCACAACGTCAGCGAATGTGTAGTCCAGGCTCCGATAGACCTTGTAGCCCTCGAAGTCCTGCGTGCCGGTCAGGGGGTCTGTGGTCTTCTCCGCATCGTTGTTCCAGTAGAGCGTTACGCGACCGTCACCCGGGACGGCATGGACAACCGGCTTCGGGGGCGGCTGAGCGAAGAGGTAGTTTGCCTCCAGGATACGCTGTGCCGTCTCGGAATTGAGCACCAGGTCGTCGCGGCTGTCCCCCATGAGCAATGCGATGGAGAACCGCTGGGTTGCGCCCGGCTCCAGGACAAAGGGGCCCGAGCCGTAGAGGAAGATGTTGTCGCCCGGGGTGGCGAGGAGCTCCTGGTCAATGGAGATGCTGTCTGAGGAGAGTTTATTCCAGAAGTTGACGTCGTCCTTCGGCACGTTGGGGATGGACTGCGTGTAGGGGAGGGCCCAGAAGCTGGTGAGGCCGATCTGGTCCGACTCGCTTACGTCACGAATTCCGAAGTTGGGTTCGGAAACGATGTTTCCGTTCTCATCCAGTCCGATGTCCGGCTGGCCGTTCCCCTCCCCGAAATCTCCTGTCTCCGCAAGACCGTCGATCCCCACATCGTTCTTCTCCACATTCCAGTCCCCGTCCTCGTCTCCCGACCAGCGGGGCTTGGGCGGACCGTAGACCTGACGGTACTTGGCCGTATCGCTGATGCCGGTCTCCAGCGGGATGTCCACCCCGTCAATGAAGACGCCGGCCTCGTTGAACGGGCTTTCGTCGGTGATGCCGTCATCATCGTCGTCCTCCCCGTTAGTGCTGTTCGTCGGGGACTCCAGGAACTTAAACCCGAAGTAGCCTGTCGGGAGGCCGCCGTCTCCCTTTCCGTCCTCGTCCCACGCATAGACCATGCTCCTCGAGCGCTGGGGGAAGGGGTCGGCCAGCTCCCCCCGCGGCGGGATGAAGAACGCACGGTCATCGCTGTAGTCGGAGGGGCCGCCGACATGCGGGTCACCGTACATCCCGAAGTAGACCTTGGGGATGGTCTTGGGGCTCCGGTTCGTGACACGGTAGACGAGAAAGATGATGTCTTCGGCCAACGGGTTGTTGAACTGGAAGAACCGGCACTCCAGATCCAGGCCAAGCCCCCGCTTTGTCGAATCGTCGGGGAAGGGATAGTACTGGTACTTCTGGTTCGTGTAGTCGTCGCAGATGAAAAACACCTCTTCGTCGGGAGAGGTGGCGTCATCTCCCAGAAACGCGGGCCAGACGTACCGTCCCAGGATCGGATTGTACCATGAGTTCGGCCAGCTGTGTGGTTTTCGCGTCAGGTCACCCTGGACGTCTGCCCGGTGGCTCCAGGCGGCGATGTCGGGCTGGTCCGGCGCCGCGAAGCCCGGTTTGGGCAGCCACCCCCACTTGAGCGTCCCGTCGGGGGAGTACCCGCCCTGCGTGGGGAGCCACATGCCATCGTCCAGGATGTGGACCGTGTCCCCTTTCACATCCACGACTTCGCCACCGACGAGGGGGGTGAACTCAAAGCCGTGCCCGAGGTTGTTCCAGACGAGATCGGCGATGTTCCCGAGCGTGTTTGGCCGGGTGATGTTGCCGTAGTTGTAGACGACCGTCGTGATCTTGTTGCCCCGGATAATGAGGCTCTTGATCTCCCCCATGCTGCCGGTCACCTTGGCGAGGGTCTCGTCGGTCTTCCGGTCCATGAAGTCCAGAACACGTTCCCACTCTTCGGGCGTCGCCGTCTTGGGGTCGAAGGTGTCCCAATCGATCTCCTGCGACAGAGCGGCGCTCCCCGCGGTGAAGAGAAGAGCTGCAGATGCTGAAAGAAGATACCTGGTGAACATAGAGTTTCCCGAAAAAGTGATGTTAAAAGGCGAGGGATGCTCCAAAACGTATGAGCCTTGGCCTGGAGATGTTTGCCGGGTTCGCGTAGTAGTTATCGATGGCGCTTATGGGAGGCATACCCGGATCTCCGCGCCCCACAGTCTGACCGGTCACCGGATCCGTGTACCCGATCCGGTGTCGGAGATCCGCAAATCGTGTCGGATTTGTAGTTTCCTCGATGTTGTAGAGCGCCCTTCCGGAGTTGGCGTAGACGTAGAGCTCGTTCTGTATGTCGAAGAGGTTGTCCACCTGAAGGAAGATCGAGAAATCCACCTCTCCGATCGGGAACCACTTCTCCATCTTCAGATCCACCATCCACTGGAACGGCTGCCGATCGCTATTCTGTTCAAACGTGATCGGAACGATGTTCGCGGGGAACTGAGGCGTGTAGGGTGTTCCTGTCCGGAGCCAGGCTATGAGGCTCACGTTCCAGTCGGAGGGCTGGCTCAGCGATACGGTCGAGGTGAGCGTGTGGCTCCGGTCAAATCCCTGAGGGACCAGGAACGTCTGGTTGACCCTGTTCTGTTGCTCGTTGAAGAAGACCTCCTCGGTCGGGAGCGTCCGGTTCCCCTCCGCGACCTGGAATGTGTAATCCAGGCTCCCCGAGAAGATCCCGCCGACGGGACGGCGCATGAGCAAGGAGACAATCACCCCCCGGGCGTTCGCGTACGAGAGGTTCGTCAGGACATTGTACTGGAGGTCTCCCCGAGCGGTTATGACGCGCTGCGAGAAGATGTAGTTTTTGACATCCTTGTAAAAGGCGGTGACGTCGATCTTCAGGTTCTCGGCCAGTCCCTGCTGGAGTCCCAGCTCATACTGAATGCTCCTCTGCGGCTCCACGTTCGCGTTGCCGAAGTATGGAGTCGTCCCGAACGGCGCACGGTAGTTTGGGTTGGCATAGAGGGAAGCAAGAGAACCGATCTGGTAGAAGTGCCCGTAGGAGAACCGGATGGACCCCTGGTCGGTAATCGGGAAGGAGATGCTGAGACGGGGTTGGGGCATATGCTTCGGTTTTGCATCCTGGAGGCCGTCCTTCACGAATATGGTGTCCTGGCTGGAGAGCTCCTGGCTGACGTTCGGGTTGTACTGTGACTTGGGATCGAAGTAGTCGTACCGGAAGCCGAGGTTCAAGATGATGGAGGTGAAGAGCTCGATCTTGTCCTGGATGTAGACTCCCATTTGAATCGGGTCGTAGCTATAGTGTGTGTACCCGCCTTCAACGGTCGGTATGTAGGGCTGAAAGACGTTTCCCCTGAATGCATTGGTGAAGCTCGGCTCGGCCCCAGGGTCGTTCGGGTCCTTGAACTGCAGCACGTAGTACTCGTACTCCACGGTGTTGAGACGCAGGTCAAACCCTCCCTTGATCTCGTGTATGTCACCGACCTGCGCGACCAGATCACCCTTCACCGCCCAGGTTCGGGTCTTCTGGTACTCCCTCTCCGGATCGTTCCCCCCGGTGAGGTAGGCGGTGTTGGGGATGTACCGGAGGTAGAAGCTGGGAATATACCCGGGATCGGTCGGTTCTTCGAACATCCGGTGCTTGAAGATGTCGACGTAGTACGACCCCTTGATCGTGTAGAACATTCTCTCGCTCACCGTGTGCGTCACATCAACCGAGCTGAAGTAGGATTCTCCGTTCCTCGCGGCCCGGCCGTCCGGCATGTACCTGTGCTCGAGTGCGCTGCCGCCCCTGTTCTCCCAGGCATCGGTGATGAACTCTCCCTTGACTCTCAGCTGGGGGAAGATGCGCCAGGCGAGGTTTCCCTGGATATTGTAGCTCTTGTAGGGGTTGAGGGGGACGACGGCCCCGTCTCCGCTCGGCCCCCCGACCAGGTCACTGGTGTCACGGGAGAGAGGTGCGAAGTAGTAGGGGTCGGAGGAGGAGCCTTGCCGGGGATCGCCGGTGGGGAATCCCTCTCTTGAGAGGTAGGAGTCCTCGGGCATGTAGAGCCTCTCGCCGTAGAGCCACCCCCTGTCCCAGTTGTAGACACCCGAGCCGAAGAAGGTCAGGTCTTCGGAAAAAATCGGTCCACCCAGTGAGACCTCTGTCCGGTAGGTGTTGGTGATGTCGTATCCGCCCATGTTGAACCAGAGCTTGGTGTCGCTGCTCATGTAATCGCCGGTGAAGAAGCGGACGTTCCCTGACCACCGGGGTCCGCCCTGACGCGTCACGTAGTTCACCACCCCGCTCAGTGCAGAGCCGTATTCGGCGTTGAACGTGCCGCTGGAGACGGAGACCTCCTCCACCGCGTTGGTGGCAACTCCGACAGCCCGGCTGTTCCCGAACGGGTTGTTGACGTTCATGCCGTTGATGGTGTACGCCACCTCGTTGCCCAAACCCCCGCGTATGTGGAGGCTTCCGTCGTCGTCAACAACGATCCCCCCCTGGAGGCCAATCACCTGGCTGATCTCCGTGACGGGGAGCCCTTCGATCTTCTCCTGGGAGATGTTTGCCACGGGGTTGGTGAGGTCCTGCCGGATAAGCGGAGTACGCTCCGCCTGGACGATGACCGCGTCGAGCTCCACGCTCCCTTCTTCGAGCACGATGTCAAGAGGAGTGGTGAAGTCGACCGAAACGGGGAGGTCGTTGATCGTGAATTTCTTGTAGCCGACCAGCGATGCAACCACCGTGAAGTTCCCGGGCGGGACGTTGAGGATGACGAACCTTCCTTCGATGTTTGTTGACGCGCCGTAGGGGGTTCCCTGGACGATCACGTTGACGCCCGGAAGTGGCTCCTCTGTCTGCGAGTCCTTGACAACCCCCGAGATCTTCCCTGTTTCTCCCGCGTAGAGCGAGGCTGCGAAGATGAAAAGACAGATGAGCGTGCAGAGAATGGGTCGAGACGCACTCATACGACACCTTTCGCTCGTTGTTGACGTACAGGCATGAGGTCGGTGAGACAATGAGGGAATCCTGAATCAAGCCGAGCCCGACATCCGTCTGCTCGAAAATGGGTGTGGTGAAATCCAGCTTCTGCTCTGCCGAATTGTCCCAATATAGAGAATGCCCCCTCCTTAGTCAAGATGGGATCGGGTCTTTTTCAGGGCCTGTCGCCCTTCCTGCTTGATTTTCCCGTTGAAGATGTTAGCTTCTCAAGTACTGCCACACCGGTGACAATACACTCAACTCCACGTTTCACATATGCCTCACCAACCATGTAGGAGGACCTATGAAACACGTGGTACACCTTGTGCTCCTGGCCCTGCTCATCATCGGGCTGGCTGATACATCGCAGGCGCAGTGGCGTTGCCTCTACGCGACGTACGACGACGACGTCAACGGTACGGGCCACAACACGATGTCGGTGGGCGTGCTGGGTGAGGACTCGTTCGTTGCCCTGGTCATGTCCAGAGGCATCCGCTCCTTTCTCATCCCCTACGTCGATGCCGATTCGGCTGTAGGCCGGCTCTATGACTACGGCTACGGAGGTGCAACCGCGGACATCTACCAGATCTGGACTGACGGCGGGTTTGACCAGGCCCAGATGCTGGATGCCATGCAGGTGGTCGTCGGGCCCGACGACTACATCTACGTCTCGAGCAATGATGCGAACCACAACGTGATGGTCTTCCGGTTCGAGGATGACACGATAAAGACCGTCGCGGTGCCGGGCAACCCTACCGTCTTCCCGCGCCAGGAGACCGGCTCCACGAGCATCTACGGTCTGGCGGTGGATGACAACGGATATGTCTATGTGTGCAATGACACAACCAGCGGAGTATCAGACGACCTCAAGATCTACGCGCCGATCAGCCAGTGGACTGCCTTCCACACCGACACTCCCGTGAATACGATCGATCTCCCGGACGGCGTCTACAAAGGTTTGACGGTCAACCCTGAGGGCGATGCGCTCTGGGTCTGCGACTACACCAACCGGACCATTTTGCGGTTCATCGGATCCCCCGCCGGAGGCTACACCCAGGACATGGGTTTCAGCTTCGCGCTGGCGGATGATGACACGATCCCCACAACGCCCAACCGTCCCGGACCGATCGGTCTGACGTTGCTTCAGCCGAACAACATACTCGTCGCGGCGGTGGATTCTCTCTTCCATGATCCGGGGATTGGGTATCAGTACGGGCGGATCTACTTCCTCAATCCGAACACAGGCGATCTGGTCGATCCGGATCTCTCGGTGAGCCGCATTGATGTGGCGAACTGGAACTACATCCAGCTGGATAGCTCCTACACCGCCCGGACCGAAGGCACGGTCCCCGGAAATGCGTCCGGATACACATCGACATATGATGTGGCCGCAGGTCCCAACGGGGAGATCTACAGCCTCTCCTTCTACGGCTGGACGATCGAGAAGTGGGCCTACGAAGGAGACCTCCCGGTCATCACCAGCGTGGAGGAGATTCCAGGCGAGATGCCCGCTGGCTATGGTCTGTCTCAGAACTACCCCAACCCGTTCAACCCGGCTACCACGATTGAGTTCTCCGTGCCGGAGGCAGGGTTGGTCTCCGTCAGGATCTATGACCTCCTGGGGCAGGAGGTGAAGATTCTGGTGAACGAGCAAAAGGCTTCGGGGAACTATCGGGTTACTTTCGATGCGACGGATCTCCCGAGCGGCACATACTTCTATACGCTGCGTGCAAGCGGTTTCACACAGACCAGGAAGATGATCCTCATGAAATAAGGATCTCACCAAGTCTGGCGGCCGGATACGAAACAGGAGGCCCGGGCCGTGTTTTGCGGTCCGGGCCTTTTCTTGTTTTTCTCCTCCTTTTTCACTTGTTTGATGAAGCGAAGCTATGTGCGGTTGAATCTGACATATGCCAAGAAAACCCTCCGTCTCTTCTCTCATTCTCCCCCTCACGTGGTTCATCCTCCTCGGCTTTTCTCCCGCGTCGTCCCGGGAGGAGGCAGAGAGGCCTGAAGAGAAGAGTGTCCACCGCTCGTTCATGGAAGAGTATGCTGCATACGAGATCTCTCACCCCCACGTGCCGGCCGGCCCGGGCTATTCCGTCCGCACAATCGATCGCGCTGCCCCCAGTGCGGGTCTCCGGAAGGAGGTCTTTGGCTACTTCCCCTACTGGTTCATCGACCGGTGGAACCTGGTGGACTACGCGCTGGTGAGCACCGTCGCCTACTTCAGCGGAGAAGCTCAGGCTGACGGATCTATCGGCAACACACACGGCTGGCCCCGCTATCCGGGAGATCCCTCCGCCGGCGCACATGTCATCAACATGATCAACGCTGCGCATGGGGCGGGGGTGAAGGTGGTACTGTGCATCACGAACTTCGATGGAAACGAGATTCATTCTATAGTATCGGACTCCACACACCGTACCACGCTCATTCAGCAGACGCTGGCTCTCGTGGAGGCCGGGGGCGCAGACGGCGTCAACATCAACTTCGAAGGCATTCAGGGGATCAGCCGGGACGCGGTGACGGATTTCATGAAGGCTCTGGCCGATACGTTCCACACCCGGATCCCCGGGTCGCAGGTCTCCTGTGCTCCCACCGATTTTGACACCCGCCCGGGAGACTGGGACATAGCGGCAATCAACCAGTCGATCGACCTCTTCTTCTTCCAGGGATACGGCTACGGCTACCGGGGGAGCCCGGTGACAACGCCGGTGGGGCTTCTGACCAACACGCCCTTCTGGGGTAGTCTGAACGTCACCACGCTCATCGATTTTGTCCTTGCCCGGATTCCTGCAACCAAGGTGGTTCTGGGGGTTCCCCATTTCGGATACCGCTGGCCCACGTCTTCCCCCGAGGCGAAAGCCTCCACGCTCGGACAGGGCGTTGCGTTTTACTACCCCGACGCTCTCGGCTACGTCGATTCGTACGGGAGGCAGTGGGATGCGCTGGCCCTGAACCCCTGGTATCGCTACGAAACCTCCGGGACATGGTATCAGGGATGGTACGATGACCCCGAGAGCATGTCGTACAAATACCAGTTTGTCTGGAGCCGTGATCTGATGGGGGTGGGGATGTGGTCCCTCGGGATGGACGGCTCAAACCACGATATCTGGGACGTTCTGGCCCTCTACTTTGCCGACTCGACATATGCCGGCTTGCCCCCCAGAGTGCCGACGCTTTCCGTCGTGGAGGACAGCTCGAGCGACACCGAGGGAAGAGTGATGGTCAGCTGGGCGGCAAGAGCTGACTCCAACCTGGGTGGGTTCCGGCTCTTCAGCTCGAGCGATCCCTTCACCTTCTCCGCTCCCCCCATAGCCGACGAGACAACACTGGATAGTTCCGTGCGGTCGTTCCTGGTTGAAGGCCTCACGCTCAACACCACATACTACTTCAAGCTGGTTGCGGTGGACACGCTGGGGACAGTCTCGAGCGATACGTCCGATACCTACGGCGTCCGCACCGGGGCGGGACTCCGCTACCTCATTGTGGACGGATTCGACCGGGTGACCGGTAGCTACAACCTCCCTCAACACGCATTCAATGCCTTCTATGCGGAGCCCCTGGAGCTGAACGAGAGGCACTTCGATGCGGCGGACAATGACGCAGTCATTGAAGGGAGGGTAAGCCTGGATGACTACGCCGGGGTCATCTGGTTCTTGGGGGATGAGTCAGTGTCGGACCGGACATTCGACAACACCGAACAGCAGATCGTGGGTCAGTATCTCGGAGGGGGAGGTGCCCTCTATGTGACCGGTTCGGAGATCGGGTACGACCTGGGGCGGAGCGCCTCGCCAAACTACAACCTTGCCTGGTTCAACAGCTACCTGAAGGCTGACTACACCGGGGACAATGCCGGCACCAGCACGTTCTATGGAAGTGCCGGGTCGATCTTTGAAGGCTTGAGCGGCCAGTTCGGTCAGACCTATCCAGAAGACTGGCCCGACTACGTGACGCCTGTCGTGGGCTCCTCCTCCGCGCTCAGCTACAACACCTCGCGCATAGCCGGGGTCCAGTACAGCGGGACATTCGGAGGAGGCTTCCTTCCTGGGCATCTCGTCTACGTGGGGTTCGCCGTGGAGACGATAGCCTCCACCGGGACGCGCACCGACATGATCGGAAGGATACTGGAGTTCTTCGAAGGGACCACCTCGGTTACCACTCCTCGGGAGGTGCCGCACGTGTTCGCGCTCTCTCAGAATTTTCCCAATCCCTTCAACCCCTCCACCACAATCCGGTTTTCCGTCCCGGCCAAGGCTCCCGTCCATCTCTCGGTGACCGATATGCTCGGGCGTGAGGTGGCCACGCTCGTGGACGAGGAGCTGGAAGCGGGGAGCTACACGGTTCAGTTTGAGGCGCGATCAGGTTCATCGGTCCTGGCAAGCGGGACATACCTCTACCGTTTGACGTCAGGAGATGTTTCGCTCGTCAGAAAGATGATGCTGGTAAAGTAGTATGGAGCCGGAGAGATACAGAAGGAAAGTTCTGAGGGGGATCCGTTCCGGTGGCGCTGCCCTGATTCTCTTCGTGCTCCTCTTCCCACCTCCACTTTGCGCGCAGATCGACACCACGACACACGGCTGGCCGGTCACACCCGCCTTCTCCACACACGAGATCACCGGGACCTTCTGCGAGTTCAGGAACACCCTCTCCAGTGATCATTTCCACAACGGGATTGACGTCCCGAAGCCTGACCGATCGCCTGTCTACTCGGTGCTGGACGGTGTCGTCTACACCATCGGAACGGTAGCCTCGCAGGGAAACAACGCGTATGTCCGCGTCAGGTACCGGGTGGCGGGGCTGGACAAGAGCGATGCCTATGTCCACATCGCACCCAACCCCCTCCTCCGGGTGGGGGATTCGGTCTATGCACAGCAGACGGTGCTGGGGACTATCTTGGACGGGATGGGGCATGTCCATTTCACACACGGGTACTCGGGGTCGGAGCTGAACGGTATTCGGCCGGTTGGCGGGTGCACTCCCTATCTGGATAACTACCCTCCCGAGATTGTCTCGGTCCGATTCTTCATCGACGAATCGCCGGTGGAGTTCCCCTACGGGCGCCTGAGCGGTGCGGTGGACATACGTGCCCACATCAGGGAGACCAACGCTGCCTATCCCTCCCAGGTCAGGTCTTCCACCTCAAACAACGGAACATACATCGCCGGCTACCGTATCTTGAGCACCGACACCTCAACGGTGGTGTATGAGCCCCCCTCTGGAGGCGTTCGCTTCAGATTCGACACGAAGCCGGGCAACAGCTACGTCTACCGGGTGTTCGCCCCCGGTTCAGATCTCTCCACGCCCATCTACACGCTGACTAACGGCGGAGGGGCGGATGAGATCAACTCCAGCGGGTACGTGGCACCCGGGTTCTGGGATACAGGGGCGCTTTCTCCGGGGACGTATGTCGTGATGATCTGGGCGGAGGATACGCGGGGGCTGGGCGATACGGCCTATGTCCCTGTCCAGGTCCAGGAAGGAGACCCGGTGCCGCCTGCGGCCCCGACGCTGAGGGCCGTGGAGAACGATAGCACGAACAGGGTGACCGTTTCCTGGTATGCCAACACGGAGCCTGACCTCCTCGGGTACCGCCTCTCCTTTACCCTGGACGGCAAGAACTGGGTCCAGCGGGAAGACGAGACCGTGCTTGGACCCGGAGTGACGGCCGTCTCCTATGAGAATATCATGTCGGGGACAGTCTTCTTCCGCCTGACAGCTATCGATTCGGCCTCTCCTCCAAACGAGAGCGATGCAAGCGATGTCTACGGGATGAGGCTCAATACCACCGGGAGTGGCGCACTGGTGGTGGATGGTTTTGATCGAAGGGAGGCCTCGGGGAGCTACCAGCTGCAGTCGCACCCGTTTGCCATGACACACGGGTTCCCGATCCCTCTGGATTTCAACACCTGCGCGAATGACGCGGTAATAGACGGTTCTGTGGATCTCAGCGGGTACGATGTCGTTGTATGGATTCTGGGGGATGAGTCGGAGAGCGACGAGACCTTCTCTTCGGCCGAACAGGCGCTCCTCCGGGCCTACCTGGAGCAGGGGGGACACCTCTTTGTGAGCGGCTCTGAGATAGCCTACGATCTGGACCGGGAGAGCGGACCCACGACGGCGGATCGGGCTTTTCTCCACGACTATCTCAGAGTCTCCTATGCGGCGGATGATTCGGAGACCTACGCCGTCCAGGGTGCGTCCGGATCCTGGTTCCAGAGCCTCTCGCTTCGCTACGGGCTTACGGCAGAAGGATCGCCGTACGAGGAGGACTGGCCCGACGAGTTCAATCACGTTAACGGGTCCGAGCCGGTCTTCTTCTATGGGATGCAGGGGGGTGCCTGCGCAGGCGTCGGCTACAATGGTCTCTTTCCGAACGGGTCGGTCCCGGGCGGAGTCGTTCTGCTCGGTTTTCCGTTCGAGACGATTACCACCGACGGGGCCCAGCAGAATCTCATGGAACTCGTCTTTTCCTACTTTGGCATCCCGACCGGCACGGAGGAGGAGACCCAGCCCGGCATGGTCCCGGCCCGGTTCGCACTGGAGCAGAACTATCCCAACCCTTTCAATCCGACAACCCTGATACGGTATGCCGTTCCCCGAACCTCGCACGTCAGGATTGTCCTGTTCGATCTCCTTGGCCGGGAGGTGGCAACGCTGGTCGACCGAGTCCAGGATCCGGGGAGTCACACAGTACGTTGGGATGCGACCGGGGCGGCGAGCGGTGTCTACTACTACCGGCTCACCGCGGGTGACTGGAGCCAGACAAGGCGAATGATGGTGGTCAAATGAGAGCGATAGTCCTGTCATTCATGCTGCTCCTGGGGAGCAGCGACGGAATCGAACTGGCGGTCCGCTCCTCCCGAAACGGGGAGTTCCGGGCCTTCGTCTCGGTGAGCGGGGAGGCCAAGAGGTGGCCCGATGTCCGTCTCTGGCAGGCGGCTGTGGAGGAACGGAGCGGCCGGATCCTCTACCGACTGGCAAGAGAGGTTCCCTTTGATTCTCCCTTCCCCTCCCTTGTCCTCTCCGACAGCGGCGGGAGCTCGGTCCTGTTCGATGCGTTTGAGGGATGGGTGGAGTTCTACAGCGGATCAGGTGCTCTTCTCAACAGCTGGAGAGTGTTTGGTGAAGGTGAGCCCGACTATGAAAGAAGCATCAGATGCTCGGTCGCAGGCGATCGGGCCGCGTTCCTTCTCTCGGGAACCGGCGGCCGACCGGCCACTGTCCACCTGACCGATATGCGGGGAGATCCCCTCATGGAGGTCACCCTGAATCATCGCCAGGCGGGCGAACTCCATATGAGCGACGATGCGTCGGTCATTGTTGCGGGGTCCTATTCCGCTGGCGATGTCTCTTCGTTTGTCACCTCCTGCATCAGGGGCGATGGAACCATTCTCCGCACGATCCCGATCCTCTTCCGGGCTGCCCGCGTCTCCCCCAACGGCGAGGCTCTCCTCCTTGCCGGGAGAAGAGATGTGTTGGAGGTGGCGCTGGAGTCTCAGGAGCTGAAAAACCTCTGGGCGGGGAAGAGGAGGGATGAACTGGTCACTGACGTCTGCTACGCAGGTCCGTTCCGGGCGCTCTTGCTCGAGCGGGTGATTCTGTCAGAAGGATTGCCGCACTACACGGAGCGGGACGTCATTCTCCTTGATGCGGAGGGGAGCGTCCGCATGGAGAAGAAACTTGATGGAATCTCAGATACGCCGGGCTCTCTCACGGTTGCAGGAGAGATTCTGACGGTCTCCACCGGCTCCAGGACCGTTCGGATCCGCGTTGTAGAGTGACGGCTGCTTCACGAACGTGAACCTGATCGTGACAGCACGCAAAGCGAAGCGTCGACTTCGCATCTCTCTCTTTGTGAATGTCGGTCCAGTTTCGTAAATTGGTCTACCCTGTAACGACCTCCTTGTTTCCATGACCTTGATTCGTACATGTGCCGCCTTCCTGGCGGTTGCCGCATATATCCAGCCTCTTCTCGCTCAGACACCACCCAAGCGGGAGTTTCGCGCCGCGTGGGTGGCCACCGTGGACAACGTAGACTGGCCCACCGCCCGCGGGTTCGACACCCGGGCACAGCAGAGCGAACTCGTCACCATCTTCAACAACCTGAAGGCGAACGGCATCAGCGTTGCCGTCTTCCAGGTCCGTTCCGAATGCGACGCGATGTACCAGTCTTCGTTGGAACCGTGGTCCTACTACCTCACCGGGGTCCAGGGGAGCGGGCCCTCTCCCTTCTATGACCCGCTGGAGTTTGCCGTAGAGGCGGCGCACGGCCGCGGGATGGAGCTGCATGCCTGGTTCAATCCCTACAGGGCGTACCGGCACACCAACAGCTACACGACCGCACCCAACCACGTGACAAACCTCCACCCCGAGTGGGTCATCACCACCTCCAAAGGGTACAAGTTCCTGGACCCCGGCAAGCCGGAGGTCCGCGACTTCGTGGCCGGCGTGATCGCCGACGTCATGCGGCGCTACGATATAGACGGCATACACATGGACGACTACTTCTATCCCTATACCGAGTACGGAACCTGGAGCGGGGATGAGGTGAGTTTTCGTGCCGATCCCAGGGGGTTTGCGAGCATCCACGACTGGCGGCGGGACAACGTCAGTCTTCTCCTCAGGATGATCAGGGACAGCATCCGGGTGATCAGCCCGCACGTGAAGCTGGGGATGAGCCCGTTCGGGATATGGAAGAACAACGTTCCGCCGGGGATCGTTGGGCTGGATTCCTACAGCGTCCTCTACTGCGATGCGATCGCATGGCTCCGGGACCGGAGCATTGACTACATGACGCCGCAGCTCTACTGGCAGATCGGGGGGCCCCAGGACTATGCCAGGCTGATGGCCTGGTGGGCTGATTCAGCTGACGCGTACGGACGTCACCTCTATCCCGGGCTGGCATCCTACAGGATCAACTCGCATAACTGGAGTCCAACCGAGATCACGAATATGCTGAGGCTCAACCGGGCCAACCCGGCCGTGGGAGGGGAGATGTATTTCCGGGCAAACAGCGGCATCAACGATAACCCCAAGGGATTTGCCGACTCACTCAGGAACGATTTCTACAGATACCCCGCGCTCCACCCCGTGATGGCCTGGAAGGACACCCTCCGGCCCTTTCCCCCGAGGGGGATCCGGTACGCCTATCATGCGCAGGCGGGTCGGACCGTTCTCCAGTGGGAGCTCCCCCTCACGGCGCCAGACGGGGACTCCGCCTCCCGGTATGCGGTCTACCTCTTTGACCACTACCCGGCCGCTGCTGAGTTTGAAGATCCCCGGAATCTCCTCTCGCTCGAAGGCCGGAGGTATATCGCTCTGCCTGAGGATGCGGGGGGGACAGGCTCGCTCTTTCTGGCGGTGACCGCCCTCGACAGGAACTACAACGAGAGCGATACGAGCAACATCCTGAAGATCACGGCTCCGACCACACCAATCCTTGCCTCCCCGGCCGACGGAACGGCAAACCTCGCGGAGAGCGTCAGGGTCACCTGGCGTGCCGCACAGCTTGCCTCCAGCTACCGGCTGCAGGTCTCAACCAGCCCTTCGTTCTCAGGAGGGATGCTCCTTGATCAGGGATCGATTGTGGACACCTTCAGAGTGGTGGGAGACCTCCTCTCTCAGGCGACCCACTACTGGCGTGTGAGCGCCCGCAACCCCGCCGGGACGAGCTTCTTCTCGAGTCCGTTCCGTTTTCTGACCGGCTTCCCCGCGGGGGTCGCCCTTCTCTCTCCGCCCGACCTTACAGAAGAGGTTCCCCTGGAGGTGGACCTCACCTGGACAGCCTCGGCCGCGGCAGCCTCCTACCATGTTCAGTTATCCCCCGCGGGCGACTTCTCCGTGCTGACACTCGACTCGATCGGGCTGAGCGACACAACGATTGCCGTGGAGGGTCTGGATCAGCTGAGGGTCTACTTCTGGCGCGTGATGGCTGAGAATGCGATCGGAAGCAGCCCCTGGTCCAGCACCTACCGGTTCAGGACCATCCAGATCACCTCCGTAGCAGGGGAAGAGGAGATCCCGACGGAGTACGCACTCCAGCAGAACTATCCGAACCCCTTCAACGCAATGACCACGATCCAGTTTGCCCTCCCGAAGGCAGGTCGGGTTCTCCTCAAGGTCTATGACCTGCTCGGGCGGGAGAGGGCCACGCTTGTGGAGAGAGAGATGGAACCGGGGGCCTACTCGGTCCAGTGGGACGCGTCGGATCTCGCCAGCGGTGTCTATCTCTACCGGCTGGTCTCTGGGTCGTTTGTTTCGACAAAACGGATGGTGGTCTTGAAATAGTCCCATCTTTACCCGTATGTTCTATCTGGATGTCAATCGGCATGAACAGATCAGGCTCACTGCCCGTTCTCCTCTCGCTTGCCCTGCTGGCCGGGTGCTCGACAGCGAAGAGGGAATCGATGGTCGCCGATCTCCTGGATCAGGCCCGGGAAAAATTTGCTCCTGACCGAAGGACGGTGGTCTTCGACGTGGAGGGAAGCCTCCGGGGACGGTTCCTCACGCTCAAGGGTGAGGTGCACGACAACCAGCTGAAAGAGCAGCTCTTCCGATTCATCAAACAGACGGGGGAATTCGAGATCGTGGACAGCGTGGCCGTTCTCCCAGACTCCTCTCTCGGGGAGAAGATTTTTGCGGTTGTGAGCCTCAGCGTTGCAAACCTCCGGACCAGGCGGAGTCACGCGGCCGAGATGGGGACGCAGGCGCTCCTCGGGACGCCGCTCAGAGTGCTGAAGAAACGAGGAGGCTGGTACTACGTCCAGACACCCGATGAGTACCTCTGCTGGACCGCCGATCTGATTCAGCTCATGGACAGAGAGGAGTACCGGCACTGGGCGGGCCGGCCCAAGGTCATCGTGACCGCACCCTTCGCCTTCACCTACGAAGGGAGGACCAAGGGAGCGCAGGTCGTAAGCGATGTTGTCGCGGGGGGCCTGCTGGCGCTCGTGGGTGAGGCGGGCCGCTTCTACCGGGTGGAGTACCCGGACGGGAGGCAGGCATTTCTGGCAAAGGAGGAGGGTGAGCCGTTCAGCGGGTGGCTGGCCCGCGTCGAGGATACGCCGGAACATATCCTCAGCACCGCAAAGGCGTTCATGGGTGTACCCTACCTCTGGGGCGGCACCTCCGCAAAGGGGATGGACTGCTCGGGC
>Ga0209536_100004015_pt1 | contig 23375 bp, 20 predicted proteins | sample DeeMarSeWOR28_12_FD_187461 | JGI IMG/M metagenome (GOLD analysis project Ga0209536, IMG submission 187461) | Marine sediment microbial communities from White Oak River estuary, North Carolina - WOR-2-8_12 (SPAdes) (version 2) | ecosystem: Environmental > Aquatic > Marine > Intertidal zone >...
CCAGAGCCGGCTCCGCTTTCTCTTGGCACGGCGCTTGAAGGAGGCAGCCGGGGAGGAGACGTTTCAATTAATACCTTTGGAGCAAACTTGGAGTATTCCGTGAGCCGCGATCGAAGAAACCAGCGCTGGTGGCGCCCGCTGCTCGCCCTCGTGTTGGCGGCCCTGTCGGTCGGCTGTGGAAGCGCGCTCGACGAGGACGGCACGCCCGCGCTCGATGGGGCGGGTGGCAGCGCCGGGACCGAAGGCGGGGCGGGCGCGGTCGGGGACGGCGGCTTCGACGGAGCCGGCGGCCAAGGCGCCGCTCCTTCGTACTTCGACGCCAACCCCGAGGCGTTCACGAGCAACCCCATCGAGCAATTGTTCGCGGACCCCGAACGCGGCCTTGGCGACGTCCTCGGCACGGATTCGCAAGACGCGCAGGGCTACGTCGATGCCGCGACGGCTTGCTACGCCGAGCCAGACAGCTGCAAAGAGCCCGGTTGTGATTTGTTCGCGTCCTGTTGCGTCGCCACCGGAAGCTGTTGCGCGCCCGTCGTCGAGCCGGCGATCCCCGAGTCCGTCGACTTCACGCTGTGCGCAGGGCAGTTCATCACCGACTGCGCGGCTGCTGATCCATTCTCCACGAGCGTCTTCGGCCCGGAGGAGCCCGTGCTGACCGAGCGCGGCTTGATTCCCAATGGCTCCGCGAGCGCGGAGGGCGGCGTGCTCATCGGCGAGTCAGTCGATCTCGCATCGCAGCGTGTGCTCATCGAGCTACAGTTCTCGCTCCCGCTCGGCTGTGGTGGCACCTGCCTGCAGAGTGCAGGCGTTGCATTCGCGGAAGGCCCCGAGCCCGACGACTTCGTCGGCGCCGAAGTCGGACTCTTGCTCAGCGGCTCCCGGGAGACCGTGAGTTTGATCATCGCCGGACAAGTCGCCGACAGCTTCGACGCCGGGGACGACGACACGCTTTGGCTCCTCGGGCTCACGCCGAGCGGCGTCGTGACCGTGGCGCGTGACGGTCTCGCGCAGGGTGCGTACGGGTTCGATGCCGAGGCTTTGCGCCAAGCTCGTCTCGCGATCTTCGGCCGCAACCTCGGCGCCGACGCCGAGAGCGCAGCCGTTGCGCGGATCGAAACCCAAACCGAAGTCTGCGACAATCCCCGGGGCTGGACCGAGCGGACCCCGGTCAGCGTGGCCGTGGATGGGAACCTCGACTCGAGTCTGAGGATGGGCGCCGAACCCTCGGTTGCGGAAGGCCCTCAATACACGGCAGTCGCGTTCGAGCTCGGCGGCCAGCTCTTCGTCGCCGAGGAGGCGGACTTTGGTCAATTGACCCTCGATGGGCCCTCCGCTGCGCCAGCGCTGATTCCGACGGAGCCTTCCGAGGCCGGAGGCGTCAGTGACCCGGAGCTCGTTTGGATGCTCGACACGCTCCACCTGTTCTACACCGCGTTCGACGCGAACGGCTTTGGCAGCATCCGCGCCGGCCTCATCACGGACGGCAGCGTACGGAAGCAGCCAGCGCCCGTCTTGGTGCCGGAAGGCGAGGTCGTGTCCTACGAGGCGCCCACGATCCACGTGGGGCACGGCCTGGTGCTCCTGATCGCGCGCGCTACCTTGCAGTCCGGAGCGACCGAGCTTCGCGCGTTCTACTCGGCCGACCCGGAAACCGGCTGGGCGCGCATCGTCGACGGAACACTCGAGGAGCTGACGCGAATCGAGGATGCCAGCGTCGATCTGACGAGCCCGAGCCTGATCGTCCACAATGGCGCTTACCATCTCTACTACGCCCGCCGCACTGGAACGCGCTGGGCGATCGAGCTTGCGGTCTCCGACGAGCTTCTGCTGTGGCGCCCGCTTGGCGAAGCACTCGGTGCGAGCGGCGAAGGCTTCGACAGCATGGGCGCCCGCGGCCCCGACGCGAGGTCGCTCAGCGATCGCATCGAGCTGCTCTACATGGGCCAGGACGGCGTCTCGTTTCAGCTCGGCGTCGCGTCCCGCGCTGCGCCGTCCGAGACCGCGCTTCAGTGAGCCGCGTCCGCGTCGAAGGCGGTGAGAATCTCGTTCCGCCGCAGGAACCAGGGCTTGAAGGGTGGGTCGTACCGGGCCCAGATCGGCTCACCGATGGGTTCGAGCCCCTCGGCGCGCAGCCCGCGCCGGAGGATGTCCAGGTGCTCGTCGTAGTTGCGCTTCGACCAGGTGCCCGAGTAGCGAATCGCGGCAAAGGTCTGAGCTGGGATCTCGCGGATCACGATCCGGGAGTCCTTCGGCGCGGGTAGCGTCTCGCGAGAGAGCTCCGAGGGCATCATGAAACGGATCGTGTATTGGCCATCGGTCTTTTCCTGCGTGACAGGCGTGGTCATGGCGATCTTCGTGCCTCGGGCCCTTTCCTGGGTCACCGGCGAGGTCATCGCGATTCGACGAGTGCCCTCGTTGTTGCCGAAGATGTACTTCGCGAGGATCCGAAACCCACGGTTGCCCGCGCTCTCCAAGTCACCATCGACGACGACCTCGGCAACCAGGTAAGGCGCGTATTCGCGTATCTCGATCGCGTCGATCTTTCGAATCACTCGGTAATCAGGACTCTCATAGGCCACGGTCTTTGCTCCCCATAAAGCGAGGCCGACGAGCATCGCAAGGGCGATGAACGCCGCGCCAATCATCCACGTACGTCTAGCACCGATCACGTCGTCACGCGTTCGATGAAGGCCTCGGCGAGTCCGAAAATGCGCTCCCGACGATCGTCTGCGATCCGATCGAGCGTGCGAACCATCATCTTGGTGCGCGGGTTCTTCTCGAAGAAGCTACGGTGGTCGCGGACGAAGGCCCAGTAGAGCCCGTCGACGACGTCACACCATTCACCCTTTGGATAATCGCTCATCTTGCGCAGGTAGCTCGAGCCGCAAATGTAGGGCTTGGTCGTGAAGGCGCCACCCTCGCTGAAGAGCGCCATCCCGTAGACGTTCGGGGCCATCACCCAGTCGGCCGAGTCGACGAACATCTCCATGAACCACCGGTACGCGTCGCTCGGTCGCACGCGACACAGGAGCATTAGATTGCCAAGCACCATCAGCCGCTCGATGTGGTGATTGTAGCCGGTGGCGACTGCCCGCCCGATGGCGTCGTCGAGCGGGGGAATGCCGGTCGTCCCGTCATACCAAGGCGCGCCGAGCCTTCGTTCATGCCCCCAGAAGCTCTGCTCCCAATGCGACGCGGGGAGCGCGTGCCAGACGCCGCGAACGAACTCTCGCCAGCCGATCACCTGCCGGACGAAGCCCTCGACGGAATTCAACGGAACCCCCTCGGCGGCGGCGTGCTCGAGCGCAGCCCCCACGACGCGTTCCGGGGTCAGCAACCCAACGTTCATCAAGGGGCTCAACACCGAATGGTACATGACCGAGTGCTCGCTGCTGAGCGCGTCCTCGTAATCCCCGAAGAGCGCGAATCGTCGTTCGAGGAAGTCGCGTAGCGCGGTCTCCGCCTGCGCCTCGGTAGTCGGAAGCCAAAACTCACATGCGCGGCCGGGGTGATCGGGGAAGCGCGCATCGACGAGCTCGGAGAGCGCCTCGGTATGATCCGTCCAGCTCGGCCTGGGCAGCGGCGGCGGCAGATGGCCCCTCGGAAGCTTCTTGCGATTGTCCTCGTCGAAGCTCCACTGCCCACCTGCGGGTCGACCCTCATCGTCGACGAGAATACCCATACGTTTGCGTTGCCAGCGATAGAAGTCCGCCATGAAGAGGCGTTTGTGATTTGCGCGATAGTCCTCGAACGCGGCATGGCTGGTGAGAAACATCGGGCTCCGGAGCGAGACTCGAGCAAGCCCTTTCTCTTCGGCAACCAATGCGAGCATCGCCTCGATACGCGGCGATTCCGTCTCGAAGTGCAGCAGCTCGCCGTACCTGCGCTCCTCGAGACGCCGAGTGAGGAGATCGGCGAGCGAGGCGCCTTCCGAATCCTCGAGCCTGGTGTAGACGACCTCGAAACCAGCTTCGCGAAGCGCATCGGCCTTCGAGCGCATCGCGCTCAGCACGAGGACGAGCTTGTGTCGATGCGCCCGGTATCGTCGGCAGATCCGCTCGGACTCTGCCATGAAGATGACATCCGGTTGGGCGGCGGCGATTCGCCCGGTCGCGAAAAGCTGATTGCCAAAGAGAACGAGGAGTCGTTGGGCTCGGTTGGGCACTGCGGCGGTTCGCTCAAGGTCCGCGGGTGAGCGCCATGGTTGGGTCCGGTCCGCTCAGAACCTGCAATCGCACTCCATCGGCCTCGGCGTGTGTGATGAAATCATCGATCACCTCCCGCACGTCGTGGTCGAGGATCCGTGTCCGCGTCATATCGATGGTGACCTCGCATTCAGGCGGTACCTCGCGAAGGATGCGCTTGAGCGCGGCCTTGTTGAGGAAGGTCATGTGCTCGGTCAGGCGGATGGTGAATCGACCCTCACCGGTTCGCTCGCGATAGAAGTCGAGCTGGTAGTTGTAGATGAGGATCTCGAAGAAGGCGACGAGCATCCCGAGCATGATGCCCTTCAACAGGTCCGTGAATACCAACCCGATGATGGTCACGATGAATGGCAAGAACTGCCAAAGCCCCTCTGACCACATCTGCTTGAATAGCGAGACCCTCGCCAAGCGGTAGCCGATGATCAAGAGAATCGCGGCGAGGCTCGCGAGCGGTATCTCGTTGAGCAAGCTCGGGATTGTCGCAACACAGACGAGAAGAAGCACGCCGTGAATGAACGAGGCTCTGCGAGTCTTGCCGCCGGATTCGATGTTGGCGGTGCTTCGAACGATGACCTGCGTGAGAGGGATGCCGCCGAGCAGCCCGGACACGATGTTTCCGACGCCCTGCGCCTTGAGCTCGAGGTTGGTCGGCGTGACTCGCTTCTCGGGGTCGAGGTTGTCGGTGGCCTCGACCGAAAGGAGCGTCTCGATGCTCGCGATCAGCGCCAGCGTGAGACCGATGATGTACACGTCGGGGTTGGTGAGCTGGGAGAAATCGGGTTTGGTGAAATTGGAGAAGAACTCGCCGACGCTCGACGACGTGGGCACGGTGACGAGGTGCTCGCTCGCGATGGCAAGCTCGGGCGCGAGCGCGGCGAAGCTCCGGTTCAGCAGCATTCCCAGCAAGACGACGAGAAGCGGGGCAGGCAGAGCGCGCCCCATCCGACTTTGTTTGATGCGCGGGTGCTGCCAGGCGAGCAGGATGGTGAGCGAGAGCGCAGTGACGATGATGGCCCCGGGGCTCAAGGCCGTGAGCGCGTAGCCGATCTCGGTGAACGTGTTGTGGCCGTCGAGCTGGAAGAACTCGAGCTCCCCCTCCCAAGACTGATCGTAGCCCAGCGCATGTGGGATCTGTTTCAGGATCAGAATGATGCCGATGCCCGCGAGCATCCCCTTGATGACGCTGGAAGGAAAGTAGTGGGCGATGACACCAGCCTTCAGAAATGCGGCGATGATCTGCACCACGCCGCACACGATCACCGACAGCAGGTACGCCTCGAAGCCGAGTGCCTCGATCCCAGCGGCCACCATGACGGCAAGGCCGGCCGCCGGCCCGCTCACGCCATGCCGGGACTTGCTGATCAGCGTCACGACGATGCCGCCAGAGATGCCCGCGATCAGACCACTGAACAGGGGTGCACCCGACGCCAGGGCAATGCCCAGGCATAGCGGAATGGCGACGAGGAATACGACGACCCCCGCCCGCAAATCGTCCGCCAAGTGCTGCCGCTCGAACATCGCGCGTCGAGAGTATGGGGCGGATCGCCCAAGCACAAGCTGTATGTTACGCGCCTGCAACGAGCGGCGACGCGGTGATCGTCCATTGCCAGCGGCGTGTTCGACCCGAGGTTGGGAGACGTGAACGAAAGCCTTTTCAGCGGATGGATACATGGCGGTTGAGAGCTCGGCTCGGAGGACCTTGCTGCTGACCGGCGCAACCGGATTCGTCGGACGTCACCTCGACGCCGCGCTCGAGGTCACCAATTGGAACGTCCGTCGCGCGACGCGCGATCGCAGCCAAGCAGAGCAACCTGGCTGGGTTCACCTCGACGTCGAGGAGGTCTCGACGATCGAGCCGGCCCTCGCCGGGTGCGACGCGGCGGTCTATTTGATCCACTCCATCGATGAATCAGACGACTACCCGGAGCGCGAGGCGCGCGCGGCCGAAGCGTTTCGAGCTGCAGCGGAACATGTCGGCCTGAAACGCCTCGTCTACCTCGGAGGCGTCGCACCGGCCGGGCGCCCGTCGCGGCACCTCCAAAGCCGCTTACACACGGGCGAAATTCTTCGCGCGGGCGGCGTCTCCACGATCGAAATACGCTGCGGGCTCATCATCGGTGCGGGCGGAAGCTCCTGGATGATGGTGCGGGACCTGGCGGCGCGCCTTCCCGCCATGCTGCTGCCCCGGTGGCTTCGTTACTCGTCGTGGCCCGTTTGGATCGAAGACGTGGTCGTCGCGATCACGCGCGCGCTCGACCTGCCGGGCGAGGAAAGCCGTTGGTTCGACCTTCCAGGCGCGGAGCGCATGACGCATGCCGATTTTCTCGCGCGCGTCGCCAAGAGCATGGGCAAGGATCCCAGGCTGGTGGGCGTTCCCGTCATCACGCCAACACTCTCGAGTTATTGGATCGCGCTCGTCACGCGGGCGGATCTCGCTTTGGCTCGGGAGCTCGTGCAAGGGCTGCAAAGCGATCTCGACCCGAGCGGCGATGTTCTTTGGGACGAAATTCACGAAGCGCCAACTCCGTTTCAAACCGCCGTCTACCAAGCGCTCGAAGACGAAGCCTCGGAGCGGAACCCGACCCCCAAGCTTGCCGCGCGGATGCGGGCGCGCGTGCGGAGCGACGACTGAGTGGATCGGGCTGCCCGCATGGAACGCTGCATTCTCGCACTTTGTGTGGTGGCGTTTTGCGTCGCGATGGGGCTTCGCGAGGCGGTCAACATCTGGCTTGGCACCGGCACGGCGGCACTGGTTGCCGTCGCTCTGTTGCGATTGAGCGGCAACGCCAACGCACTGAGCCTGCGAGCGGTGTCCGGAGGCGGCGTGGCATTGGGTTTGGCGGTCGGCGTGGCCATGTCGATCGCGACCTGGGTTCTTTACCCGATCAGCGCCGAGCTCGTCCCGGCGATCCAGGCGGAGGTCCCGAAGCTCTACGCGCTCCTGCGGCAGCCACCCGGTCCGGTCTGGGCGTTTCCCGTTCTCGTGTTGGTGGTCGCGGCCGAAGAGCTCGTGTGGCGCGGGCTCGCGATCGACGTGCTCGGCAAAACGGGAAAGACGCTGCGGCCCGTCCTGCTCTCATCGTTGATCTACATGCTGCCGCAGGTCGCGTTCCGTTCGCCGCTATTGGTGTTGGTTGCCTTCCTCTGTGGCACGGTCTGGGGTCTACTGAGAGTGCGCACGGGTGGACTCGCAGCACCATTGGTTGCCCACCTCGTCTGGGACATCTTGGTGTTCGTGCTCTTTCCGGTCGCTTGATGGCAGTGCCCGAGGGGCCATCGGGCTCACTCGCAGGTGACCCGCGTCGTCGTCTCCCAGCGCGTCCGCTCGATTTCGGCGAGCGCCACGGCCTCGATGTAGCGCACTCGGGCCAACGCAGCCTGCTGCTCCCGGAGGTTCACGAAGATCAGGTTGCTCGAGCCGACCTCGAAGCGGCGCCGCTCGCCCTCGGCGAGCTCGGCAGACGTCTCGACGACTTCCTCGGTGAGCGCGGCCCGTTCCTGGGCCGCTTCCACGGCGGACGCGGCGTCACGGGTTCGTGCACGTAGCTGATCGGAGACGAAGCGGACCTTCTCGCGCTTCTCCGCCACATCGGCCCGGGCGGCGCTCGCGCGTCCTCGGTCGGTTCGCAAAAGGAGCGGCATGGAGACCTTCACCCCCGCCTCGAACACGTTGCCGGGGAGCGTGAAGTCGAGATCGGTGTCCGTGAGGTCGCCGAGGTCGCGGGAGTACTCGAAGCGGGCGTCGATCTCCGGCGCGACTCGGTTTCTCGCTAGCCCCTGGTCGACCTCCGACGCCTCGAGCAACGCACGTGCTTGCTGCACCTCGGGATGGCACATCACGACCTGCTCGACGACGCGCTCGACCATGAGCTCCTCGACCGGCTCGATGGCAACCTTCTCGGGCACGCGCGCAGCGCTGGGAACCATCGGCTCGCCCTTCGCGTCACGCAGGAACAGCGAGAGCTCGAACGAGGCTTTCTCGAACGCCCGCTCGGCCGCGACGAGATACGCCCGACGCTCGAGCAGGATTCGCTCGTTGTCCGTGACGTCGAACTCGGCAATCGAGCCAGCCTGAAGGCGTCGGCGAAGCTGCGCATCTCGCTGCTCCGCGAGCTCGAGCAGATCCTGCGCGACGCTTCGATTCTGGCCCGCGCTCACCCAGCTCCAATACGCCCGGGCGGCCGCCAGCTCGAGGTCGAGCCTCGTGACCGTCAGCTCTTGGTCGGCCGCCTCTTCGAGGTCGATCGCACGAGCGCGCGCCGCACGCTCCGGGTCGATCAGCCCGCCGCGCCAGATCGGAATCTCGATGCCGGCCCGCACCTCTCCACCCGAGAGCGTTTGATCGTCGCGATACGTCGGCCAGCGCTCGTTGATGCCAAGACCCACCCGATAGCCCGCGTAGATTTCGGAGCCCCAGAGTGTGGTCGGCTGCCGGATCTCGGCGTCGGCGCTTCGTAGGTCATAGTAGGCGCCAGTAACCAGCTTGCCGTTGCCCTCGAGCCTCGGGTCGAAGGCCCCGCGTGCGGCGGTCGTGTTCCCCTCGGCCTTCCGCTTGCGCTCGACGGCCTGTCGAATCCGTGGGTCATGCGCCGTCACGGACTGAAGCACCTCGTCGAAGCCGAGGGGACGGCCTCGCTCCTCGCCCGCCGCGGCGAGTGCGGGAGCCAGCCAGCCGAGAACGAGGACGCCAAGGCGTGCCGAGATGCTCATTTGCTCTCCTCGCCCACGACCGCCATCGGCGGCGGGCTGGTCGTCGGCGGGAAGCCGTTGAACTGACGCCAGATTTCGAACCCGAGGGACACTTGGTTCAGGAGCACCCAGCCCTTCGCGAGCACGCCTTGCCGGAGATAGCTGGCCGCAGGCCAAGGTCCGTCGTCCGGGTCGGGGACGATCAAGATGCGGAAATCGCCGTGCCCATCATCGGCAGGGTCGACGAACGCGACCGTGCCGCCGAACGTGCCGACCGCAACCGACGGCCACCCGGAGAACTGCACCGCGGGCCAGCCCTCGAACTGAAGACGCACGGGGCTGCCTGGCTTGACCAAAGCCGCATCGTTGCCGTCCACGTAGAGCGCGACAGCCCGGTCTTCGGTCTCGGGGACGATGACGGCGAGCACCTCGCCGCGGTCGACCTGTTCGCCGCCGAGTCGCCCAACGATGCGAAGGATGGTCCCGTCAACGGGCGCTTGGATCGTTTGAGCACGTTGCCGCGAAATGCCGACGTCGAGCCTCGCGAGTGTCGCGTCGGTCGACGCGACGTCGGTTTCCGCGCTGGCGAGAGCCGCCTCGGCGTTCTCGATCTCCGCATCGGTCGATGCTTTGACCTGGCGCAGCCACGCGCGGCGCTGCGATAGCTTGTTCGCTGCCGCTTGGAGCTTGGCGCGAGCCGATGCAACTTTGGCGGAGCTCTGACGGGCTGCCAGCTCTGCGAGCTCCATCTCACGTTGGGACGCGAGCCCATCGTCGTAGAGCCCCCGCTGTCGCCGAAGGTTCAGATCGTTCGTCTCGAGCTCGGCCTGAGCTGCTCCCAGCTCCTGCTCGGCCGCTTCGACACCGCGTTGCGCGATTTGAACCTCTGATTCAGCGCCCGAAAGCTCGGCACGCTGCGACCGACGCACCGAGTCGATGCGGGACCGAAGAGTCTCCACCCGCTGGGCCTGAGCGGTTCGCCTGATGTCGATCGCCGAACGTTCAGCGCCGAGTCGATCGAGGATCGATTCGTCGTTGTCGGTGAGCTTGACGACGGGGTCGCCCTTCTTCACCTGACTGCCCTCCTGCACGAACCAGCGCTCGATGCGGCCCGAGATCGTCGCCTCGATCGGCTGTTGTCGTTGCTCGGGGGCGTACGCGAGCACGCTGCCCTTGCCTTGGATGTTCTGTGTCCAGGGCGCGAGAAGCGCCGCGGCCGAGAACAACAAGAAGACAGCCACCAGGAGCTTGGCCACGAGTGCAGCCCGCTGAGGCGCAGGCACTTCCAGCTGCGCGGGGAGATCGCGACGCTCGAAACCGGACCAGGGCGTACCTTCGGAAGCGTCGCGGGTCATGCGGCCTCGTCGTTCTGGGGAACACCCTCAGCGATGTGCAAGTGGCGGCCCATTCGTTGGTGGATGCGGGGGTCGTCTGACACCAGAAGAAGCGCGAAACTTTGCTCGTCGTGGAGACGCTCGAACAGCCGGAGACCTTGGCTCGGGTCGAGATGGTCGAGGGTGCGGTCGAGGACCAGCACGGAGGGCCGACTCGCGACCGCTCTGGCGACGGTCAGCGCTACGGCCTGCGAGCGAGTGAGCGGATCACCGTCGGCGAACAGCGACGTCTGCAAGCCCGAGGGTAGCGCCTTCACCGTCTCGTATAGGCCGACACGCTCGAGCACGCTCCAGGCCTCTTCGGACGAGAGGCTCGCGTTCGCGGCCCTCAGGTTGTCGAGCACGCTGGCGGGGAAGAGCTCCGGACCCCGAACGAGTGCCACACGGCTTCGAAGCGCAGGCAAACTGAGGTCCCGGATGTCGTGTCCATCGACCTCGATGACCCCGCCTCGGAGCGGATCAAGACCGAAGATCGCATCGACTAGATCGCTGGTTCTGGCGCTGTCGTCGGCGCTCAGGCAAATGCGTTCGCCGGGGGCGAGCTCGAGCGACACCGTGAGCGACGACTGGTCGCGACCACCGCCGACCTCGACGTCTCGAACGAGCAGCGTGCCCCTCAACTCAGGCACGCTCGCAGGCTCCTCGCCTCCCGAGCGCTCGAGCGGCAGGTCCAAAATCTCGCCCAGCTTGTCGACCGCGGCAATGAGATCGTAGAAGATCTCGACCTTTCCACCAAGCTTGGCAATCGACGCCACCACCGCGGTGACGATGAGCTCGGCAGCGACGAGCTGGCCGATGGAGAGCTGTCGTTCGATGACGAGGAGGCCGCCGACGGCGAGCAGAGTGACGCTCGCGAGCACCTCGATCGTCAAGGCTCCGACGACCTGCCGGAACACGATTCGGAAGTGATGCTGCCGCTCGTCGAGATAGGTCTTCGCGAGGGCTTCGACTTTCGCCCGCGCGAGCTGCTCGCCCCCTGCCAACTTGAAGGAGAGAGGGTGACGCGCCATTTCCTCGAGCCAACCTGCAACGGCGTACTTCGCCTTCGACTCGGCGATGCTGGTTTTGGATCCGCCGCGGCCAAGCGGGACGAGAACCAACACGGCGTGTACGATCAGCACCAGATCGAACGCCAACAAAACGGGGTGGTAAAACGCCAGCACGACGAGACCGACGAGCGCGATGAGGACGGCGTCGACGCCGCCCAGGAGAAGAGAGGCGACACTCTTCTGCGTCGTGAAGATGTCGAAGAATCGATTGAGGAGCTCGGGACCGTTCTTTTGACGGAGCGCCTCCGCGCTGACTCGGGGCAGGCGTCCGCCAATCTCGTCGACGATGCGGACGAAGAGGCGGCGCTGGAGCATCTCCGCAATCCGAATCTGGAGCGCGCGGAGGACGGCTGCTCCCGAGAGGGCAACAGCCAGGAGGATGGACAAGACCACGAGCGGCTGAATCAAGGAGCCGAAGGCGACCGTGTTCACCAAGGACTGGACCGCGATCGGCACGGCCAGCGACAGCAGGCCGAGAGCGACGCCGTAGATGACCACGACGACGATATCCTCCCGGTCGAGCGCGAGAAGCTGGCGAACACGCCGCAGCGGCGATGGCCGCAAATATGGCGTGGCGAGAGGACTACTATTCATGACTTAGAAAACATGATATAAGAAACATGCTTGTCAATACGTGTTTTTTGTTTTATGTAACAAGAGTCAGATGTCTTCGCAGGCCGAAAACACAACTCCATCATGGACTTTCCTCAGCAATCACGGGCACGTGCTCGTATGTATCGCGCGTGATTCGGATGTGAGAGTTCGTGAGATTGCCCAGGCGGTGGGCATCACGGAGCGTGCCGTACAGCGGATCCTCGGCGAGCTCGAAGAGGCCGGCGTCATCGTTCGGATGCGAAAAGGGCGGCGGACGCACTATCGCATCAACGAGCATCTCCCGCTTCGGCACCCGATCGAGTCGGACCACTCGGTAGGCCACTTGATGCGGCTGGTCGGCTGAGCTCCGCCGCGGGCAGCCTCGGTGGAGGGCGCGGAAATCGACGCCGAGGCTGACCGTGACGAAGTGAAGCCAGTTCTTCGTGTATCCGTCGCTCGGGGGGGTCGGATCGCTTTGCGTGCCGACGGCGCCGCCGCCGAGGTAGCGCACGTTGAGGAACCCGGAAACCCGATCCGTGAAGTCATAGCCAACGCGGAGGCTCGCATCGAGCAGCGCCCCAGTGATCTCTTCACTGCTACCATTGATGCCGCTGACGGGGGCGTAGATCCCGTCGATCTCCGTCCCCCACCACACCCCGTTCTCGAAGGCCCAGCGCCCGCGAAACTTGATGGCAGGAACAGGCCCGACATCGCGCCGACTCGCGCGCAACGTGCCGTCTGCCGATGTGAACACGATCGTCGCGTCGCGGATTTGTAGAGAGAAGCCCAGCGCGACCTCGTCCCCGGGCCGCCTCAGAAAATCATAGAGGTAGCTGATGCGCCAGAAGGGAAAGCCGTAGGTCGAATTCAGCGGAGTGCCCGCTGGAAACACGATTCCGTCGAACACCGTCTCTTCGGAAAGTACCGTCTCGCCAGTCAGCTTGAGTGGCTGATAGAGGAACACGATCGCGTGCCGGCCCTTGAACTTCAAGTCCGTGCTCAACCGAAAGAACGGAAAGAGCACGTCCTGTCCGCCGTCCTTTCGATAGTCGAAGCGCGAGCCGTCGTTGCTGAGCTGAACGATGTGACTCGCCACGGCGAGAAACCCGAGCTCGGCCCCGAGGGACCATTCGACGACCGGAGGCTCCGCCAACGTGGCTTGGTACTTGGCCGCGATCTGGCTTTGCCCGACATCCGGCTGCTCGTAGGAGAGCTCTGCCTCGTCGTCCTGGGCAGCGGCTGGCGCGGCCAGCGGAGCAAGGAGACATGCGATCGAGACCGGCAAGAAAAGACGCACAAACATGGGCCGATCCTAACACGGGCCGAGATGGGGTCTGTCATTCCGAACGTAGAGCGCTAGAGCCGGGGCGTGCGTGAAGCGGACGTCCTCGTGATCGGGGCAGGCTTTGGCGGCCTCGCAGCCGCCCTGAGGCTCGCGGAGCTCGGGGCCGATGTGGTCCTTTGCGAGACCCTCCGATATCCGGGTGGCTGCGCGAGCACTTTCACGCGCAAAGGCTACCAGTTCGAGGCTGGTGCGACGCTGTTCGCGGGGCTCGGCGACGGCCAGCTCTTCGCTCGATGGAACGACGCATGGGATCTCGGCGTCCGCTTCGAGCTCTTGAACCCCCTCGTCGAGATGCGCAGCGCGCGCTGGTCGCTCGCGGTGCCACCCGATCGAGACGCTTTCGTCGATCGGTTCTGCGCGCTCCCCGACGCCGACCCGGAAGCGTTGCGGGCCTTCTTTCGTACGCAAGAGCGAATCGCGGACGTTCTCTGGAAGCTTTTCGACGATCCCACCCTTCTTCCGCCTCTCGACGTAGCGTCCGTGCTGCGCCACCTGAAGAGGACATTGGCCTACGGCCCCGTGCTGCGATGGATGGGACGTCCTCTGTCAGACGTGGTGGCGTCCCACGACCTGTCCGGCTACGAACCGCTTCGCATCTACCTCGATGCGGTGAATCAGATCACCGTGCAGGCGAGCTCTGCAGAGGCCGAGGCGCCTTTCGCCATGGCCGCGATGGACTATTTCTTCCGCGGCACGGGTCACGTTCACGGTGGCATCGGCAGCCTCGCATGGGGCTTGACGGAAGCGGTCCGGCGGGCCGGAGGCGAGGTTCACCTGGCGAACCGCGTCAAACGACTGCGCCGGGAAGAGAGCTCCTGGCGAGTGGACACCCGCAATGGCGAAATCCGAGCGAAGACGATCGTAGCCAACGTGCTGCCGCAATCGCTCTCGGCGATGACGGAGCCCGGGCTGAACGGGGCATTGCAAGACGTCGAGAGGTCGGTCGAATCGGGCTGGGGCGCTGCCATGCTCTACCGCGCCATCGCGCCGGACGCGATCGGGCAGCCCGCCGCCCACCACCTGCAGCTGATCGGCGACGCGTCGAAGCCGTTGATGGAAGGCAACCACGTGTTCTGCTCGATCAGCGCCGCGGAGGAGAGCGCACGCGCCCCCGGCGGACAACGGACCGTGACGATCTCGACGCACGTGCCGATGGACAAGCTCGACAAGCTCGAGTCCGAGGCGCAGGGGCGCTACATCGCCGAGATTCAGGATCGCATGCGGGATACCCTCGGCCGACGAGCCCCGGAGCTGGTCGAGGGCACGGTGTTCGAAATGACCGCGAGCCCGCGTACCTTCGCACGCTTCACGGGCAGGCACCGCGGCTACGTGGGCGGAGTACCGCGGCGGGTGGGTTGGCAACACTATCGGCCTCGCGCCCTTTGGCCGCGCGAAGCGGCGCCGGGCCTATACCTAGTGGGAGATTCGGTGTTGCTCGGCCAGAGCACGCTCGCGGTCGCGCTTGGTGGAGCGCGGACTGCCGAGCACCTCGCCGGCCGGCTTTCCGCCTAGCAGACGCGAAACCGGGGGTGCCAGATGCCGCGAACGGGCGCTAGTAACGGGAGATGGCAGAAGACGACCTCGAGCGCGCGCGCGCACACTGGAGCTATCGCGGCTCCCACCGCCCGGATTGGGCGATCGAGCCGGGACCCGGACAAGAGTCGGTTTGGGATTACCCCCGGCCCCCACGCATCGACTCGAGCCCCCGCCTCGTTCTCGTGAAGCACGGCGAGACGGTCGTCGCGGAAAGCCGGCGCGCGCTGCGAGTTCTCGAAACCGCGAGCCCACCGACGTTTTACATTCCTCCGTCGGACGTTCGTACCGACCTTTTGACGCGGGGCAGTCGCGCGTCTTTTTGCGAGTGGAAGGGCTCCGCGACCTATTGGTCCCTCGAGGTCGATGGGAGCAAGGTACCGGAAGCGGCGTGGAGCTACGAGAACCCGTTTCCCGAGTTCGACGAAATCCGCGGGTACTTGAGCTTTTATCCCAACAAGGTCGACTGCTATGTCGGCCAGCATCGGGTGACGGGGCAGCTCGGTGGATTCTACGGCGGCTGGGTCACTCCTGATGTCGTGGGCCCTTTCAAAGGACAAGCGGGCACGGGCAATTGGTGAGATAGCATCCAAAGCGCCGCTCTCGAACGAACTTTGACACAGCGGCTCTTGGCGCCGATGTTGAGATGATGGCGCCTTTCGAGACGGAACCGCCTCCCGCGCATCCTACCGGCAAGCGCCGGCGGCGAAGCAGCATCTTCATCGCTGCCTTCGTGGCTGCCCAGTTTCTGATTCCGCTCAGCTACTTGGTCCGCGAAGACGCCTCCGACGATCGCTTCACGTGGCGCAGCTTCGCACGGGCCCCGATTGCAGACTGTGAATCACTTGCATCTCTCCAACTGTACGGCGGGGAGCGCCATCAGGTCCCAGTCGAGGAGCTGATCCATGCGGATTGGGTGAGGTATGTGCAGCAAGGGCGGCGCGCAGTCGTGGACGCTTTTCTGCTCAAGCAGTGTGAAGCCGATGACGTCGAGACTGTCGACCTGGTGAATCGCTGCAACGACGAACGCGGAACCCGAAGCTTCAGCCTCAGGTGCGGAGGCGAACGCTCCCACGAAACCACCAGGACTGCGGCACGATGAGGCCGCTCGAACGCTATTGGTTTGGAGAGGTCGCGCTCGCGCGACCGTACTTGCTCGTTCGGTTCGTGCTGGCGTTGCTCGCGTTCGATACTTGGCTGAACCTGATTCCCGAGGGCGCGAAGTACGGGGTGGGTGCTTTCAACGTCGCACACTTCGAGTTGTTCGATGGATTCGTGCCGAGCTCGGGCTTCTATCTCGGCGTCCTGACGTTCACCGGCGTGCTCGCACTGAGTCAGGCGCTTTATCGTCCGCACGCCATCGCGATGGTTGCGATTGCGTTCGGTTACACGCTCGGTTGGTCGTGCAGCCTTCTCGACTCGGCACCGCATCATTACCTGCTGTCGCTCTACCTTTGGTCCTTTGCGTTCTTCCCGATGTTGAGCGCGCGCGCGGCGTTCTCCCGTTCGAACGAGGCGCCAAGAGGAAGTGCCTGGGCTTATGTGCTCTTCTGCGTAACGACCGCGATCGTCTACTTCTACACCGCTGCCTGGTCCGCGGCCGAAGGCAAGCCCTACTGGCTGCCGATGCTCTGCTGTATCGGCTACCTGGTCGCGAGCATGCAGGACCGCTTGACTCTGTCGGCCCCGAGGGCAGTCATTCCCGTTCTTGGTGCCGCTCCGATCGCGCTCCACCTCGCGACACCAGAGGCAGGCTGGTTTCCAATCTACATGACGGTGATTTCGCTCATCGTGTTCGCGCCGCCTCGGTGGGTGCACGGGTTCGGGCGCGCCCTCACCCGACCCGCCCGCAACCTGGTCGAGGAGCGCACCGACGGCGGGCTCGACGAGCGGGCATCACGCGTGTTCTATGCGTCGCTCCTCGGACTCGTGGCCGCGCCGATGGTCAGCATGTTCGTCGACCTTCCGGGCGTGAAGACAGGCTGCATGCTGACCGCCATCGCCATGCTCTTCGTCATGGGCCGACAGCTCTACCTCACGCCTCGCTTTCGTCCCCTTTGGCGTGTCGCCAGCCTGTTCGGCGGCTGCCTCGCCCTGTGGCTCACGGTCACCACGAGCACCGCCCGCGTCGACTACTATCGAAACCGCGCCCTCGACGCAGAAAGCCGCGGAGACCACGAGGCGGCGATGATCTATCGCGACAAAGCGGAGCAGTACGCCCGATAGGTCGATTCCCCCGCTCCCCGATCAAGAACGGGTCATCTTCCACGGCGGCTGCTAGTCTCGGCCTCGATGTTGACGGGTGACGGCTGGATCACGATCGCGGTGATCGTCGGGATGGTGATCGTCATGGCCGGGAACCTGGCTGGGCCCGACTTGGTGCTGATCGCTGGTGTGACCATGCTTCTGCTCACGGGCATCATCGAGCCAGCGGAGGCGTTCACGGGCTTTTCGAACCCCGCGGTCATCACGATCGCAGCTCTCTTCGTCGTGGCCGCGGGCGTCAAGGAAACCGGTGGCCTCGATCTGGCCGGCCGTGTCGTGCTGGGCCGTCCACGCTCGCTCGCAGGCGGGCAGCTCCGCATGATGTTCCCAGTGTCGGCACTTTCGGCGTTCCTGAACAACACGCCAGTCGTCGCGATGTTCGTCCCGCTCGTGACCGGCTGGGCGCGCCGATGTCACTTCAGCGTGTCCTTGATGCTGTTGCCGCTTTCCTACGCCTCGATTCTCGGCGGCACCTGCACGCTCATCGGCACGAGTACCAACCTCGTGGTCGCAGGTCTCGCGAAGGAGTGGCAACCGAGCATCAAGTTCGGCATCTTCGATATCGCGCAGCTCGGGATTCCAGCGCTGGTGATCGGAGTGCTTTTCATCGTCATCACCTCGCAATGGCTGCTCAAGGATCGGCAAGGGGCGTTGCACGAGCTCGGCAAGGCTCGCGAGTACACGATCGCCATGCGTGTCGAGAAAGGCTCGCCGGTCATCGGGGAGAGTATCGAGGAGGCGGGCCTTCGATCGCTTCGGGGGGTCTATCTCTACGAGATCGAGCGCGCAGGTCGCGTGCTCGCGGCCGTCCCGCCGACTACGGTGTTGCGCGAGGGCGACCGCCTGCACTTCACGGGCGTGGTCGATTCCGTGGTGGATCTCCGTAAGCAGCGCATCGTCCCCGACACCGACCAGGTCGACAAGATCACCGCGCATCGTGACCGAAGGCTCGTGGAAGCCGTCGTCGCCGCTCACTCGTCGCTGATCGGTCAGACGGTCCGGCAAAGTCGTTTTCGCACCATTTACGATGCCGCGATCCTTGCCGTCCATCGGCAGGGCGTGCGCGTCACGGAGACCAAAGTGGGTGACATCCGCCTGCAAGCAGGTGACGTGCTGCTCATCGAGTGCCACTCCGACTTCGCCCAAGCGCGTCAGCGTGACCCGAACTTCGCTTTGCTCGCGGAGGTGGAAGATAGCGCCCCCCCACGTCACGACCGTGCCTGGCTGGCTGCCGTCATCCTCTTCTTGATGGTGCTCGTGAACGCGACGGGTACGATGAACTTGATGACTGCATCGCTCAGCGCGGCCGGCCTCATGCTGCTCACCCGGTGTCTCACCGGGGAGGAAGCGCGTCGTTCCGTGGACTGGACGGTGCTCATCGCCATCGCTGCGGCGTTCGGGGTCGCGATTGCGCTCGAGAAGAGCGGTGCGGCCGAGGTGCTCGCTGCGCGAATCATCGATCTTGCTGCGCCATTCGGGCGCGTCGGCGTGCTCGTCGCGCTCTACGCGATCACGGCGATTCTCGCAGGGCTCGTCACTACGAAGGCCTCGGCCGCGCTGATGTTTCCGATTGCAGCGACGGCCGCCGAAGCACAAGGCATCGGCCTGCTGCCGATGAGTTACATGATCATGATCGCCGCCGCGACGGCGTTCTCGACTCCAATCGGCTTTCAAACGAACCTGATGGTTTACGGCCCGGGCGGGTACAAGTACACGGACTTCTTGAGGCTGGGCTTGCCGCTTCAGACTCTGGTCGGAATCAGCACCGTGGCCATCATTGCCGTCGGCTGGCTCTGACCGTGCCTCGTTTTCCACATATTGCCGACCACGCGAGCTCGGTGTCGCATCGCGTGTATAGCAACCTCGCCGAACGTGCGCGTGCGAGAAATGCAGAGGTGTTTTCACTCCACGTGGGCGACACCTACCGCGACCCCGTGATGGCGGCGCGCGCTGAGGCGCAGAAGAGCAGCGCACACCCCGGTCTTCACAAGTACGCGCCCGTCCGAGGCGAGCCTGCTCTGATCGACGCATTCATCGAATACGTCGTGAAGCGCCATGACGAGACGCTCGATCGCGAGCGCATCCAGGTGATGTCAGGAGCCACTGCCGGGCTCAGCATCGTCTGCCAGGTCGTCCTCGCCCCAGGCGACGAAGTCTTGCTGCCGTCGCCATTTTGGCCCCTCAGTCGGGGAATCATCGCCACAAAGGGCGCAACTCCGGTGCAGGTGCCCTTCTACACGCGTCTCGATCATCCAGATTTCGACCCGGAGGCAGCGCTCGAAAACGCGGTGACCGATCGCACCGTCGCGCTGTACATCAACACCCCGAACAACCCGACCGGGCGCGTGCTGTCGGATGCGACCGTCGAGGCGATGCTTCGCGTTGCGCAGCGCCACGAGCTCTGGGTGTTCTGCGACGAAGCCTATGAAGAGATCTACTTCGATCGCGAGCCTCCGAGGGCGGTGTGGCAGCATCCGGCGATCCGGGAGCGCGCCATCGCCTTTCACACCCTCTCGAAGACTTTCGGCTTCGCTGGAGCCCGGATCGGCTTCACCCACGGGCCGCACGAAATCATGAACGCAGTGGCGGGCATGCAAACGTTCCATACGTACTGCGCGGCTCGGCCGATGCAGCTCGGCGGCGCTGAAGCGCTGCGCGAGGGCGCGGCATGGGTGGAGGACAGCCGCACTCTCTATCGCGACGCGGGGTACGCGGCCGCGGACGCCATCGGCATCTCGCGCCCCGAGGGTGGCACCTTTCTGTTTTTCGACGTCAGCCAAGAGCTGGACCCGGACGCGACCGACTGCAGTGCATTCCTCGAGCGCAGCGCAGACGCGGGGGTGCTGTTGACGCCAGGCGCGTCGTGCGGCGCCGACTATACGAAGTGGGTTCGCCTCTGCTTCACCTCGGAGCCCCGGGCTCGGCTCGACGCGGCGTTGGGGCGCTTGGCTCCTCTTTTTCGAACACCTGGCGGCTGAACCAGGCGTCGAACGAAGGCGAGCCCGGACCGGTCAACGTGAGCGTCGCGTACACGGCTGCGTACAGGAGTGGCAGCTCGCGCATCGCCCATGGATCGCTGAAATGCTGCACGAACGCCGCGACCATCATCGCGATGAACAAGGTCACGGAGGCGAAGCGGCCGAGCAGCCCGAGAAACAACAAGATGGAGCAGCCGACCTCGGCGAAGATCAGCAACTGCAGGCTCACCTCGTTGCCGACGTTGAGTGGATCCGGGAACTGGGTGACGAGCGTCTCGTACTCGAGGACCTTCGGAATGCCGTGGCTGAGCATCAGCAACGAAACCGAAATTCGAAGGAGAAAAATACCGTTGTCCGCGAGCGTGCGCCGCATGCGAGCGATCCTAGCACGCGGAATTCGGGCTCGCTGTGTAGATGCTCCACCGACCCGTTACACTGAACGCGTGGGGTCTTGTCCAGCATGCACTTCGATGCCCTTGTCCGGCTATGAAGCGAGCCCGGGCATCGAGGTCGAGCTGTGCCCGCAATGCCGCGGTCTGTTTCTCGATCGCCATGAGATCCGTGAGCTGATGGGAGACGGTTCGCTCACCAAAGCGACGGCCGTCGTGCCCGTGTCGCTCGGCGACGAAATGACCATGCGTTGCCCGAAGTGCGTGGAACCGGCGATGCAGCCGCTTCGAGTGAGCGGCGCGGAAGAGGTCGAGTCGTGGCAGTGTCGAAGCTGTGGCGGGTTGTGGCTTGGAGACGGCGCTTTCTTCGCGCTCGTGCGCGCACTCCGAAGGTCACACCGCCGAGGCCGATTCATCGCGGGCCCCGAGCGCCGTGTCGCGCCCGTCGTGCACGAAGGCCCCGACTTGGCGCACAGCCGAAGCCGCTACGATCGGGGTATCGGCAACCTGATCGGCGTCCCCCTGGCTCTCGGCTCGAGCTGGATCTTCTGTTCGAACGGCTTCGGTCGCCTCCTCGCATCGCTCGTCGGGATGCCGTTTCACGAGCTCGGCCACGCCGCCGCGTCATGGCTCAGCAGCAGAATCGCGATTCCGCTTCCCTTCTTCACGTTCTGGCTCGAGGAGCAGTCGGTGCTCATGGGCGCGATCGTGGTCGGCGTGCTGGGCTGGCTCATGTTCCACACACGGCGCGAGAAGAACCACTTCATGCTGGGCGTCGCGGCCGCGCTGTTGGCAACCTGGGCCATCGCCACCTTCCTGATCTCGCCAACGACCACGCTCATGTGGCAGATCCTCGCGGGCGCCCTCGGCGAGATCGTGTTCGGTGCGTTCTTGCTAGTGGCCTTTCACTTCCCACTACCGGATCGCTTCCGATGGGATTTCTGGCGTTGGGCCGCGCTCGTTCCGGCCGGCCTCTGCTTCGTCCAGGCGGTGCGTTTGTGGCGGACCGTCTCCGCGGACGTGTCCCAGATGCCCTGGGGCTCTGCGATTGGCGCGGACAGCGATGGCGACATGAACCGCCTGGTTCAGCAGTTCAGCTGGAGCGCAAACGACCTGGCCGATTTCTACTTGGCGGTCGCGTACGCGTGCCTGCTCGTGCTCTTCGTCACGTACGGGTACGCCGCGTACCGCTTGAGGAGCAGGTCAGGCTAGACCCCACTTCGCCTTGTTCTCGGCAACTTCTTCAGGGCTCGGTTGCTCGCTGCCTTCATTGACCGGAACCTCGAAGTCGTCCTGTGCTTCGATCATCTTGGCGTTGAGCGCCGTGTCTTCGGTGAAGATCTCAGGTACCGAAGCGTCCTCGTAGATCGCTTCCCAGGGACACTCGGGCTCGCACGCGCCACAGTCGATGCACTCTTCCGGCTGAATATATAGCTGGTTGGGGAACGTCTCTTTGTCGTCACCCTTGTATTCGTAGATGCACTCGACAGGACAAACATCGACGCAGGACTTGTCGACGCAATCGCGGCAAAGACGTGTAATGACCCAGGTCATCGGACTCCCTTTCCGGAAAAAGTGGCTGAAAGCTAGCAGGGGGTCATGAGGTGGTCAAAGACGGATGACCGCACCCCTACCGCGTGGCTTTCGAGGACTTCGTCTTGGGGGCCTCGCTCGGGTGGCAGCCCGCACAGGTGAAGCCCTCGATGCCCAGCAGCTTGCCCATCGACGGAGTCACGACCTCTTGCATGAACTTCACTTCCTCGGGAAAGGTCGAAAGCATGCCGCGATGCCCCGGTGTGCCCTCGGGTGGAACGATGTACATCGATGGGGCGGGCATCTTGAAGTCGATCTCCCGCATCTCTTCGCCGTGGCAGTCGACGCAATCGAAGTCGCCAAACTCCTCGGGGTCGTGCGCGACGAAGAGCTCTTTCATGATGGGGTTCACCTTTCCGATCATGTAGAATTCCTTGTCCGAGACGCTCATTTCCTCCCACGGATCGTCGGGCGGCGTGATGCCTAGGGCCTCGACGGCGCTGACCTTGCCGGTCGACCCGGAGTCCGCCGACCTCGAACCGCCGCACGCGACCAAGCCGAGGGCAAGTAGCGCGGCGACCGTTTTCGTGATTCCACTCATCGCCTCGCATGGTAATTCATGCCTGGTGGCGGGGCACAGAGTTTGTTCTCTCGATTTCAACGTCAGATGATCTTCCCAGGGCCCGAGGGCGTGACCCGCGCGATGCTGTCGCGGGTCGCTCAACAAGTCGGCGCGCGAGAGCTCCGCATCGCCACCGACGACGGCGAAACGCTCTACGGTTGGCACCGTGACGCGGTCCGGACAGGCCCCCGCCGAGTCGTCCTCTACTTCCACGGAAACGCGTCGTCCGTGCTGGCGCAAATCGAGTTGCAGAATCTCCTGCTGAGCGAGGGATGGGACTTCGTCGGGGTTCACTACCGTGGCTATCCCGGAAGCACCGGCACTTCGTCCGAGGAGGGACTCCATCGAGACGCAGCCGCCGCGTGGGCTTGGGTAACCGAGGAGCTCGGGACGGCGCCGGAGCGTGTCGCGATCCACGGCCGGAGCCTCGGAGGAGGGGTCGCCGCGGAGCTCGCTGCGAAGGTCGACCGGGGCGCGCTCGTCTTGGAGTCTACCTTCACCTCGCTCGTAGAACTTGCCAAGGAGCATTATCGGTTTCTTCCGATTGGACGCCTCTTGGAGCACCGCTTCATGACACGCGACTTGGCGAAGAAGATCCCTTGCCCCATCCTCGTGGCACACGGGGGCGCCGACACCCTCATCGACGTGCGCCATGGCAAGGAGCTCGCGCGTCTCTTTCACGCTGACGAGTACATCGAAGTCCCGCGCATCGATCACGGTGACATCCTTTTCGCCGGGGGGATCGCCGCACGCTATTTGAAGTTCCTCGATGGAGCCGT
>Ga0209536_100004016_pt1 | contig 23370 bp, 19 predicted proteins | sample DeeMarSeWOR28_12_FD_187461 | JGI IMG/M metagenome (GOLD analysis project Ga0209536, IMG submission 187461) | Marine sediment microbial communities from White Oak River estuary, North Carolina - WOR-2-8_12 (SPAdes) (version 2) | ecosystem: Environmental > Aquatic > Marine > Intertidal zone >...
CCCACCGCAAACCGCGAGGGGATACCTGCAGATCTGGCAAGCGAAATAAAAAGCGAGTGAAACTCCGTGCAATTGCCGGTAAGCGCATCGCATGCGTAAACGGCATCGCCTGTACCATACCTGCCAGCCTTAATGTACCGCATATTGTCAATTACATAATCATACAATGCTCTTGCCTGCATTATGGTTCCTTCGCTGTTTTTGGAGCCAATAATGGAATCAGCCAAAACCTTAAACCGGTCACCCACAGGCATCAGTAAACTGGGGTTAAGATATTTTTCAAGCTCCGAAACATCTGAATAAGGCATTTTCTCACGCCTTTGAACATCATAAACAAGTTCCAGTTTCTTTCCACTGTGTTCCGGGGAAAGTTCCATATAAAATATAGAATTACCATAATTTTGTTCCTCAAGTATCTGATGCTCTGTAGGAGCATTAATAGCGAGTAATTCAACAGTTTGATAATCATCACTTTGTGGAATAGGAATCCACATTTTTGCTGTTTCCCTCAGTTCCGGCAGGATGACTTCATAATGAAATTCAAATTGGTCTTCTCCTTCGACTACCCCAAGCAGATCTGATGTAGCGCCTTGCACCGGCATCCTATACCACGTTTTGTCTTCACGCTGTTTCCAGGTATAAAAAGGTTTTCCGTTTAGCTTGTGCAAAGTAGTTTCTGTAACCGACATACTACCCGGATCGCCATCCAGGAAAAAATCCACATCGTATACATCGCCACTTATATCGGCCAGGTCTACACATGCAAAATGACGCCTGGGGCCTAAATTTGATAGGTATTCGGTATGTACGCGTACCAATTTTAATCGTAGTTCCTTCCCTTTTGAAGTCATATTAAAATAGCCGCCTCCTTCTTCTACCCTTTTGGCGATATTGGCTTTAATCCCCTCTTCTATATCCTTGGTAAACACCTTGGGAATATTGTTTTCCGCAAGTGTTTTAACTTCTTTTTTCTTTTTGGTAGCTGTATTACAGCCCATCAGCATGGCAAGTATAACCGTAAAAATAATTCTGGGTGCTTTCATTCTATAAAATATAATAGTGGTATGAATTTACAATAATTCATCCGTTCTCCCAATAAGGATAGTGTTCATACTTGAATTACATTAAGACAGAACGTCTTAATAGATTGAGTTGCTAACTTCCAAACGAGGCTTAAAACGTATGATTGTCTGAATGAAAAGCTGCCTAAAGCTGGAGTTCACGATTACCTTGCATTGAATATTATACAAAAATATTGGCTATCTTACCTATCTTTTGACAACCTTCACTGGCAACCAACGCTAATCAATGGCAGAAAAGAAGAAGTTTGGCACTTTTGCAGGAGTCTTTACACCTTCTATACTTACTATTTTAGGAGTTATTATGTATATGCGCCTGGGCTGGGTAGTAGGTAATGCCGGTCTTTTAGGTGCTATCGTTATAATTATTATTGCCCATATAATCGCAGTGACAACGGGTTTAAGCGTATCCTCTGTGGCCACAGACAAAAAGATAGGTGCCGGCGGCATTTATTATGTGCTATCCCGAAGTATGGGAATTCCTATTGGCGGCTCAATAGGCATAGCTTTATATGTAGGCACCGCCTTGTCCATAGCCCTTTATTTAGTAGGTTTCTCCGAGAGTTTTAATGCGTATTTCGGATTTGGTATGTCTGTGAACGACATCAGGATAACAGGATCTATTGCCTTGCTGGCATTAACGGTGATTGCATTAATAAGTACTTCCCTGGCCCTGAAAGCACAATATTTTATATTGGCAGCCATAGCAGTTTCACTGGTTGCTATCTTTTCAGGGTCCTCTGATATTGCACCAGAATCCGTACCGCTTTTTTCAACAGAAGGCGCAGTACCCCTTGAAGTGGTCTTCGCTATTTTTTTTCCGGCAGTTACTGGTTTTACCGCGGGTATTGCCATGAGTGGAGATTTAAAAGACCCAAAAAGATCTATTCCCGTAGGGACCTTATCCGCGATTGGATGTGGTCTTGTAGTCTATCTTGGCCTTGCTGTTTTTATTGCATTTACTATTAATCCGGATATTCTGAAAACAGATTATAATATTTTAATGAAAATTGCCCTGTTTGCACCCGCGGTGGTCGCCGGAATTTGGGGGGCAACCCTGTCTTCGGCCTTAGGTGGTATACTTGGGGGGCCCAGGATATTGCAGGCTATGTCAATTGATAAGGTGACTCCAAAAATATTTGGCAAAGGAAAAGGAACCAATAACGAACCTGTGAATGCCCTGCTTATGGTTTTTATTATCGCAGAGGCAGGAATTCTTATAGGGGAATTAGACGTTATTGCCCGTGTGGTCTCCATGTTTTATCTGACTGCCTACGGTTTTATCAATATTTCCTATTTCCTGGAAAGTTGGGCAAATCCTGATTTTCAGCCATCCTTTAAAATTAAACGCTGGATAGGCCTCCTTGGATTTGTTGCCTGCTTTGCGGTTATGTTTAAGTTGGATATGATTGCCATGTTAGCTGCATTGGCGATCATCGGGGGACTGTATTTTGGTCTGCAACGAAAGGAGGTCAAGCTGCAATCAAACGATGTATGGAGAAGTGTATGGGAAAATGTGGTTAACAAAGGACTAAAAAAGATAGATGCCAAGGTGGACGAAAATACCAACTGGAACCCAAATATTATTCTCTTTAGCGGCAAAAGTGATCATCAATATTATTTATTGGAATTATGCAAAACGGTCTCAGGTCGTACCGGTATTGTTACTAATTTCAAGCTTATCCTCGACACTAAAGACGATACCCCTTTAAAAAAAACGGAACAGGTTGTACGAGACGAATCCCTACAGGAACTTGGCATTTTTGGAAGGCAGGTAAAAGTGGATAACATTTATAGTGGTATTACAAATATTGCCACTGTTTTTGGGTTTTCGGGGGTTGAACCAAATACCATAATGATGGGATGGCCAAAAGGTTTGGAAAATTCTACCGAATATTCCAAAATGACTGAAACCTTGCTGTATTTGGATTATAATTTGTTGTATTTGGATTTTGACAGGAAAACAAAATTTGGAAACTATAGCACTGTAGACCTTTGGTGGCGTGAAACGGACAGCAAGAATGCCGAGATGATGTTGAATATTGCACGTTTTATCATTGCTTCACCAAAATGGAACAATACCCTTATCCGGGTTTTGTTTGTGAATAACAACAATGTGGATAGTAATCTGATTCATTCTAAAATAACCAAACTGGTCGAAGATTTAAGGGTTAATGTAGAAATTAGAATTATTAACAATGCTGTGGAGCAGGAAGCATTTTATACTATAATTGAACAGCAATCTGCGTCTACTGATCTCACCCTGGTGGGAATACCAAATTTTAAAATTGAAAAACAAGCCGAATTCGTATTAAAAACAAATCAATTGTTTGAAACCATAGGATCTACGCTATTGGTAAAAGCTGCTAATAACTTTAATGAACTTGATTTGAATCTGAATGAGGCAAATACGCAGGTTTTGTAAGGCTGACTATTATTTGATACTTTTAACCTGCTTCAACACATCTTTCAGCTCAAAAAATTTATTTATAGGAAAAGGTACGCTGAAAAACTAGAAGTCATATTTTAAAATATCATTCCCCAGGTTTGTTATATAAAGTGTTTGGCCATCATTTGAAAAGAACATCCCTGTAAGTAATCCCGGCAGTGGATTAAACAGATCTGGAGATAATAATTCAAGTCTTTCCAGTCCCAAATGGCTCCTTCGATTCCATTCGTTTGTAATCTTTAAATTATCCTTTGTGGAACCATCAAACAGCACGTGCTGAGAATGGTTTTTAAAATCTATGGCAATTACCTGATTGTACAGTGGTGAAGCTACGACTAGCCGACCTTCATTATCAATTAATAAATTATCCGGAGTCCCTACATTGGCAGCCACTCCAACATATTTGGCAGAACCGCTATTTGTGTCTACTTCAAATTTATGTACTCTGTCCATCATGGTTTCCGAAATATAAAGATGTTTTTCCTCCTTATCCATGGTAATACCATTGGCAAAATGTAAACTGTCCATAATTATAACAGGCAGACTTTTTAAGTCGGCCATTCTAAAAACCGCCCCATGGGGCACAGGTAAATTCACATCACGAAACATTTCTTCTAAATTTGTACTCTCGGTGGATTGCGAAAACCATAATGCCCCGGTTTTATCCCTGTAGATTGTATTAACGCCATAAGGATGGTCATAAATCATTTCTACTACTTCCGAGTCTATATTCACCCTGTATATCTTTCCGTCTGCAACGTCAGACATTAGAATATGTTTCCCGTCGTGTTCCAGAATCATACCATTAGGTGATGCAGTCTGCTCCGGTGGAAGATGCACAAAACCGGCTGCTGCGAAATCACCGAATGGTCTGTTAGAACCATCTTTTTCAACTAGTCTAAGGCCATTGGCCTGATCTACTACTACAACTCGTCCATCTTCCAGTTCAACCCCGTCTTCAGCCCTGAGTAAGCTGCCATCCCCGGGAAACAGATTCTCTTTATGATAGGTAAAATATGGGAGTGGTTTTGTGGATTCCTCTATATCAGCAATCTTATCTGCCGGTTTAGGTCTATTGCAGCAAATAAAAGTAAAAGCGAAAAGGACTAAAGTGTAAATGGATAGTTTCATAATGGTCTTTTTAGTTATTCTAAAGATATAAGAAATTAAAATATCTAAATTCACAATTATGAATTGCTAACTCAATTCTGTTATTACTAACTCTGTTTAATGTCCCCGCTCCATTTCATGCAGCATCTCCCGGGCATTGTCACCTGTTGGTCCTTTTGGGTCTAAGCTAATAGCTTTAGTATAATATTCCTTAGCCTTAACGGTGTCTCCGGATTTCCAGTAACCCTCCGCCAGGCTGTCCCAGGTATTAGGAGATTCGGGAAAAAGTCTGGTGTTCATTTGAAAAACATAAAGGGCTCCTTCAAATTGTCCCGAGCCCAATAGCTGATAACCAGCTTTATTAAATTCAGCTTCAAAATTAAAAAACTTGTAAGAAGGATCCTGTACCAGTCGTTGGGCTTCTTCTGCGAGAAACTCATACTTTCCATCCATAAAGAGCTGGGTAAGATAACCCATTGGATCTAGGATAAAATTATCGGCAGAAAAATTGAGGGCGGCTTCCAGTGCCGGATCCTCATTGGCACTATATTCTGCAAAGGTGGGTTCTACAGCCAAATGAGGTACTGTATAATCTGCATTTTCCCATTGTGGCTTATCCTGCCACCACGCAAAGGAGAGGTAAATGGCCAGCTTGGAATTGGGTAATTCTACACGTCGGTTGTCCCCATAAAAATTAATATTCTCGCCGGTAGGCTCACCCACAAAGATGGCATTGGTATAATTATCAAGTTCATTCACTAAATTCTGGCAAGCCGAAAATGTGCGACGCCCTATGATCACAAAGAATTTTCCAACTTGATTGATCTTTTGATTTTCAATTATTCCTGTAACTATAGGCTTATTCTTATAGTTATTGCCACCACCGTTAAGTCGCACGTCCAGCACTAATTTCTCTACTTCATTGTTGTCAATAAAATCAAACAGGCGCTCATAAAATGCAGGGATATTTTCATCAGGATCATCCTGGATCTGGCTATGCCGCACATAAACGGCCTTCTCATGTGGCAGGTATTCAAAATAATAGATCTTGTCCAGATTTTTAAGATAATATGGGCTTTTAGACTGGTCTCTTGCCCCTACCCAATCTGTATCTGGTTTTACCTCGCCGTAGGCAAGGTGTCCATTTTGCGGTTCGCCGGCAGTTACTTCTGTAGTGAAGGTCTTTCCTTCCTTTTCTAAATTAAAAGTAATCTTGTTTTTTAGGGTTTCTGTGACTCCTTGTGCGTGCAGCACTTCGGGGACCAACAAATAATTACCCCCATAGGCTTTAAAAAATTGTTCATTTTCGGCAGGAACTACGGGATATATTGCCTTCAAAACATTTGCTATAGGCTTGCCTTCTACTTCCAGGATTTTTGCACCTACAATAGATTCATACGCTTTATGTGCTCCATGAATATAAATCCCATCTTTATAATAGTGAGTATAGATGGGAAGTTCATGGTATTGTACAGGTCCTTCAGAATAACTTACTCTGGTATGCCCGTATTTAAACAGCCCTATTATCTTGCTGAAACCAACAAGAACCTCATGATCCTGCATTTGAGGAATGGCCTTGTCAAATTCAGCTATAGCCTCGTCAAAAGCCGCTGCCGTGGTCTTTTTAAATAGAAAAGGATAATCCTTATGAACGGTATTCTGTAAAAACCGCAGGTCTTCCTGCCATTGTGAGCTTGTAAATTTTTCCTGCGCCGGTACCTGCCAAAGCACTAACAAGGCAGCGAATAATAATAATTTATTCATATGAGTATTAGTTAGATGTTAAACTTTAAAAGTGTAATATGTTCCTAATTAGACAACTCTTTATATAAAATGTTACAAGAAAATTTCTAACCGGCTCTTTCTCCCAGGAATTTTATCCTGAACGCTGCATAAATCCCTACCACTAAAATATACTCCAGTCCAATAAACCAAAACCAGGCATCTGTAAAAAAGGTAAGATGATTTCCACCCGCCGGGATAATAAATAAAGGAACAGTTATTAAGGCATCAAAACAAATAGTTACCAAAAACATGAAAACTCCTAATTTAAAACCATGAGTAACTGCGCCGTTTTTATAGTAATATTTTGCGCCAAAGATTACACCTGGTATCAAAGCCAAGGTAAGGACAATATTTGCCTGTAATTCCGGATTCTCCAGGATTTCTACAAAAAAAGATAAGATATATGCCGTAACGCCTATGGCCCATACCATTGCTGCTGATATTATTGCTCTTTTAATTTCCATTGTATTTATCTTAATAGGTTTATATAATTGATGATCCAAAATGGATTGGTTAAGAGTAATATTATATGCGCTCCATCCCTACTCCATCCCATACATGAGATTTCGCAACTTCATTGGCATATGTGGTAAAATCAATAGGTTTTCTTCCCAAGACTTTTTCAATATCGTTGGTGATAATTGAATTACTCTCTACCAAAACTTCTTCAAACAAATAATTGATTAGCCATAGATAGCCATCAGGCAAATTAAATTCCTTCAACATGTCATTATATTCTTCCATGCTAATTGGCGTGAATTGAATTTCCCTGCCTGTTGCCGCAGATATTTCACTGACCACATCTGAAAAAGTAAGCATACGTGGGCCGGTTAACTCATATATTTCGTTATTGTGCTTATCATCCAGTAAGGCGGCAACCACCACATCGGCTATATCAATGGCATCTACATAAGGTACCTGAACTTCATTCTTTGGTAAAGCAACATGGCCGGCAACAATTGGATCCAGGAAGAAACTTTCACTGAAATTCTGATTAAACCAGCTCGCTCTCACAATGGTCCAGTCCAACCCCGAATTCATGACAATTCGCTCACATTCCTCTGCTTCTTGCTCCCCTTTCCCTGAAAGTAGTACTACTTTCCGAACACCGGATTTAACCGCTAGGTTTGTAAATCCTTCAATGGCGTCTTTTGCTCCCGGAACCGCCAAATCTGGTTGAAACGTAATGTAAACGCTCTCCATTCCTTGCAATGCTCCTTTCCATGTCGAAGGATCTTCCCAATCAAAAGAGGGATTTTCACTACGTGATCCTATTCTAACGGTTTGCCCTTTTTCAACTAAACGGCTTACAACGCGACGGCCAGTTTTTCCTTTGCCGCCTAATACTAAAATGTTTTGTTCTTTTCTCATGATATTAATTTTTAAGATTTATAGATTATGTATTTATGGTATTTGTTCTGCTAAGACAGACAATAAGCAGTAATAAGAAGGATAGTACAGTACTTACGGTTCTGATAAGATGAAACCTGTTCCATTTTACTTCGAACTTGTCCCGTAACAGTTTTAATTCTTCGGCACTGGCCTGCATCAAATCTGTTTTATCCAAAAGCTCATTCAAGGGTACATTTCCGAATATGGTGACTGCTACTAACCCTATGATATACAGAGCGGCTGATACCATAACCAGCCATAATATGGTACCGGAAGATGTTTTGAATAAGAAGATATTGGCTATATGCAAAAAGAACGGACCAAAGAATACGATTAGAAATATTGGGTTAATAATGGCTCTGTTCATCTCCTGAAAAGAGCGCAAATAACCCATATCAGCCAGTTGACCAATACCGGGAGTTACGGCATTGTTCCAGGTAAAGCAAAGACCTGCTATAAGTCCGGTTAAAAGAGTTGCCAGTACTAATACTATGGTTTGTGTATCAAAATTTAAGGAAGTCATTATCACATTGTTTTAAGATTACAATGCAAATTTGCGACTAAGCGTTATGACTTATTTGTTTGAAAAGGATTGAAATTTGTTCGAAAAGGATTATGACTTAACCTCACTTGGTCTAAAGCCATACTTTTTGATAAAGGCATTGGAGAAAGAACTCAGGCTTTCATAGCCTACGGACCATGCTGCTTCCTGAATGGTAACATCCTGGGAGCTTAAAAGTTCATGAGCTTTAACCAGGCGTTCATTTTGCAGGTATTTGTAGACGGGGAAACCAAACAATTCCTTGAAACTCTTTTTGAGTTTAAAATCATTCAAACCTATGATTCTCGAAAGTTCAGCTATAGATGGTGGGGTCTCCATGTTTTTAGTAAGTATTTCTTTGGCCTCATATAACTTTTCTCTGTCAGTATCCTTTATTGTTTTGGTTTTGTCTTTGGCTAAACCTGAAACTCTGGCAAAAAAATGTGCCAATAATTCTGTAACCTGGCTCCTTAGAAATAAAGACCTTGCCGGGCCTTCGTAAGTGTTTGCAAAAATTTTATCGACTGCATTTTGCATGTTATGACCCATAAAAAAAGTAGGGCCCTCAACGTAATCACTGCTTGGGTTTATAAGTTCATTAACACACTGCGAATAGACTTCGCGTTCATTATCCGGTAGTTCTTCTAATTTCTTCAAACTATACAGAATTACTACACAAGACAGTTTTTTATTCTTTGAAACTGTATGTATAAACTTAACATGTTCATTGGCAAAAAAGGACATAGCCAACCCCTTGGTATTGTTATATTTTTGGTGTTTATCCCTGTATTCTACATTTAATTCTACATTCCCCGAACCATAAAAGGCAAAGGCAATTACAGCCTCATCAAAATTGCATTTGTCAATGGTTTCCTTTTCGGAATCCGCATATTCCAAAAGTACCACGAAGTCATTTATTTCTATAAAATCTCTGGTCATACCTAATGCTAAGATATTTAATTTGTCAATTACTTAGCGTTTAATACGGCACCAATATCAATTTAGCTCGTACTTAAATTTGTTTGGCTCTAAACCGAGAATATCTTTTAAATACAAGTATGTGGAAATAAACCCTATGGTTTAAGCAGGAACGCTACTTTTCATTCCCTCAACAAAATACATTTTTAAACTCCCCCTATTCTTTACCTCTATTTCTCCCCTAAAGGTACAGTCATAGCCGTCTTTGATTAACTCATAGGTATTTTCGCTGATATTGATCTTCCCTGCTTCAGAATTTGATTCCATTCGTGCAGCCACGTTTACCGCATCTCCCCAGATATCGTAGGCAAATTTATTAGTCCCCACTACCCCGGCTACCACAGGACCGGTATTGATGCCAATACGGATATCAAAAGTTAGTTCACTAGCGGCCATATCATTTTTGGTCTCTTCTACAAAGGCGGCAATTTCCATGGCGGCCATAACCATTCTGCTGGCGTGGTCCTTTTCATTATCATGCAAGCCTCCAGCACACATATAGGCATCCCCAATGGTTTTAATTTTTTCCAGGCCATGCTTCTCTATAATGGCATCAAATTTTGAGAAGTAAAAGTCCACGGTTTCTACCAAAGCCTCGGGCGACAGCTTTTCGGAATAACTCGTAAAACCCTTAAAATCTGAAAATAAAACGGTTACCGCATCATATTTCTTGGCTTTTACCTTTCCTTTTTCCTTTAGTTCCTGTGCCGTTTCTTCGGGCAGGATGTTGAGTAAGAGCTTATCTGAGCGTTCTTTTTCTTTCTCTATGATCTGTTTTGTTTTCCTGATAAAGTTATTACGCCTGTACAGACCTATTGCCATGATGCCTATTAATATAAGTGCTATGGCTGTGCCAATGGTCATATTACGTTGGTTTTTTTCTCTTTGCTCTGCCAGGTCTACCTCTGTCTGCTTTTGAGAGACTTCAAAATTGGTGCGTTGATCCGCCATTTGCTGTACGGTTTCAATGTTCTTTACACTGTCTCTGTATAGAATATGCTCCTTATAATGATTATAAGATGCTGCCAGGTCTCCGGCTTGTTCGTATAGCCCGGAGAGCTGAAGGTTAGATTCACTGATCTGCTTTTTTAAGCCATACTTTTTGGCCAGTGCCAGGCTTCTTTTGGTATAACCCAAGGCAGTGGAGAAATCCCCTTTTCTTAAATAGATGTCAGACATATAGGTGAGGTACTCTGCTATAGGGGAATAATCTTCCAATTCTTCCAGTATTTTTATGGCTTCATTGATATTCTCTTCTGCAAGGCTATTGTTACCTTGCTCGGCATAAACCATTCCAATATTTCCCTTGTTATAAGCAGATCCAATTAAATAATTGGACATCTTGAAAAGGTGACCTGACTCTTCAAAATATTGCAGGGCCAAATCGTACTTCTTAATATTAAAAGCTTCATCACCAGCATTTATCAAAGCAGTAGCTAAAGAAATAGTGTCATCCGTTATTCTTAATAGATCAATTGATTTGCTGTAATAGATCTCAGCGTTATTGGAGTTTCCCATCTCAGAATAAACGTCAGCAATAGACATGTATGCAACTCCCTCGGCATCAAGAAATTGAGCTTTCTTTGCGGCTTCTACACTATTAAAATAGGAAACCAATGCACTGTCCAAATTGCCAAGGATTCTATTTTTATTACCTTTTTGAATGTAACCTCTAGCCAGGTATTTGTAATTATGTTCTCTATTTGACAGCTGTATTAGTTCCTCAGCATATTTTAGAGATAATATTAGGTCATTACTCTCATAAAAAGATAATTTTTCTAGCAATTCTAATTTTTCAGCACCTTCAATTTGCCCTTCATAATAAATTACTTTCAGGCTATCGGCCAGGCTCTGGTCCTGGGCAAAACCACTGATATTATGATAACAAATAAAGCCTACGGTGAAGCAGGCTTTAATAAAAAAGTTGAAAGTATTCAATTCAATTATTTAGGTCTACCTTGCAATTTTGGATCTAAGGAATAAACTTGAGCTGTGTCATTACCGGGGGGGTCTATTGAAAAATTAATTGTATAAGTGTCAATAACCCCATCAATACCATCTTTTAAAGTAGCTGTAACAATACCTGATTGGCCAGGAGGATCACTGGCAAAAAAATTAGGATTATCTGTAGTAATGCTATTTATTAAAACCCTGTAACCTGGTGAACTACTGGCACCTTTAAACGTCACTGTATTGGCACTGTAAACATCAGTACAGTAATCATTTAAAGTCCCATTAGCTGGAATTTTTCCATTGTTGTCATCACTTAAACTACAGTAAGTATCAAGTTCACCCTGATTATTTGATAAGGGTTGAGGATTTAAATTGTAAAGAGCTTCGGCATTAACTGTTAATGTAATAGTTACTGGTTTGCCTTGATTTTTGTTTCCATGACTCATAATTTTGGTTATTTAAGTTTAGTAATTGAAATTCCAAGATACTATTTTTCTATTAACAAATTTAACTTAGTCACTATAATTACTATAAAAAAGTAGCTACCCTTTGCCAAGGAAAATTTTTGATAGGTCAAACAAGCAACTGTTTAATTCTTTCGTTGGTGCCAAATAATGCTGTTAGGTTACTATTGTTCTTATGGTAAATAATAGCCGCTAAACCTATTCGGGTGATGCATATTCGAAATATCTTCTATTACCGATATCTTTTTCCGGTTTGTGTTTGTACCCCAGAAACTTATACCATGATATGCGATCTGTATCGTCCGTATCGGCGTACTGGCTAATGCTACACCCCTTAAATTGCAAAGCCAGCTCTTTGGCTATTTGTCGCATGTCAAAACTTATCTGCATTCCATATGTTTCCATATGTTTACTGGATACAAAGAAGGTTGCATATTTCTTATCTTCAACTTTATACCCACCAACAATGGCCAGGGGTTCACCGTCCGGGGTTTTCCATATTTTGGAATACCCGCCCTGTTGCGACATTTTAAGAAGATCCTGAATATACTCAAGCGTTTCCTGCCGTTCACTTTCATTATCAAGTTTCCACTCCCACTGTAATTTCTCCCATGGATTTTCGAGAATATATATTATATCAGCAGAGCTTATTTCATCATGATGTTCAGACATATTAACAGGTAATTTCAGAAAAATTCACAGACAATTTAGTATTTGTTTTTCGGTATTCCTAAGAATTAAATCCACTTTATAAGCTATTTTTTAAACCTGGAATAAAGCATTATTTTTTTCCTTGTATTTATAAAATACACCCCTGTAAGTAGAATCCCGGCTGCTACAATAGATTGTAAGGTAATAGGTTCATTTAAAAAGTAACTTCCCAGGAACATCGCCACAATGGGATTCACATAGGTATTGGTGGCCACCTTTTCCGGGGAAACATTTTTTAAGAGGTAATTAAAGGAAGTAAAAGCTACAATACTGCCAAAAATGATTAATAAAAGCATAGACCATTTGGTTTCTGCACTCCAGCTGGTGGGCAAACTCCAGTTTTCACCGAAACCCAGGCTCATAAGACCCAGCATGAGTCCGCCCATAAACATCTGGTAGCCGGTGTTTACAAAAAAGTTTTTCGGGAAATCTGCCCGTCCCACAAAGAGGCTGCCATAGGCCCATGCCAGCATGGCCGAAAAGATCATACTTATACCCAAAAAAGCATTTTGCTGCTCCAGCACCGCTTTTTGGTTGATAAGTAAGTACATCCCTATAATCCCCAAAAAAATACCAACAATAGAACTGCTTTGTATTTGCTTCCCCTGGAGGATCCACATCATCAAAAGTACTATGAGGGGTTGCGCAGAGATCTCCAAAGCCGCAAAATTGCTATCTACATATTTCAGGGCCCACACCACTACCCCATTCCCAAAACTCAAAAAAAGGAAACCTACCAGGATGGTATTGCCCAGCTGCTTTTTGGTAATACGAAGGCTTTTACCCAGAAGGGCGGCAATCCCAAAAATTAAAAGTCCGGCCGTGGTAAAACGAACACCAGCCAGCATAAAGGGCGGTAGTTCTGCCACAGCTATTTTGTTTAGCAGGTAGGTAGACCCCCAGATCACATAAATAGCGAAGAAAGCGCCGATTATTAAAGGTACATTTCGTTTGGTCTCCATGTGGGTTCGAACAGACAACAATATTAGCTTTTTGGAAGTACATCTTAAAAGATTTTGGCTAAAACTATAGGTGGTCCTAGAATTGATCAATTCTTATACAAATCATTTCGGGATAAAGTTCTGCCCTCAAATTTAATGGGAATGCCTACCAATTCCGAATCTTTATTATAAACTGCTGCCTGAAAATGAAGGTGAGGTTCCTGCGAAAACCCGGAAATTCCTACCAACCCTAATGGCGTTCCTTCCTTTACATAACTATCTTTCGAAACAAATATGCTATGTTGCTTAAAATGGGGGATAAAAATATAAGCGCCATCACATTTTAGTTCAACATAGTTTCCGGTACCATCCTCAGAGCTTACATTCATACTAACACCTTCATTATCTTTTACAGTGGTTTTGGTATTTAAAACAATGCCGTCGCAAGGGCAATACACCGTGTCTGAAAAAATATAGTGTTCCATATTTTTTGTAGCCATAAATTTTTTTGAGGCACTTCCAAAGCGTCCTAGCTGGTTAATATCCAAAGCGTAATGCTGAGCCGTAGGGAAATCCCTGATGTGATTGTTGATCACTTTATGAGACCCGGCGGAAGAGACATAATAAGTTCCGCCTTTTAATGGAAAGGTTAATTCAATGCCACGATCAACATAAAACCTTCCCCGAACGGCATTGAACACCATCATCAGTACCATAAGGGCCAATAAAGTAGTTACTCCTATGCTTATCTTGTTTAACGTACGCTTGGGTTTGCCTAAGTTGCCAGATCTTAATTGCACAACAGTTGCGCTAACAATGTAGATTATGAAGAGAAGCATAAGATACCTAAGATAATAGCTCCCAACCAGGGGCCATTGTCCCCATAAGTACAGAAAGAAAAGAATCGCAGTGTATAATGTGGCTTTCATTAGCAAACCAAAATTGCTTTTTGGCTTTCTTAAAAGGAAATCAATAAATATTAATGCAGGTAGCCCGAGGTGAATAAAAGCGAATACAATCTTCTCCATAAAAAATACGTTAAATGGCCGGTGTTCATACTAAAGATAGAGCCATTGGTAAATTGTTACAGTCTTTTGTACCTTGTTAGAATTCCAGCTGACAATGAACAAACAGGAAATTTAGTTATCCAATTCGCTATGCCCCCTAAAGCTTAAAATCTTCTGCTTTAAAACCATTATTGAATTTGATGTTTTTGAATGTATACCTGCCATTTAATGCATACTCGCCCTTTTCATCTGGAACATATGATTCGCGCACTGTGGTAAGATATATACCATCGACTATGTCTTACACTAAGGTCATTTTTAAACCAAGTCGTTTTTTCCAGAATCCGGAAAAAAAATAGAACATATCTATAAATATTCCCCGTTAAAAATATGGCATTCGTTGAAACATTTGGCCCCTATCCATATTGTTATAGATAGAGGTGAATTGTACGTCTTTCTTGGCAGTAATTTTAGGAATTTAAAAACAAGCCCGGCATTAATAACAGTTTAAAACAAACTTTGCGAAATAGGATTTCTTTTCACCGCCTAATTGGGACTGCCTGCAAGGCTTTTTACATATTTTTCAATTCACTCACAAGACTGGTCAAAGCGTCTTTGGCATCTCCGAAGAGCATTACCGTTTTAGAATTATAGAATAATTCATTTTCTATTCCGGCATATCCTGCATTCATGGTACGCTTGTTAACAATAATATGTTTCGCATTTTCGGCGTCCAATATGGGCATCCCATAGATGGGACTTGAGGGGTCGTTATGTGCAGCCGGATTTACTACATCGTTGGCCCCTACAACCAGAACAACATCCGTATTTTTAAAGTGAGAATTAATATCCTCCATTTCAACCAACAAGGAATAATCCACATTACTTTCAGCCAGTAAAACATTCATATGGCCAGGCATACGTCCCGCAACAGGGTGAATGGCATATTTAACATCAACACCTTTTTCGGTTAGCAATTCTTCCAGTTCATGTATAACATGTTGTGCCTGGGCAACGGCCAGGCCGTAACCCGGAACAATAATTACACTGTTGGCATAGTTCATCATAATTGCAGCATCACTTGGGTTTGTTTTTTTGATGGACCCAAGACGTTTATCTGTCCCGGCAGTTGAATCTGTGCCCCCGAATGCGCCAAATATTACGGCTCCAAGGGTTCTGTTCATTCCCTTACACATGGCAATGGTAAGTATAATGCCGGCAGAACCTACGAGAATACCCCCTACTAACATTACCATGTTGGAATATAAAATTCCAGTGATAGCAGCGGCAATTCCTGTTAAAGAATTCAATAATGAAATTACGACAGGCATATCTGCGCCTCCGATAGGGAGTACAAATAAGATTCCGTAAACCAAACCTGCCCCAAGTAAGCCAAATATAATGGCCTGATCGCTTGCGCCGTTACTGACCGTGAATACAGCGAACGCGATGATGGCCAGAATAAATATATTATTGATGGTGTTGTACCTGGGAATAGTCACGACACTTTTTATTGAGCCGTTTAACTTACCCCATGCTATAAGACTTCCTGAAAATGTGATTGCACCTATGATTATTCCGGAGACAATGGTAGTGGCCTGCATCTTGTCGCCAACATTTTTACTGAATTCTACCAATCCAATCAGGGCGGCACTTGCTCCTCCAAAACCATTAAACAAAGAAACCAATTCGGGCATTTTGGTCATTTTAACTTTAACGGCCATCCAGCCGCCAATTGCAGAACCTGTTAATAGGGCTAAACCAATGAGTATGTATATAGAGATTGGGATTTGGAGATCATGTATAAAAATTGTGGCCGCAATGGCTATTGCCATTCCGGAAGCCGCAATTAAATTTCCATTTTTTGCTGTAGCCGGGTGCCCCAACTTTTTTAGTCCCAGAATAAAAGCTATAGTAGCTATCAGATAGATAATACTTAATGATATGCTCATTAATTTTTCTTTTTAAACATTTGAAGCATTCTTCCGGTTACGGCAAATCCACCAACTACATTTATAATTCCCAGCACAACACCGATAAAACCCAAGGTTAGTGCAAAATAATCATCCGGGTCTGATTGTAACATAACCAAAATAGCACCTATGACTACAACCCCACTCAGGGCATTTGCACCAGACATTAAGGGTGTATGCAGCACGGCAGGAATATTTTTGATGACTTCCACTCCCACAAATACTGCGAGGATAAGTATGTAAATAATTTGGAGATTATCACTAATAAATTGCATCAATCCATTCATCTTATTCGCTTTTTGGTTGTCGTATTATTCCATTATGAACAATTAAAGTCTCATCTGTTATTTGTTCTTCCAGGTCCCATTTAAATTGGTTGTCCTCTGTAAGATGCATGATAAAATTGTACATGTTTTTAGCATACAAATCGCTGGCATTAGTAGACACACTTTCCGGTGCTATGCTGGTCCCAATTACTTTTACTCCATTTCTTTTGACCGTCTTGTTAAGTTTGCTTATTTCACAATTACCGCCCTGGGCTGCTGCGAGGTCTATAATCACAGCACCGTTTTTCATCTGTAAAACCTGTTCCTCAGTAATTAATAAGGGAGATTTTTTGCCGGGTATACCGGCAGTTGTAATTACTAAATCTGCATCAAAAAGTGATTTGTTAACTGCTTCTTTTTGTCTTTGCGCATAATCTTCAGAAGCTTCTTTTGCATAACCATCTTCAGATTGACCATCAGTTCCTTCAACTAAAATGAATTTTGCACCCAAAGATTCTGCCTGTTCTTTGGTTTCTAATCTGATATCCGTGGCTTTTACTATAGCTCCAAGGCGCTTTGCCGTTGCTATGGCCTGTAAACCGGCAACCCCTACTCCATATATCAGAACCTTTGCGGGCTTAATAGTCCCTGCAGCAGTCATCATTAACGGAAATATTTTTTTCATTTCATAGGCCCCCAAAATAACTGATTTGTAGCCTGCGAGGTTGCTTTGTGAACTTAGAACATCCATATCCTGGGCCCTTGAAATACGTGGCATGGCATCCATTGAAAATGCCGATGCGCCCTGCTCTGCAATTTTTTGAATTAGATCAGGGAAGGATTTATGATACAACTGACCAATTAAAATTTGCCCTTTATTTACTAATTTTAAATCATCTTCATTAAACGGGTTTATCTTAATAAGCACATTGGCTTCTTTAAAAACTACACCTCGTTTTTCTATTCTCGCACCTGCTTTTTTATAGTCAGAATTCTTAAAAGAAGAATACTCGCCGGCATTTTCTTCTACAATTAGATCAAACCCTTTATCAATTAGTTGTTTTGCTATTCGAGGAGCTATTGAAACGCGTTTTTCGCCTTTTTGAGTTTCTTTCAATATGCCTATTATCATAGTCGTTTGTTGTTTAGCAGCCTAAAAATTGTCCCCGGAATTGAATTAATATTTATAGCCCATGAATTTATGCTATTTTTTTTAAAATCTACCCAAATCATATGAAAAGTGTCTTGAGTATTTCTGATCTGAAAACTGGCGCATTCAATAGTATTTGGATGGTTCATAATTAAAATATCTGCAACTAAGCTCGCAGTTAAGTAATATTATTTTGTTTTCACAACCATTAACCTCAGTTTGACAACAAATATACTAGCTGCACTTAAAATGATTCTAGTTTTGGCGTTATATTGAAAAGTCAAAATAAATGAAAAATACAATTTTTGCACTAGCTTTCGCATTTCTTGGAATGAGTTTGCATGCACAAGAAGGTTTAAAGCTTGGAATTCACGCAGGATTGCCTATTGATGATTTTAATGATGAAATTAGCCTTGTGGCAGGATTAGACCTTGGTTATATGTGGGCCCTTGGAGAAGTAGTTGACCTGGGTATAAGTACAGGACTAATTTACGGATTTAAGGAGTCTTTTCAGTCAGATATAATTGCTGATAATCTAACAGATATTCAATTTGTTCCGCTTGCTGCTTCATTAAGAGTATGGCCCTCCAATTCCTTTTCTTTCGGGGTTGACGGGGGTTATGGCCTTGGATTAAATAAAGGGAATGATGGTGGAATATATTACAGACCTATCATTGGCTACCTGATGGGGCCTTTAACTGAAATTAATCTATCTTATACCGGAATACAGCTAGAAAACAGAACCTGGAATACGGTTACATTAGGATTTTTGCACACTTTCGAATTTAAAAAGTGGTAAATACAATTTAATTCTGTAATATTCCTTCTATAGTTTGTAATTCCTCGGGGGTAAACTCCATTTTCCCGAGAATCCCCACGGCATCTTCTATTTGTGCTACTTTACTGGCACCAATAATTACTGAAGTCACCCTTTTATCCCTTAAAACCCAGGAAAGTGCCAATTGTGCCATTTTTTGTCCTCTCGCTTCTGCGACTTCATTGAGCTTTTTTACCTTATCAATCTTTTCGGGAGTTATATCTGATGATTGCAGATAGCTGGCTGCTTTTGATGCCCTGGAACCTTCAGGAATACCATTGAGATACTTATTGGTCAACAACCCTTGAAACAAAGGGCTGAATACCACGGATCCAACACCATTTTTCTCAAGCACATCTAATAAACCATCCTCCACCCATCTATTGAACATACTATAAGAAGGCTGGTGCACCAAACATGGCGTGCCTAGTTCTTTTAAAATATCTATGGCTTTTTGTGATTGGTCCGGGTCATAAGAAGAGATCCCTGCATACAAGGCTTTTCCCGATCTTACAATCTGATCAAGAGCCATCATGGTTTCCTCAAGAGGAGTATTTGGATCGGGCCTGTGGCTATAAAAAATATCTACATATTCCAGCCCCATTCGTTTCAGACTTTGATCGCAGCTTGCTATCAGATATTTACGGGATCCCCATTCTCCATATGGTCCGGGCCACATATCATAACCTGCTTTTGAGGTAATGATCAGTTCATCTCTATACGATTTTAAATCCGACTTTAGAATTCTTCCAAAAGTCTCTTCTGCTGAGCCATAGGGAGGCCCGTAATTGTTGGCAAGGTCAAAATGGCTAATCCCAAGATCAAAGGACCTAAGCACCATCTTTCGGCCATTTTCATAGACATCAATTCCGCCAAAGTTATGCCATAAGCCAAGAGATATTGCCGGGAGAAGTAAACCGCTGTTTCCACAACGATTGTATTTCATATTATCATACCTTTCCGTATTCGCTGAATATTGCATATTTGATAAGCTACTATTTGTCCAATTTTGAATTTGATTATCCTGTTATTCCCTTTTCGGTAAAGCAGTTAGTTTTAGTGTTTAGAAACTGCATGGCCTGTATCTACTGCGGTTCTTACTTTTTTCCAGTCTACCTCTCCCAATAAAGCACATTCAGCCCCTAAAATAAAACGATCCGGAGCTTCTTGCAGGACTTTATTTACCTGTGCCTGTATGTCCTGTTCAGTGCCGGTAAGGATAGGGCCTCTTTTCTCCAGGCCACCCATAATAGGACGTTCTCCAAACATAGTATACAACTCCTTTAAAGGTACTTTTTTACCTGCAACGACATCACTTAAATTTACTATATGTCCGGGATAGTCTATGAATGGACTTAAATCGTCATAAGGCCCATCATAATCACAGATATGCAGAACATTGCAGATACAACCTTCATTAATTTCATTCTGAACTACCATATCTGTAGGTTTTATATAATCCAGAAAGATATTCGGGTCCTGAAACCTGAAAGCCTCATTGCCTTGAGTTGGAGCCAAAAATCCATCAACGCCTAGTTTTTTACATTCTTTTAAAAAGATCAGAACGCTATCTGTAATAATTTCCAGTCCTTTTTTAACACTTTCAGGATCTTGTTTTAAATGCTCTGTTACCAATTGACCGGTAACACTATGACCTGCGCACATGAATGGGGAATAAAACGTAGCGATGACCGGAGCCAATTTTTTGCCTTGCTTAACCAATTCCTTAACCACATAGAGTTGCTTTTCATAAAAATCCTTTTTATAAAAAGGCATTTTAGCCCAGTCTTCCGGCTTTTGGATAATTTCAATAGCCGGGAATAATGCTTCATATTGGATTTTAATAAAATCCATGTCAATTGCTTTAAAATATTCCAAATGTCTTGCAACTGCCGCATCACCCCATTGATAGCCTTCACCAAAATGAACAAAAAAGCCACTTGGGATATAATCCTGCTTTCCGGTTGAGGTCAATAGGTTTAAAACCGCTTCTCGCTTGTTGAAAGCCGGGGTTGAATCACATGAGCTAAGACTGAAAGCACCTAAGCCAGCAGCATATGTGCCTGCAGAGATCAACCCCATTGATTTTAGAAATTCCCTTCTTTTGATAGTTGTTAAGTCCATAAGTAAGAATAGTTAAAAATGAAACATCATTTATTAAGACTCATGGAAAGATAGTCCAAAAAGATTAAATCCTGAAAAAGTCCATACTATAGTATGGATTTATTCAGGATTAAGTATTCGGTATTTAAAGTACGATAGCGCTGAAATCAACGCTCACAATTTAGTTATAAAATAAAGCGTTTTACCCTATTGGAATCGTGCTTTAAAAACACTTCCCCTTCAACAAGGTCAATGGCATAGTTAGGTTTTCTGTTTTTCCCGAGTGGAATACTACTTTCACTTTCGCCGGTATCCTTATTAATTTTTAAAAGTTCAATTCCATTTTCACCCTTGGTAAGTACCATACAGTAGTTTCTGGCTTCTTTAGTAGCCTTAAACCTTTTATTGGCGGCATTAAAAGCTAATCCGGCTGCGCTACCGGCAGACCTGCCCATTTCATTATAGGCAGCTCCCAATTCTGCGAATGTCTGTCCTTCAACAGTATCCAGGCCATATTGAGCCCCTGCTTGCTGCAATGCCCCCGAAGTCATAGTACTCACGGCAGAAACATAACCGGCATAAATGGTTCCTGCAAACAGCAAAGCCCTTTTCCATCCTTCTTCTCTGGGTGAGGCATAATATTTCTGGAATAAAAGTGTACCGTTATAATCATACATCGCAAAATTCTGATCAGAACTTAAAAGGATACCTTTTTTCCTAAGCTCTAACGTATTTGGCGATTCATTTTCCCCAAATCTAACAGGCTCTGTGGCTGCCATATCAATTGCTCCACTATCAAGATTAACACTTACTACGGCCCCTGATTTATAATCATAGGTGTATAAATGATTTCCATTTTGGTTTACCAGTTTATAGTGGGTTTTAAGGTCTTTATCCCATAAAAGATCGCCTGTTCCTGTATTTACAATATTCATTTCTTCAGCGGTTGCATATAGTATTCCATTATCCGTGGTAAGGGTATATCCTACATGTCCTTTAACTTTGATTGTTTTATCAAAAGTGAAGAGGCCGTTTTTAGTATCTAGGTAGTTTAAGAAGTGTTTCTCATTTCTTGTGGTGATCACCAGCATTCCTTCTTCCGTAGGAGTGTAATCATAAATTCCTCCTTTTATGGTAATTCCCCTACCCTTTTTACCCCAAAGACCGTTTCCATCCTCCATGGAGAATAGATTCACACGGGAATTTTGGGCTCCCTGAGGCAGAACCAATAAATTATTATTTATCCAGGTGGTAAGTCCCAGTTGCCCTTTTACTTCTATCGGTTTTTCCCAAATCATCTGCCCGTTTGAAATATCATATGCGCTATAGGTAGAAGTGAAGGTTACAATAGTATTACCATTAGTAGAGGACATTGACTGATTTTCATCTCTTTGTTCAGAGCCAATTATGAAATACTTTCGGGAAGGATGCATATTAAAATCGAGCTTAATTTCCATTCCTTCAGAGGCTGCCTCCGCCACATTTTTCAGAAGATTTCCAAAAGCACCCATTTTGCTAATCTGTTCAGCCTCGCTTGAATTATCAACGCTCCAGATCACGTCTCCGGTTTTTGACTTTATTTTTACATTTTTTAGCAATGTTATTCCCAGTAGTTCTTCATCATTCAACTCAACAAGATTTATCAATTTACCAAAACTACCTTCCTTGCTCCAGAGTACGTTGCCAGTAGAAATGTCTATTGAAAGGGCCATATCTTCGCCAGAAACCGATTTTCCGGCTACAACTATGGCATTGGATTGATAAAGGACAAAATGCTGTTTTACATTTTTAATTCCATGCTCAAAAGAGTTGAATACTTTATTGCCATCAAAAAGATTGAGTATAAAAAACCCTTTTTCGGTTTCAATTTTAGCAAAAGGCGAATTCTCCAGTTCTGTGAATGAATCTTCACTCAAACGAGCAAAGGTTAAATCACTCCAGATTACTTCTCCACTGTTGGTATCAATGCCATATAAGCCAGAATTTGTATGTACAATGTAATTTCCTAAAGCACTGACAGTCTGCCAGTTTATCTCATTTTCAAAGGAAGAGGTCCATGTTTCTTCTGATTGAGAGAATAATGAAAGACTAGTGAAAAGGAATGCGGATAGAATAATTTTTTTAAACATTTTAAAGATATTAGAATTGATGATTTGGGTTGATTTGATTCGCGAAATAAAAACGTTTTTATTTCCTGTTTATTGTAAATCAGTGTATTGGGTTAACCCATAAAAAAGGGGAAGTGAAATGTTCTATATTTCATCTTCCCCTGAGTTTTGTCTTCCTTTACCTTTTTAACTTAATACCATAAATAAGGTAATTTAAAAGAAATTTTAAGCTTTTGGTTTTATATTCTGGTTTACCCTGAAGAAATTATCAGGATCATAGGCTTTTTTTATTTTTGTCAAACGATCGTAATTATGCTTATAACTGGCCTGAACCCTTTCCTGACCCTCATCCATCATAAAGTTGGAATACGCCCCGCCTGAAGAATACGGATGTAAGGCTTCCCAATAGTCTTTACACCACTGTGTTATTTTTTCAGCGTTTGCCGGATCCGGATCTACCCCTACTATAACCCCGGCATACTTTGCATCTCTGTAAGCCCATGGCGTATCTTCTTTTCCAACCCTGCTGGCCGCTCCGCTTAG
>Ga0209536_100004017_pt1 | contig 23370 bp, 19 predicted proteins | sample DeeMarSeWOR28_12_FD_187461 | JGI IMG/M metagenome (GOLD analysis project Ga0209536, IMG submission 187461) | Marine sediment microbial communities from White Oak River estuary, North Carolina - WOR-2-8_12 (SPAdes) (version 2) | ecosystem: Environmental > Aquatic > Marine > Intertidal zone >...
ATTGGATATAGTTGGTTTGGGTTATGATACTGGTTATACTGTTTGGGTGAATGTTTCTGATGGTTTTGGTGGTGTTGTTAGTGATTGGTTTACGTTTACAACAAGAATTATGCCCAATATAATCGATTTAAAGGAGAATTGGAATTTAGTATCAATACCTATTAATGAGTCAATAAATAAAGCAGACATCGTTGTATCTCACGATGGAACAAATTACAGCTGGAATGATGCTGTTACAAACAATATAATTCTTAATTTTATATATTATTGGAATGCAGAAAATCAAAATTATGAGCTAAAAAATAACCTTGATCCAGGTTTAGGATATTGGATGTATGCATATGAAGATTGTAATCTTATGGTTTCAGGAAATATTAGCGATGGATATATTACTAATCTTACAGAAAAATGGAATATAATGGGAATACCATTCAATGAATCACTCGCCAAACAGGATTTAATAGTAAATTATGACGGAACTGATTATACATGGCAAGAGGCAGTGGATAATACAATCATACTTGGATTTATATATAATTGGAATAGAAATACTCAAACTTATTCATTGTCAGATAATTTTGTACCTGGTTATGGCTATTGGATGTATGCTTATTATAATTGTACCTTAAAAAAATAGGAATTAATTGTTTACAAATAATGACTTGTTCGGTTAATAAAACAAAATAAAATTTACATTACACAATAATACTAAAAGGAGGAAGGAAAATGTTTAATATTAGTAATAGTAATAAAACAGTATTTGTAAAAAAAGCAGTTTTTTATGGGATTATTATAATAATCTTAAGTACTTTCTTACCTGCTGCAAATCCTAGTATACAGAGTAATGTTCATATCAAAACTAATCATATAAGTAAACTAGAACAGAATTTAAATCCTCATCCATTAAACATTTTAGACCCTTGGTGGAATCCTAATTGGCAGTACAGGAAGGAAATTACTATTAATCATTCAAAAATTGATGCAAATCTTACTAATTTTCCAGTTTTAATAAATATTTCTTTTGATCAGGATATGTCAAACTCTTCAAAGTGTCAGATTGACGGTGATGATATTATCTTTATTGAAAAAAATGGAAATCAATTATATCACGAAATTGAATATTTTAATGCTACTAATGGTACACTTATTGCTTGGGTAAAAATTCCTAACCTTTTATCAAATATTGATAAGTCTTTGTATATATATTATGGAAATTCAGCAATAGTAAATCAACAAAATAGATCTATTGTTTGGGATAACAATTACACAATGGTACAACATTTAAATGAAACATCTGGTCTCCATTATGACAGTACAATATATGCAAATGATGGAACTACTTATAATGATTTGAATCAGAGTGGTTATGGTAAAATTGATGGTGCAGATACTTATGATGCTAATGATGATTACATTGACTGTGGTAATGAATCTAGCCTAGAACCTGGAGTTGGTGATTTTACTTTTGAGGCATGGATTAAACGCAGGTCAATAGGTTCGAACCATTGTATTGTTTGTAAAAGAGCATCTACTGGGGTCGGATATATTTGGTGGATACAAAATAATAATGTATTGAGATTTTTTGCTAAACCTGAGGAAAGTACAATAAATTTTCCTGCAGGGTCAATCACAGATTCAAATTGGCATCATATTGCAATTACTCTTGATAGGGATGGCAATGCTACAGTATATGTTGATGGCGAATTAATAAGTACTAGGGATATTTCATTAGATGCTACTGGTTCTATTTCATCAACAAAATTTTTATCAATTGGGAGAGAAATGCGAGATGATGATTCTGTTCTTACATTCGATGGAACTATCGATGAGGTTAGGATTTCAAATTCTGCACGAAATAGTAGTTGGATCAAAACAGAATATAATAATCAGATGGACCCATCTGCATTTCATTTAATTGGTGTAGAAGAAAAACAACCTAAAATTCCAATAGTATATTCTCCTTCTCCACCTGATGAATCATTAGAAATTGATATTACATTTTTAAAACTTAATTTTAACTTATCTCACTGGGCAGGTTTTCCAATGAACTATTTAATAGAAACATCACCAAATATTGGTTCGGATAGTGCTATAGGAGTTTTAAATGGAACATATAATCTTACTATTAGTGGTCTTACTTATGATACTACATATATATGGTATGTTAATGTAACTGATGGATATAATAATTCAAATATTTCTTATGATTTTACAACTCGCATCAGATATATTCCGGGGATTCCATCTGACTTTATCGCTTCTACTGTAGATTCAAATCAGATAGATCTTGGTTGGTCTTTGGGTGTAAATTGTGATAGGACTTATGTTGAGTGGAATTCGTCTGCTGTTTGGAGTTTGGGTGAGGGTTCTTTGTTGTATAATGATTCTGGTACTGCTACTTCTCATTCTGGTTTAGATGCTCATACTACGTATTATTATCAGGCTTGGGGTTGGAATGAGACTGATAAGGTGTTTAGTAATGTATTTGCTTCTGATGATAATACTACCTTAAATACGCTTCCGATTGTAAGTGATGAGAATCCTTCCAATAATAGTATTGTTGTAGAAAAAAATTTAGATTTTGTGAATGTATCAATTTTTGATTTAGATGGAGATTTATTAAATTGGTCAATTGAGATAAGCAATGGTGATAGTGAAAGTGCAAGTTATGATAATAATGGTGTTAAATCCTGTGACCTTACTATACCATTGAATTATAATACTACTTATACTTGGTGGGTTAATGCATCTGATGGTATTAATAATATTAATGAGACTTTTTCTTTTACAACAAAAGGTCAGCAGTTTTGGGATATCACACTAAATTTGACTGAAACTAGTGGTTTAAAGGATAATGTGGTTTTTGGAGAAGCATCTAATGCTTCTGATGGACAAGATAATTTTGATGTACCAAAACCTAGTGCCCCACCCTCACCATTTATTTATGCTTGGTTTGACGCTGGTTTAAATGAACCATATAATATTCTCTGGAAAGATTATCGCAAATATCCAGATATTTTTAAGGTTTGGAATCTATCTGTTCTATGGGCTTCAAGTAGTAATGATTCAACAAATATTACAATTAATTGGAATATTTCTAATTTGTCAAATAGTGAATATGGTTTAATTATTTTGAAAGATATCTCTAAGAATTTTTTAATAGATATGTTAACACATAATAACTACACCTATAATACATCATCATTAGTTACTTATGATTTTCAGATTATTTGTTCTAATGAAGATTTTCAATATGATTATTGTGTCTCTTTAAAAAATGAATGGAATATTGTTTCTTTACCAGTAAATCAATCCTTCAATAAAGATAATATAACAGTTAGTTATCTTGGTATAAACTATTCTTGGAATGAAGCTGTTAGTAATTCAATTATCCTTGATTTTATCTACAGTTGGAACGCAACAAATAAAATATTTGAAGTTATAGACCTTATTGAGCCTGGTCGAGGCTATTGGTTATTTGCTTATCATGAATGTGATTTATGGATTTCTAGTATGGAAACTACTAATGATTTAATTACAGATTTATTTATAGATTGGAACCTTATTGGATTACCTCATGATACTCAAATTGCTAAAGAAAATATTACAGTATATCATAATGGGGCTGAATATACTTGGGAAGAGGCAGTTAATAACAATATAATTCTCAATTATATTTATTATTGGAATGCAACTGATAAAATTTATGAAATTACAGATATTTTACAGCCAGGAAGTGGATACTGGATGTATGCTTATTACGATTGTACTTTGAAAAAATAAAGAAATTAATAAAATTAAGAAGTTATTTCATTGCTAGGGGCGTTTAAAGTGAAGATTATATCTCGAGATAATAGTAGGATATTAAATAGATGTAAAAAATTTATTACTATTTTATTATTTGTTTCAATCTTAATAGTTGCCTTTTCAAATATTATATATACAGATATTGTAAGGGCTTCTGAAGATAATTTAAAATGGACTGTAAATATTAATTTTACTGAACCAGGTGGTGCTAATAATAATTTAGTTTTTGGCGAAGCAATAGATGCATTGAATTTAAAAGATAGTTATGATGTACCAATTCCCCCACCAGGTATTCCTCCATATATACGACCATGGTTTGATGTAGGTTTAAGTGAACCTTATAATTCTTTATTTTATGATATTAGGAATTTTTCTGATGTATTTAATGTATGGGATTTTTATGTACAATGGGTACCAACTGACTATTTATCTCCAAATGATATTACAATATCTTGGGATATATCTGAAATTTCTTCAAGTAAATATGATTCTGTTGTTTTGTTTGATTATGAAAATGACATTGTCGTTGCAGATATGAATTTTGATAGCGAATATTCCTATGAATCTGCTGCAATGGTTCAAAATCATTTTCAGATTATTTGTAATTCTGGTCAATCAAATAATCCTCCTTTTGAACCATCAAATCCTAATCCAGAAGATGGAGAATCAGATGTATATGTTGATACTGCTCTTTCCTGGACAGGCGGAGATCCTGATATAGAAAATGAAGTAAAATACGATGTTTATTTCGGACCAAATCCTACACCTCAAAAGGTTTCATCCAATCAATCAATAAGCTCCTATAAACCAAATGAATTAGACTTTAATACGAAATATTATTGGAAGATTGTTTCCTGGGATGACCTAGGTCTAATTAACGAAGGCCCGATTTGGGAATTTACAACAGGGTTTAAATTATCTCCCCCTGAAAACATACCACCTAACGCTATTATAAAAAGCCCTCAACAAGGTTACGTGAATCAACCTATCAAATTTGATGCATCAAAAAGTAATGATTCTGATGGATACATAAAGTATTATAGATGGGATTTTTCAAATGATGGTAAATGGGATACAGATTGGATAGAAGAACCTATTATTACATATATCTATAAGAGCAGTGGAAATTTTTCGAGTAAACTTCAAATAAAGGATAATGGTGGAAAAACTGCCATTAAAATTAAAAAAATATCGATATTGCCTCTAGAGGAAGGAAAAATAATCCCAATTGCTATTTCAAATGGACCTTATTCTGGAATAGTTAATCAAAGCATTGCATTTGATGCGTCAGGCTCTTATGATTCTGATGGAACAATACAAAATTATACATGGATTTTTGGTGACGGAACTATAAGTTATGAAAAAACAACAATACATGCTTATTTTGAGGAGGGAACATACATAGTTACCCTTTTAGTTGTTGATAATGATGGATTAAGTAATGAAGCAAATACAACTGCTTTTATTTTCAAAAATGACACAGATGAAGATGGTTGGGGTGATAATGAAGAAAAAAGTTTTGGTTCAGATTCAAATAATACAGAGGATTTTCCCTTAGATACTGATGATGATCATATACCTGATGAAATAGATGAAAACGATGATAATGATGGATTATCAGACATTCTTGAGGAAAAACTTGGTTCTGATCCAAAAAACAGTTCAGATGTTCTAGGGATTGAAATTGATAATTTCATACATTTTTTAATTGATACAGATAAGGATGGAAAAAGCGAAATATTTTATAATTCAAGAACTGGGAATTCAACAGATCTCAAAGACATAGGTAGTGGGGAATATTTGATAGATTTAAATGGAGATGGTAAATGGGATTATATTTATAATTCAGCATTTGGAACAATTTCAACTTACAAAAAGGATAAATCATCCAATTTTCAATTCGAACTAATAATAATATTGATCTGTTTATGTTTAATTATATTTGTAATCTGGTTTTTTAAAAAAAGAGGTTAAAATAACTTTAAACAGCTAATTGTATCTACGCACAAGATTTGACTATTTATATCATAGCAATAGATCCATACTTTAAACTGTCCAAAATTTAATTTTCCCATGTAATATTCATATCTAGTTTCCCCGGGTATATAGTCAATAGGGAAACTCCAAAACTCATCACCTTTAAAATTTGCAAATTTCCATAAAAGATACTCAGGGTCCTCACCATTTACTGTTATTTCTGCTTTACAAGTAATACCTCCAAATATCATTGGAAGTGTTATAATAAAAAGTGGGAATTCAAATTCATCAAATAAGTAACCAATGCCTATTGCAGGTTTTGTTATATTAACAGTGCAGTTTCCAGCGCTTGTTTGTCCAGATTCTTTAAAGGTTTCATTTGATATATTTTTATCTGATATGGTGGATGAAATTGCTGGTGTAGCGATTAGTGTGAGGCTTATTACTGTTATAAATAGTATTCTTAAAGCTAGACTACGATGTATGAAAGGTTTATCAGAATCAATAAACATACTTATTTAGCCTCCGCTATTATATATAATATAATAACTAACTAAGATTTAAAGTTTTTTCTAATTATAAAATTAACCAAAAAAAATTTTTTCTATTTTATTTTACGCGGGGAGGGAGATTTTGGCTTAGGTTTACCAGTAGATTATAATTTCTGTATCTGTTGGAGTTTTCATTTTTTTATCATGTTTTTTTTAGAATTTTTTAGTTATAATTAAGAGTATATAATTTTTCCAATAAACTATGATAGTTCTTGACATATAATTTATATACCACTATTAAGATAATAAATAGTTTAAGAGGGAGGAAATATGAATAAAACCATCCTCGTGATAGGGATAATATTCTTGTTAATAGGTGTTAGTGTTGTTTCATCTACTGATAATAACATAAAAATGTTCTTTAATAAAAATCAATCTCTTAATACCATTAATAATCAAAAAGTTATCTCAGCTTGTGATCACCTAGCTTATGTAGGTGGTTATGAGGGGAAAGATTGGCTTTATACATTCACATTAAACGATCCAGAAAATTTAACCTCAATTTGTAGTAGCCCAACTGAGTGGAATGCAGCTGATACAACAGATGGTGCTGTATGGAGAAATGATGGTAAGATTATTTTTAGTTGGATTGATTATGGTTGGTTATGGATAATACACCCAGAACTTTGTGAGTTGGATATGATTGGTGGTGGAGGCGTAGCCGTTTATGGTTTAGCATGGGATTCAGTGCATAATAAATTATATGGAACTAATGGTTTGGGTCTTTTTGAGTATACAGATTGGGGTAATCAAGATTGGATTGGTTATCACAGTCAAACTGGTGATATTATTATGGTTGATATTGCTTGTGATGGTGATGGTATATTGTACGGATGGGCTTGTACATTAAGTGGGGAATCATTTCTATATGAAATTGACACTGAAACTGGTGAAGCCTCATTAATTGGTTCACTTGGCATCTCTCCGCTTTATCCTTGGGAAGGAGATTTTTGTCTGGAAGACGATATTCTGTATATTTTCGCTACAGATTCTAATCATGTTTATTTGTATCAATGTGACGAAGACACGGGAAGTTGTAATCTTGTTGGTCAAACTCAAGATTTTGTTTGCGCAGAATTATTTGCAATTCCATGGAATTATCCTCCAAATGCTTCCAGTAATCCTAATCCTTTTGATGGTGAAACTGGTGTTGATTTAGATACTGATCTCTCTTGGACTTGTAGTGATCCTGATGGGGATACCTTGACTTATGATGTTTTTTTCGGTGATAACAGTGATCCTCCTCTTGTTTCTTCCAGTCAGAGCACAAAAATATATGACCCTGGTACAATGTCGCTTTATACAAGTTACTACTGGAAAATTGTTGCTAAGGATGAACATGATGCAGAAACAGAAAGCCCCATCTGGAGTTTCACAACCAGAGGTAATAATCCTCCAAATATGCCTAATATAAATGGTCCAAATAGTGGAAAAATTGGAACAACTTATACTTATACATTTACATCAATAGATCTAGATGGAGACGATATAGTATATTATGATATAATATGGGGTGATGGTAAATTTCTAAATATGACAGGTCCATTTGCATCTGGTGAAACTGTAAAAGCATCACATAAATGGAAAGAAGAGGGAACCTATACAATAAAGGCACGAGCTACAGATGTTTTTGGTAAAACTGGTTATTGGGGTGAACTAACGGTTACTATGCCAAGAACCAAAGAAGTAACAAGTAATATGTTTTTACTAAGATTACTTGAAAGGTTTCCATTACTGCAAAAAATAATACAACAACAATTTGGGGTTGGACTATAAAAATTTAGGCTTCTTATTTTTTTTATTTTTATAGGAGAGGAAAACAGAATTATACTAGTAAATCGGAGCGGGGATAACTTTTTACAAAAAAGTTTTTCTTCTCCTGTAAAAATAGCGTTTATACGCGGGGAGGGAGATTCGAACTCCCGAGGTCGTAAGACCAAAGGATTAGCAATCCTTCGCCGTGCCGGGCTGGGCCATCCCCGCAAATCAACCATGGGAAATAATCCTTTCTGATAAAAAGGTTATGCAACCAACCAAACCAAAAAACAAATATTAAAATATGCAGGTTTTATTATATTTTTTTATCATGGGGGACTGGACAGAAGACTATAGACCTAAGAGTCTTGATGAAATTGTAGGAAATGAACGAGCTATAATTGAACTTACCAAATGGGCAAGCTCATGGAACAATGGAATTCCTAAAAAAAGAGCAGTAATTCTCTCTGGAAAACCAGGAACTGGAAAGACAAGCAGTGCTCTTGCTCTTGCTAATGATTTTGGTTGGATTCCAATTGAGCTTAACACATCTGATGCTAGAAATGCAATAACAATTAAAAATGTAGCAACTCTTGGAGCAATTAATGAAACCTTTTCAGATGATGGATCCTTTATATCTTCTCAAAAAGGAGGTAGAAAATTAATAATTTTAGATGAAGCAGATAACCTTTATGAAAAAGCTACCAGTTCAGACAAGGAAGCATCTGATCTAAGTGATAAAGGTGGAAAAAAGGCAATCATTGAAACTATAAAATCAACCTATCAACCAATAATTCTGATAGTAAATGATTACTATGCACTTATTAGAGGTGGTGGCGAGGCCTTAAAATCAATGTGTTTGCATATTAAATTCTATATCCCTTTCTCTAGTAGCATATTTGCTCTTTTAAAAAAGATATGTCTAAAAGAAGGAATTAATGTTGATCAGAACGTTTTGAAAACACTTGCCGATAAAAGCAAGGGTGACATCCGTTCAGCAGTTAATGATTTGCAATCAATATGTCTTGACAAGACTATTGTTGATATAAAATCACTAAATGTTTTAGGATATAGAGATAGAGATAAGGATATTTTTAATGCATTAAGAGATATATTTAAAACAAAAAACATTAGATCAATACGAGAAAGTATTTCACACTTGGATGCAGATCCGAAACTAGTAATTTTGTGGATTTGTGAAAACCTCCCTAAAGAATATTTAGATTCAAATGACCTAGCAACCGCATATGATGCCTTGTCAAAAGCAGATATATTTTTAGGTAGAACTGCTAGAAAACAGAATTATGCCTTGTGGTCCTATGCATGTGACCTTATGAATGGTGGTGTTGCAACCTCAAAGACTCATAACTATCCAAATGACAGCTATAGCTTTCCAACGTGGTTAAGAGAAAGAAAAGAATTTAGAATAAAGCATGAAGCAAAAGACTCAATTCTAAGTAAAATAAATACAATTTCTCATTGTTCAAAATCTAAAAACAAAAGTGATTTTTTAAATTATTTTACCCATATGTTCAGAAATAACACTTATTTTGCAATTAAAATGAAAAATAAACTTGAACTTACTGAATCTGAAATTAAATATATTCTTAGTGAGAGTCATAAACATAAACTTAAGGAAATTATGCACTCCCCAGATATAATTTATGAAAAACCAATACCTATTGAATCAAAAGAGGAAGAAGATGAAGTAGAAAAAGCTGAGAGCATGCAGCAGAGTCTATTTGATTTTTGAACCCATATCTTCTAGCTTTTTCATTGTATCTACTGCTTCGTTTTTGTAATGGCTTTTAAGTTTGTGGTAGGTATCATCTGAAATATCTTTTGACCTGTGTTTCTTTTCAATATCTTTCAAAAGAGACATCAGAAGGGTCTTTTTTGTTGATAAAAGCTCTTCGGATTCAATCATTGTCTTTTTTGCCTTTGTCTGTTTAGGTTTTCTGGTATTATTTATTATTACAATGATTAAAAGAACCAATAAAATAACAATTACAATAATCAAATAGATATTTAGGTCTGATTCAGCTTCTGTTGGTTCATATAAATTTAAACCTATTGATGCTCCAGAAATTAGACCTGTACTTGTCTGCAAAACAGTATTGTCAAAAGTAACTTTAAATATACTTGTATCTCTAATAATTTCTTTTTCAAAGTTATCAATATTTTTGTTAAGTTTATAATTAATCTTTATTGTTGGTTGAGAATTTTCTTTGATTTCCAGTTCTGATAAATTGGTTGTGTATAGGTTGTTTGAGACTTCATAAACCACATTTTCATTGTTTGCAGATATTATTACATCTTGGGCTCCATTTAGAATCCAAAATTCAATAATTCCAATAAAATCATCTGAAATACCCTCCAGTTTTATTGTTTCTTCTACTGTATAAAAATTATCTGTTGAACTTATTTTTATATCAGTGTTTGATGAACTAATATTTTGTGCACTAATATTAAATGATAAAACAGCAATTGAAATTATCAAACCTAGTGAAATTATAATCTTTCTCCTCATAATAATCTCCCTTGAACGGTCATAATTATTGATATTTATCTACTTTTCTAAAAAATGTTGAAATTATATATTTAGAATATTTGAGCAATCTAGTAATTATATTAGAAAATTATAGGAATTTTCTGACTTCTATTTCCTTACTTGCACTATTTCCTTCAATGTCATAGGCTATTACTTTTATAGTGTGTTTACCAATTTTTCTTTCTGTCCAAGTCCAATTATAAGGTTCAGAATAAACTGTTTCTTTCAGTTCATCGTCAATGTAAAATTCAATTTTTTCAATTTGAGTATACCCCCACCAATCATAATTGGTAATTGCTTCAATATCTATGTTTCCTATTATTCTTGCTTTACTGTAAGGCATTATTCTATTGTTGTTAATATATAGTGCAAGCAATGGTTTTGCAATATCAACTTCAATTGGTTCTTCTTCTAATGAAATATTCAACCATAAAACTCCATCTTCATTACAATCCAGACGATAAGGATTGTAATAATAGTAGCTCTGGGAACGTATATCATGATAAACTTCACCTGAGGCAATATCTATTCTATAATACCCTGTTAAATCAGTGCGAGTATCATTATCATATCTATAACCTGTCGTTATATCAAGCCATTCAAATTCAATTTCAATATTATTAATCGGGTCTCCAGTTTCGTTATTAGTTATATAACCACACACTACAGAATTTTCCTTAGGCCTGGGTATCAATGAAAAGTTAAACCAATATGTTTCATAATCAAGGATAATCGTCTCATCAATATCATCTCGGAAATATCCACTTGCTTCAACTTCTAGATCAATTAATCCTGCAGCTACATTAATCGAATAAAATCCATCTGATTCAGATGAGGTTTCATTCATATAGAACTGATCAAACTCTCCTTCCCAATAAAGTTCAACATTTGCATTATTGATTGGATCTCCTGTGTCTTCATCGGTTATATAACCATAGATCACCGAATTTTCTGGTGGACGAGGATACAATGAGAAATTTTTCCATATTGTTTCGTTTTCTTCAATTTCAATATTTCTTTCTTGATCACCACAATATCCATCAGCATAAACTGTTAATGTGCATCTGCAAGGGGGAACATTGATGCTAAAAAATCCATTTGAATCAGTCGTTGTATCGTTTTCAAAAAATTCCCATTCATCATCACGTCCTCTTAGGCTTATCATTGCATTGTCAATTGGATCAGTTGTATCAGCATCTTTGACATATCCGCGGATTTTTGAATTTTCATTTGAACTTCCCATATCTAATATTGTTTCTATTGGATTGACATTTTCAGATTTTTTTGTTTCTGTTAAATAGACTAATGGAAATTCACCTTCATAACCATCATATATTGTTGGACTTTGCCTATAAGTTCTAGGTTCTGTATATAGAAAGGCTTCCTCTGCAGAAACTATGTTATCACTATTAGTATCTGCATATTTTCTTAGTCCATCAATTAGATAAGGGGCAAAACCACCAGAATATGATACTTCATCCTCACAAGAGGCCATTAGAACAACTCGTCCTTGTCCTCGAATTTCTTCTGCAAAACCTTCCATCCATTCTTGATTGGACATTGTATTTTCCTTTCTTTTTGAGGGAAATATATTTAATAGATTCCAACCTGGAGGATCATTAAATCCTCCAGCATAACAGCTGTCAACAATAAGACATACTCCTTGTGATTCCAAACGATTTAACAGAAAATTTAACTCATCATCCCAAATGAAAGATAATGGATATGCAAATCCCCAATAGGTAAGAAGCATTTCATCTGTCCCATCTTCCTCATCAAATGGTGGTACATCCAGACCCATTGGTGAGCCATGGGTTGTTATATATACTACTGAAAAATCGTCCTTGTCTTCCATTCTATCAAGCCATCTTAATCCGGATATTATGTTTGAGGCTGTTGCATCCTTACCTTTTATTACTTTAATATGATCCTCAGACCAGATATCTGATTGAAGAAGAACATCATAAAAATCATCCACCTCTTCAAGCATCAGGGGACGATCCTGTTGTGGATCATCTGCATACACTCCCACGGCAACAAGTAATGCCCAATATTCCGAACCCTCTTTTCCTTTTGTTAAAATAACTTGATTTTCAATAGATTCAAAATCTTCTGAATTGAACTCTCCTATACTTATAGGTAAAAAACATGTTCCAACTAGTAGTAAAACAATAATAATTTTACAAATATTGTTAAATTTATTTATCATATTCTCGCTCTTTAATTTTTATAATAATAATTAAAATTATAATTTATATTATTTCCTCCCAAATTTATACCAAATCTAGATAAATATTAATTCTATTAAAAAAATACGAAATTTTATCACATTTAAATTGATTATATTCATCATTAGATGAAGATTGAGATTGAAGATATCATATTCGGATCACTTGCATTGATTACATTAGTAATTTGGTATTTTTTACTTGTAATATCCAATTCTCCATTAGTTAGTATTATTTTTTTATGGGTCTCGATGATTTTGATTTCAGTAATTTATATTGTTGTATATAATAAAAAGAAAAGAAATAGAAAAATTTTGAGAATAAGATTTCTTGTCTCAGGTATTCCACTCTATCCTACAATGATATATTATATATATATGATAGTTTTTAACGATGGATTGCCTTCAAATCAAAGATTATTGCCCTTATTTGTGTTGCTTCCTGCCTTGTTTTTAAACGGAATTATTCTTTTATTATATGATATTATGAAAAAGGAATAATCCTTACAATAATTATCTATAATTTTTTTTCATTATAGACATAATGATTTTTAGTAAAATTTCCAATTCCTGGATAATCAAGTGGATATCTATTGATATTTGTTACTTGGTTGGAAATAAAGTTTGGAAATAGGTTATAAAATCTCCAGACAATTTCTTTTTCCATTGTTACCTCAAAGAATTTTCCAGAGTACCCATTGCAAATAAGAGTATTACCATTTGGAAGTCTTTGTGCTCCTGCAATAATTGGTGAGAAAAAATCAGTTAGATTTTCAGAAGTATAACTCCAGATAGGTTCTTTTGGACCATATGTTGAACCAAGCTCTAAATAATAGTTACCATTTTCATCAACTGGAGGTATTATTTCATCTACCGATGAATAAGATATATCTGGTCGTCCTAATCCATTATTAAAAACTGTAATATATCCTTCACCGGGACATCCTGATTGTATCCATCTAGCATCATGCTGGCCAAAGAGCATTTGGTCTTTATTTGTTCCAGCTCGATACGTTTGAGGATTTCCCCATCGATATAGAAGATCGCCTCCTTTTCCATATCTACCACCAGAGTGTCCTGCAGCTTCTTCAGTTGTTGTGCTATGGTCTATTATCCAAATCTCATTTTGGGTGTGTGCACTGATTAAAATCTGATCGAATTCTTCATTATAATCAAGGGAATTAAAATGATTGATATCAATATAGCCCATAGGAAGTCCAAAATTTATATCCACTAGTTCTGGATGATTTCTAATATTCCCAAAGTTGTTTTTTGTTTGATCATAATCCTGAATTAAATGGTCCCAAACATGCCATTTCCAAATGATTTTCCCACCCTCTGGAAAAATTGGTTCAACTTCAATTATATAACATGGCCATAAGACACCAGCAGGTATCGTCAAAGGATTTCTTCCTGCATCAATTGCTTCAAGATACGTTTTTACTTCCCATGCGATCATTAGGATATTTCCATTTGGTATTATTTCATATCCATGATTTAGGCAGTAATCTTTTGAAGTATGCTCAAACACCCAGATAAGGTCTCCATCCCAATTAAACATCTCAATTCGTCCGGTCATTCCTCCTCCTGGAAAATAAGGATTAATTCTTGCAAGACTAGAACGAACTAGATTGCCATTTTCTAAAAGATTACATTGAGCACATTGTATATAGTCACTTTTCCATTTTTTAACAATCTCGCCACTATTGTTAATTAGGTATGTTGTCAAGTAATATTCTGGAGAAAAGAGAGTGTATCCTTCAAATGAACCTTTGTCATTGATAAAAACGGTAATAATTTTTACAAAGGGTCCAAAAATATTTATGAGAATTATTCTCTCTATTGTTTTAATATTTTCAACGAATACATTTATAGTAACTCTGTAACAATCAATAGGTTCTCCTATACCAATTCCAGATAATCTAATTCTTATTTTTTTTGATTTTCCAGATTCAAGCTTTGATATTTCAATAATTTCTGGAGATTTTATTTTTATAAAACGACCTGTAGCTTCTGTTTTTATTGATATGTTATATATTGCATTAGCACCCTGATTTGATAAATAATATGTAATACCCAATCCATCTTTGATTTCCTTAATTTTTAATTGGTTTGATGTGTTGATTGATTCGTAATTTTCAATTATCTCATAGTTGATCTTATTAACATTTGATGTAGTTGTGGAAGATAAAACATTTGAACCAATAATTAAAATTATAATTGCAATAATTAAGGTTTTTTTATTTATATTTAAAACCAAATTTATACCACCGCTGATAATATGTTAACAAATATCAATGTAAATAATTATTATTATATTTTTCCTTGATTTATTATTTCCATTAAACGAAAGATGTAAAAATATGTTGTTTATTATCAGATTTAATCATGAGAATTAAAAATATACAACTAAAAACAATTGAAGCAAGACGCTATATTGCAAGAAACGAACGTCCTAAACAAGTTAGAATTGACCATAACAGTACTGTAACTCAATTTACAATTGAAAAGGAAAACCAAGCAATAATTGATTTTCAATATACAGCAAGCTATGGGCCTGTGGGAATGATAAAACTTGAAGGTTCTCTTATTTATGATAGCGATGATGCAAAAAAGGTCTCAAAGGAGTGGAATGAAACTCGCAAGATGCCAAATCAGGTTGCAGGGCATATTCATACGGCTGTTATGCATGCATGTGTTCCTGAAGCAGTATCTATTGCAAAGGACCTTGGTCTTCCTCCACCAATACCACTTCCTCAGGTAAGGCTTAGTGGAGATCAGAAAAAAGCACAAGCAGGACCTGAAGTTGCATAAATCAATTAAAAATTCTAATAAATTAGATATGTATTCAGCTTTTTTATGAACTCTATTGTAATATCACTTGGAGGGTCAGTTCTAATCTCTGATGATATAGATTTTTCTTATTTTAAAAATCTAAAAGATCTACTAAAAAAAATATCAGATCAATACAAAATCTACATAGTAATTGGAGGGGGAAAGACAGCAAGAGCTTACATTAATCTTGGAAGAAAACTAAGCTTTGATGAAAAAACTCTCGATAATTTTGGAATCGAAATAACAAGGATTAATGCAAAAATCTTAACTAATTTGCTTGATGAATCAAATGAGGATATACCAAAAACTACTGATGAAGCAGGAGATATCAATGAAAAAATTGTAATTATGGGTGGAACAACACCTGGCCATAGCACAGATATGGTTGGCGCTGAACTTGCAGAAAAAGTTGGTGCAAAAATGTTTATCATTGCAACAAATGTGGATGGAGTTTATGATAAGGACCCAAATAAATACCCTAATGCAAAACAATTAAGGGAGATTTCAATTGATAATTTGATAAATCAGTATGGTACTGATTGGAAATCAGCTGGAAAAAATATTGTAATCGATGGTCCAGCATTAGAAATAATAAAAAGAGCACAGATTCCTACTTTTGTTTTAAATGGTAAGAAACTAGAGGAGTTAAAAAAAGCTATAGATAATTTAGATTTTAATGGTACAAAAATAAAAATATAAAAAAAAGATAAGTGGAAATTTTATCTTACAAAATCAATATCCACTTTTTTACTACCGACTGTTTGTACAATTGGTTGTTCTCTAACAGCTGAATGTGCAGTTGGTCCAAGAAGATTTGGTGACTGTACACCGGTCATAATTGCCATTACTCTACATTTTCCTTCAAATTCTGGTAGAACTCTAGCACCTAAAATTACATTTGAATAGCAATCCAAGTCCTTTGTAAGTTCTTTAGCTATATCCTGAACGTATTTTAAGCTCATATTAGGTCCACCAGTTATATGAACAAGTGCACCATTTGCTCCCTGATAATCAACATTGAGAAGTGGGTGATTCAATGCCTCTTTTACAATTGTATCTACTCCTGCTTCTTCTTCTGCTTCACCCCAGAGCATAATTGATAGTCCGCCCTGGCTCATTATTGATTTCATATCTGCATAATCAAGGTTGATTAGAGAGGGCATTGTTATTGTTTCAGATATTCCCTTTACAGTTTCAGCAATCATCTGGTCCATTACAGAGAATGCTTGATTTATAGGCAGTTTTGGTACAAACTCAAGGAGCCTGTTGTTGTCAAGGACTACTGTACTATCTGCCTTTACCCTAAGTTTATCAAGACCTTCATCGGCTTTTACAAGCCTTGCTCTCTCAACATTAAATGGAGTTGATACCATACAGGTGACAACTGAATTAAACTTCTTTGCAATTTCTGCTACGACAGGTGCTGAACCAGTACCAGTTCCTCCACCCATTCCAGCAGTTATAAACACTAAATCGGAATCTTTTATGAGTTCCTCAATTTCGTGGCTTGACTCGCGAGCGGCGCGCTCCGCAACATCTGGATATCCTCCAGCACCAAGACCACGTGTAATTCTTCCACCAATTAGTATCTTATGATCTGCTTCAACCAGATCAAGTGCTTGTTTATCGGTGTTTATTGCAATTGTATCTGCACCTTTAACACCAAGTTTGTTCAGTCTTGTGATTGTATTTCCTCCGGCACCACCACAACCAACTATTGTTATTCGTGGTGTACCAAACATATCTTCTCCATTGACATCTAATTTGCTTTCTTCATCTTTTTTATTTTCTATTGCATTTGTTATAAAAGATTCCATATTCTTATTTTGTCCCATACGGTATTCCTCCTAAATTCTGGTAGTTTGAAGGACGCCCATCCCAAGGCGTCCTTCATTAGGGGTGCATCCCATCCCCTCCAATTTAAACCATCATTTTTTCATGTAAGGTTCAATGGATTCGACTGCAAATTCTAATTCTTGAACCTGTTTAATTTTTTCTGCTTTTTCAATTATGCTGTTTGCATAATTTTTAATAAAATCATTTACCGCATGACGTATAACCTCAGACCTTGTAGCAAACTCTCCTGCTCTAACAAACAGATCTATAGTTTGTATGTGGTGCTGAGGTAGCCTTATTGTTATACGGTGCGATTCCATTTTTCTCCTCACATAAATATTACATGTGTCAGACCGGTACCAATCTGATGTCACACAGACGCCGGGCATATGTCTGAACAATGACAAAAGACATAATTTGTCTGACAAATGTAGAAATGAATGTGTCGTTTGGTTTAAATAATTTTCGTTAATTTTTAGCAGGTAAATATGCAGGTGTATATGTAGAATTTACACCTCAACAATATGACCAAAAGCAACTGTTCCAGAAATCTTTTCAATCTTTACTTTTACCATTGCTCCTTTAACGGCACCTGACACATAAATTGTAAATTTATCAAAATATGCAATGCCATCTCCCTTTCTACCAATGTCCTTAATTGTTAGTTCATAAGTATTGCCTTCTTTTAATGTTTCAGTTGGTTGTTGGATAATCTTTTTCTTTCTAGATCTTACTGAACGAAAAGCACCACATGCGTCGCATCTAATTAGCATCATCCTACCCTGTTTTACTAAATGAGTGTCTGGTCTGTTACATTCCGAACACATAACAAAAGTATCAATATATTCTTTAATTTTATCAGAGACGCTTCTAGCAGGAATTTTTCCTTGGAAAACAGCTCTTGTTCCATCCAGTTCTCCAGCAGTCCCAAGACCACCTAATAAAAATTTTAAAATAAGATCAGGTTCACGATTAATCGCATCAGAAATTTTATCAAAATTTTTTATAACAGTTGTATTACCTTCATAGAATATTTCTGCCTTTGGTAGTTTAAACCTATCTTCAGTAAATTCTTCTTTTTTGCTACTTTCCATTACCTTTTTAAGTAGATTCTTGTAATCCAAGTCCTTCATATCTTCTGGCTAATGTAATTGCTATCTAAAAAACTTACGTTAAAATTATTTATTTAAAACTTAATAATATTGGGTCTAACCTTTTTACCCATTACAAGAATTCCTTCTTTCATTGCTTTCTCTGCAATTTGAGTATTTTTGGTAAAGAACCTACTATTGCCTTTCGTCCAGTACCACATGAAATCTGTCATTTTACTCCCCCTTGATTACAAATTTCTTTGCAGTAAGGGAATTTTACATTATTTAAATAATTTTTCAAATTTTTCAAATTTTAATTAAAATATCAAGAAAAACAAATGACAAAAAGCTATTAATACATAATATTGTTACCGAGAAAACATGGTAGAGTTCAAAGTAGTTGTAAATGACACGAAAAACGGCAAATCATATAATGTACCTGTTAGTGGTCATCATGCAAACTCCTTAATTGGTAAAAAAATTGGTGATGAGGTAGATGGAATATTTGTATCTCTTCCAGGTTATAAACTTACAATATCTGGTGGAACTGATAAAGATGGCTTTGCAATGAGAAATGACCTTCCAGGTATGGGTCGTAGAAGATTACTAGTTAGTAAAGGTAAAGGCTTCAATGCTAAAGAAAATGGTATGAGGAAGAAAAAGTCTATCAGAGGAAATACAATTAATCAGGATATTGTACAAATAAACATGAAGGTAGTAAAATACAGCTCAAAACCTATTGATAAACTTGTAAAAACTGAAGAAAAAAGTGATGAAAAAACTGAGGAAAAACCTGCTGAAGATAAAAAAGAGGAGCAATAATGAGTCTTCCTATTCAACCTGAAATAAATATTGGTATGATCGGACATGTTGACCATGGTAAAACAACTCTTACACAAAGACTAACTGGTAAATGGACGGATGAGCATTCTGAGGAGCTTAAAAGAGGAATTTCAATAAAACTTGGTTATGCTGATGCAGCTTTTTACAAATGTACAAGTTGTAAAGAACCTAGTTGTTATTGTATAAAACCGAAATGTCCAACATGTGGAAGCCCTGCTGAACTTTTGCGTGTAGTATCTTTTGTTGATGCACCAGGTCATGAGACCTTGATGGCAATAATGCTATCTGGTGCAGCTATTATGGATGGTGCAATTCTTGTTATTGCAGCAAATGAAAAATGTCCTCAACCTCAAACAAGAGAACATTTGACCGCACTTGACATATCAGGAATAAATAATATTGTTATTGTTCAAAATAAGATTGATCTAGTATCTGAAAAAAACGCTATGAAAAACTATGAACAGATATTGAATTTTACAAAAGGAACATGTGCTGAAGGTGCACCAATAATCCCTGTTAGTGCTCATCAAGATGTTAATATCGATGTTCTAATTCAGGCTATGCAGGAGCATATTCCAACACCTGAAAGAGACCTTAAGAAAAATCCTTTGATGTTTACTGCAAGAAGCTTTGACATAAATAAACCAGGTGCAAGACCAGATGAGCTTAGAGGTGGTGTTATTGGTGGATCACTTATTCAAGGTGTTATAAAACAAGGTGAAGAAATTGAGATCTGCCCGGGAAGAAGAATTGAGGTAGAGGGTAGAAAGACAATTGAACCAATAACAACAAAAGCAGAATCATTATTTACTGGTGGTAAATCAGTAAAGGAAGCAACACCAGGGGGTCTTATTGCAATTGGTACAGGTCTTGACCCTGCTAGAACAAAATCAGATTCCTATGCCGGAAAGGTTGTTGGAAAGGTAGGGCAATTACCTGAGATTTTAGAAAGTTTTAATTTATCAATTAATCTTCTTAAAAGAGTTGTTGGAACAATTGAAGAAAAAACTGTTGAGCCGATAAAAACAAATGAGCCATTAATGCTTACTATTGGAACTGCAACTACTGTTGGTATAGTATCTGAGTTTCATGGCGAGATAATTGGTGTTAAATTAAAACTACCGGTCTGTGCAGAAATAGGGCAAAGAATAGCTATTAGTAGAAGGATTGACGGTAGATGGCATCTGATAGGATATGGAGAAATCCAAAAGAAAGAAGAGTAATTCTTGATAGCAGCTCTATTATGATGCTTTTTGAACATTCAATAGATTTAGAAGATGAACTAATTCGACTTCTTGGTAAGGTTGAAATAATTGTTCCTAAACCTATTGTTGATGAATTGTTTTATTTATCTGAAAATGGTAAAGGAAGAAAAAAACGTCTTGCAAAACCTGCTTTGGAATTGATAAAGGATTACAAAGTAATAGAATCAGAAGGAAAAGGTGATGATTCAGTAGTTTTTTTAGCAAAAAAACTACATGCTGTTGTTGTTACAAATGATATAGAACTAAGAAATAGGATTAAAGAAGAGTCCTTAAAGACAGTTTATTTACGAGGAAAAAAAAGACTTGTTTTAGATTGATATTTGTTTAGAAAGTTTTTATAAACTTCGTTTCTATTCTGCATGTTACTCTGTCGGAGTGGCTCAGCCTGGTCAGAGCGCCTGACTCATAAGCTCAGCTAAAGGGTTCGAAATTAGCCATGCGCTAAGAAATCAGGAGGTCGCGGGCTCAAATCCCGCCTCCGACATATCTAATATATTTTATATTCAAAAATTATCTTTTACTTTTTACTACAAAAATAATTTTTTTAATGATTAAAAAACCATATAAACCTTTTTTATAATTACAACTTAACAAATTGAAGAATTGGGAGGAAGGCAAATTCTAATTGATTTGGAAAAAAGAAGGTTAGTAAAATATCTACTTTTTGCAGATTTATACTTTCCTCAGGGATTTAGTAATATGGCAGTCGCACTGTTGCCTTTATATTTTATATACCTTGAAATGCCTGTTGAATATATTACACTCATTGTTGGCATTGGTTTGATTCCTTGGATTATTAAATTTGCTTGGAGCGGACCTATAGATAAGTATGTACATAAAGGAAGAAAATATTTTGTTATTATTGGCGGTTTAATTGGAGCAATTTGTTTCTTTTTACTCTATTTCATTGATCCGCTTAATCTAATTGTTCTATTTACTATTATTTTATTTTTTAGTCAAGTTGGTCAAACATTACTGGATTCTGCTGCAGATGCTTGGGGAATTGATGTGAGCACAAAGGAGGACAGGGGAAAAATCAATGCTGCAATGAATATTGGTAAAGTTGTTGGAGCAGGGTTAGGTGCAATAATTTTAACCTATGTCGGTCAAACATTTGGCCATAAATATATGTTTGTGGTTGCAGGGATTTTGATTTTAATTAACATAATCCTTCCTTCAGTGATTGCTGAAGCAGAAAAAATAATCAGAAAACAAAAAGTTAAAAAATTACTATTTAAAGAATTTAAGAAGAAATATGTGAAATTGTTACTAGTATTTATTCCCATAACTGCAATAGGTGGAGGGATTATCAATTTTGGAATAGATATATATGCAAAAATAGTTCTTGAATTGTCTGATTTTCAAATAGGATTGTTAATAGCTGGTATGTTTATGTGTGCTGTTCCTGGTTCAATTTTAGCAGGAATTATATCTGATAAGTTTGGAAGAAAGCTAGCCATCTATTTATATAATATTGCATTTTCTATCATTGTTATAATATTTATATCTACAGATTTATTTACCATAAAAATACTATTGTTTTTAATAGGTTCTTTTTTCGGTTTTGGGGCTAATGCAGCATTATTCGCTTTTTATATGGATGGAACCAATCCCAAGATTGGTGGAACACAATTTTCATTATATAATGGACTTGCAAATTTAGGATTTGATGGTGCAGGGATTTTTACAGGTTCCTTATTTATTTTGCTTGGATATAATAACACGTTTTTAATGGCCGTGCTAATCAATATTCCGTCTTTAATATTATTGCATTTTATCAATATTAAAAACAAAACAAAATTGTTTATTTAAAAGGCAAAAGATTATATTTATGTTGCTTTATGGTGCAAAAATATCTGAAATTCTTAATGGTTTCAGGAAATTTTGAAGATAAATCATTGATAATATCATGAAGCTGTGTTATATTTTTAAGAAAAAACCCAAAATCCAGATCAACACCCCGCCCAAATGATTCTGTAATCAAATTGATATTTTGATTCTTCTTAATATAGTCTAATATTTCATGTTTTTTTTCATAATCCTTAAGGTTTATTTCAACTTTATATAACCAATATCCAGCTTTTGGGGCATCAATAAAAGCTGAAAAATTCGATATGATTTTTTCATCTATCAATCGTTTAATTCGGTTTTTAATAGTCGCAGTTGTAACATTTAAATCATGTGCCAATTCTACTGTTGGAATTCGTGCATTTAACGCAAGTTTTCTTAGTATTTTATAATCTAGTTTATCAATTTGTACTTCTTTAAAAGAGGAGGGGGATATAGGAAAAGAAGGTGGTTTTAAATTCTTTTCACCAAGGAGAAAAATTGGTAAGAAATTGGTAGATTTGTAAAACACATTCATTATCTGGTCATCAATATATTTTCTGTATTTTTTTTGTGTTTCATCATAAAATGAAGTGAACTTTAGAAACAATGTTGGAGATTTTATTGGATATTCAAGGCTTCGTAATGAAGAGACATACATATTTACTTGAAGATCATAACTTCCTTCAAGTTCTGCTACATACGTTACAATATCACTATTGATGAAATAATCAATTATCTCCTGTTTTATTTCAGGAGTTACAAATTGAAAGGAATAATAGTAGCGAACTACTCCCCAGCCTAA
>Ga0209536_100004018_pt1 | contig 23369 bp, 23 predicted proteins | sample DeeMarSeWOR28_12_FD_187461 | JGI IMG/M metagenome (GOLD analysis project Ga0209536, IMG submission 187461) | Marine sediment microbial communities from White Oak River estuary, North Carolina - WOR-2-8_12 (SPAdes) (version 2) | ecosystem: Environmental > Aquatic > Marine > Intertidal zone >...
TTAAATGCTTTGGTGCCCCCGTATGGCCCCAGCAACTGGGTCCCCCAGGATCCGGCCAGGGAAGACATCAGTATAATTCCCTTTCGGAGACCTGGCTCACCAATGTGCAGATTACAGAATGCATGGACCAATTGCAGGGGGGTCCGGATATTCACCTGAACATAAGAGTCAAGCATTCCGGGATCGTTCTTCAGGAAGCTCTGTACTTTACTGAAAGCGGCATTATATACCAGTAAACGACAGCCTGTTCCCCTCACAGCATCCATAATGAGCCCGGGCGAATTTCCGGATGCCAGATCCAGGTGAAGTATTTTAAACTGTACATGATACTTTCCTTGCAGGTCAAGAACCAGTTGATCCAGAGGATCCTTCTGTTTATCCACCATGATCAGATTCAGCCCCCTGGCCGCAAGCTCCATGGAATAGGCCCTGCCCAATCCTTCTGCGGCGCCGGCAACCAGAGCCCATTGTCCATAGCTTTTTTTGAGATCCACTTTCAATAGCCTTAAATACACACTTTGTTCATCCAAATGTAATGCTTATGCCTTTGAAGTTTCAAAAAAATTGTATCCTTATACCGTATAAGCATCTGACTAAAATAAATTCATTCCATATGCAATACAAGCAACTGGGAAGTCGCGGACCGCTGGTATCAACCATTGGTTTTGGTGCCTGGGCCATTGGAGGCATACACTGGGGAAAAACCGATGATGAGGTCTCTGTAAGAGCCATTCATGAGGCCATTGACCAGGGAGTTACCCTTATTGATACGGCCGATGTCTATGGATTCGGGCATTCAGAGGACCTTATCGCCAGGGTTATTAAGGAACGTGGAAAGCAAGACCTGGTGATAGCCACCAAGGCCGGAAGTGATTTTTATAATGCTTCTCCCAAAGATGATGAAGGATATGGGGCCATCACACCAAATTATTCCAGGGATTACCTGATTGGTGCCGCTGAAAAAAGCCTGGAACGCCTGCATGTGGAAAGCCTGGATATACTTCAGTTGCACAGTCCCGATCTGGAGTTTCTGGAGCGGGATGAACCCTGGCTGGCCCTGGAAAAATTGAAAAAGGACGGGAAGATCAGGCATGCCGGTTTGAGTATCAAATCCTTTGAAGAAAGTAAACAGGCGCATTTGCTCGATCAGCATCACCATATTCTCGACTGTATACAGGTGCGCTACAACCTGCTGGAAAGGGAAGCCGAAAAGATCCTGTTCCCCAAGGCCATAGAACACGGCATTGGTGTAATTGTCAGGATCCCGCTCCTCTTTGGTCTGCTGACCGGGAAGTTTAACCGGAATTCGAAATTCGGAGAGGATGATCACCGCCGAATGAATTTATCTGCTGAAAAACTGGATGAATACCTGAAAGATCTTGAAGGCCATCAGAACCTGTTTAAGCGATACCCCGGGCAGAGTATGACCCAGGTATCTCTGCGCTTTGCCATCACCCATCCAGCCTGTCAGACCGCTATTCCCGGGGCTAAAACCCCCGGACAGGTTCGGGAGAACTGCAGCAGTTCCGACCTGGGCCCTGTTCTTTAGAATGCCTTTGACCTAATTCAGTTTGCGATATTTTGCCGGGGTCATGCCGGTATTCTTTTTAAATAATTTGCTGAAATACTGCGGATACTCAAACCCCAGATCATAGGCTATTTCACTTACAGATACTTTAGAACCCAGCAGTTTATCCTTTGCCAGCTCAATCACATGGAGCTGGATATGCTCGGTCCCGTTCTTTCCGGTCTCCTTTTTAAGCAGATCGCTTAAGTAATTCGGCGAGAGGTGTAATTGCCCCGCAAAATACTTTACCGAGGGGAAGCCCAGGTCCTGCAGCGCTTCGGAATTAAAATATTGTTGCAGCAAAGCCTGGAAATCCGTAACAATATCTTTATTGGTCTCTGTACGGGTTATAAATTGTCGGTCGTAATAACGGTTACAGTAATTGAGCAGAAGTTCAATGGTTGACACAATCAGTGTCTTGCTGTGCTTATCAATGTTATTGTCCAGCTCGGCTTCAATGTCCTTTACGATCTCCGTCAACTTGGCCTTTTCCTGTTCAGATAGATGCAGGGCCTCATAGACATTATATGAAAAGAAATGGTAATCTTTCATCTTTGCACTCAGGGTGGTCCCCCGGATCAGTTCCGGATGAAAAACCAGGCCCCAGCCATAGACATCCCGGGTTTCATCCGGGTCTTCGATCTCCACCACCTGGTTGGGCCCCATAAAAAACAGGGTCCCTTCCTGGAAATCGTAATAATTACGGCCATAGCGCAGCGCACCGGGACAGAGGTTCTTCAGCATGATGGTATAAAAACCTGTCGATATCTTGACATGTTTATGTGCGCCGAAATCCATTTTGGAAAAATCAATGATCCCGATAAGGGGATGTTTCGGTTCCTCCTGCCCCATGATCTTGTTCAGTTCACTGATGGTCTCAATATGCAAGGTCTTATCCATGTCGCTTTGCTTTCGGCCAAGTTCTAAAATTCAAATGAGATTCCGGTGAGTTCTTCGGACATTTCCCAAAGTCTCTTTGCGTCCTCCATATTATGGGAGGCCTCATTTGATCTTACAACAACGGGATATCCCGTCATGTTCCTGTGCGGACCATAATACTGTCCGCCCACAGCTGTCTCATCCACCGAGGCCCTGATCTGCGATAAGGCTCCCCTGGCCTGATCCATGGTCATCAGATAGGCAAGGGGCCATAAGAGGTAGTACCAGAATTTCCCCTTTAGATGACGATCCAGGTTGGTACGGGATCCTCCCGGATGAGCCGCCAGTGCTGCCGCATGGATTCCATTGGCTTCAAAGCGCCTTTGAAGCTCATAAGTGAACAGGAGGTTGGAAAGCTTGGAACGGCCATAGGCTTTGGTGGGAGAATAATCTTCGCCATTTTCAAAAAGAAGGTTCTCAAAATCCATGGTGCCGAAACGGTGACCGCTGCTGCTGACATTAACCACTCTGGATCCCGGAGTGTTTTTGATAAGCTCCAGTAAAAGGCCGGTCAGGGCAAAATGCCCCAGATGGTTGGTTCCCATCTGGCCTTCAAAGCCATCTTTCGTTTTAAAATAGGGGCTCATCATGATCCCGGCATTATTCATTAACACATCCAGGCGGTCATGGCCTTCCTTGAACCTGCTTGCAAAGGACCTGACGGAACTCAGATCCATCAGATCCAGGTCCATGACCTCTATGATACCTTCAGGATGAGCTTTCAATATTTCCGATCTTGCGGCCTCACCCTTTTGTATGTCCCGGGAAGTTAATATCACATGTGCACCTTTCCCGGCAAATGCCTTTACAGATTCATAACCCAATCCGCTGTTCCCGCCGGTGACAATGATTACCTTTCCGCTTAAGTCCTTGATATTTTCAATTTTCCACTTTTCCATTTCTAAGATTTTTTAAAGTTGAATTCCATTACTACATCACGGTTTTGATTATGCGTTCATACACGCCGTCACCAAACCATTTCCGGATAAACAGCGTGGGCCTGGCTCCCATACCCTTCACATAACGCCTTCTGGGTTTGCGGGCGGTAACGGCTTTCAGAATAACCTTCCCTATCACCTCAGGCCTGGTAAGGCGATTGGACGAGTACATTTTTGCTGTCCCTTCTGCAGCCCTGTTGGCAGCTTCTGCATAAGCCCCGTTTCCGGAAGTCTTTTTCAGGTTTTCAGCTGCGATAATTCCCCATGGCGTCTTGATCCCCCCGGGCTCCACAACAACCACATCAATCCCAAATTCTTTGGTTTCCAGCCTCAGGCAGTCGGACCATCCTTCCAGGGCATGCTTGGTTGCATGGTACCAGCCACCAAAAGGAGTAAATATCCTTCCACCCATGGAGGAGATGTTTACGATCTTTCCAAAACGGTTTTCGCGCATTTTAGGAAGCACCAGCTGGGTCAGCCTGGCCAGTCCGAATATATTGACATCAAACTGCCTGCGTGCTTCTTCCATGGGTACGTCCTCAATGGCCCCGTAAGATCCATATCCGGCATTGTTTACCAGGACATCTATGCGCCCTTCCTGTTCCAGAATGGTGTTAACACACCTGACTATGGAGCCTTCATCCGTGATGTCCAAAGCAATGGTGGAAATTCCCAGTTCCTCCAGGGATTTCATTTTTTCAATCCTTCGGGCAGCGCCATAGACCTTTAATCCCTCTTTGTGCAGCAGCTCAGCCGCGGATTCTCCAATTCCTGAGGAGGCTCCGGTTATTAATGCTACTTTTTTCATGATGGTTGCTATAATTATTTTCTTTTGCAAATTTACATCCACAGGCGGCCCCCACTTAATACGATTTACGGATTGTTGTATACGATTTACGGATATGTGCCCTGAAAAGGAAAGTCTAAACATTTTCTTTATTTTGCATTCGTTTTCTCAACAAACAGGTATTTTCTACAATCTGTGACTATGCCAGGCTTCTCACACCAGATCAAGAACCTGATTCAGAACCGAAATGAATGGATCCGGTTCATGCGGTTTGGAATAGTTGGCTTATCGGGAGTTTTCGTGAACGAGGGGATGCTGTATCTCTTATATGAAATGGTCCACCTGCCTTTCTACCTCTGTTCTTTTCTTGCCATTGAAATTTCCATATTCACCAACTTCCTGCTCAACGATAACTGGACCTGGCGGAAGGAGCGCTCCGGAAGCTTTTTTATCCGCCTGATCCGTTATAATGCCTCTGCCGCCTTTACTTCCATATTCATTACCATCGCGGCCCTGCAGTTTTTCAAGGAATGGATGGGGATCCCATACCTGTATGCCAATTTGCTTGGTATCGGGTTCGGAATGTTATCCAACTTCCTCATAAATAACTTCTGGACCTACGGAGAAATGCGACTGCGACTGCCCAGGGCCGTTCTTTGGATCCTGTTGATCTCCCTTTCAATCCGCCTCCTGATTGCCGCCATTGTCGGGGCCGGATTTGATGAGGCTTATTATTACGCCTATTCCATCAGGCCCAGTCTGAGCTATTTCGATCATCCCCCTGCTGTTGGATACCTTGCCGGTTTCTTCCCTTATATATTCGCCAAGGCCAATCCATTTACCATTCGCCTGGGAGCCATCGCTCTATTCACCGCATCGGGGCTGTTGTTCTACAAGTTCAGCCGGACCACTTTAGATGAACGGACATCTGTGATTGCCTATGGCCTGTTTAACTTTATTCCCCTCTTCTTCCTTCTGGCCGGTAGCATGATCCTGCCCGACAGCGGTCTTGTATTTTTCTGGGTGCTGGCACTTTTCCCTCTGTGGAGAATATTCATCAGCGGATCGAAGACCAGCAGCTGGGTAATGGCCGGATTACTGACCGGGCTGGCCATGCTGTCGAAATACCACGGCATACTTCTCGGGTTTTCATTATTTCTTTTCCTGGTGTTTTACCGCTGGCGGGATTTTCTTAAGCCTGGTCCCTATCTCTTTGCCCTGTCAGCCCTTATCCCTTTCCTCCCGGTGATCATCTGGAACGTTCAGCATGATTTCGTAAGTTTCTCTTTTCAGGGTGGCCGGGCTTCGGGAAGCTCTTTATCTATTTTAAATTTTCTTCAAACCCTGGGTGGACAGGCTGCCTATCTGTCTCCCATGGTATTTATTCCTCTGCTGGTTGTCATCTGGCAAAGCATCCGGATAGGATTAATGAAGAGGGATAATAGCCAGTTGTTTTATTTTCTTTTCGGATCCATTCCCGTACTCTTGTTTTTCCTGGTTTCATTCTTCAAACCCATTCTTCCACACTGGACCCTGCCGGGGTATATTATGCTTATCCTGCCCCTTTCGGTAATGCTTAGCAAGGGGCTGGATACCCGTGGATGGGTGAGGGCGGTCCTTAAGCTGTCGGTGATCCTGGTCGTGGCCATCATGATACTGGGCATAGCTCACATCAAATGGGGGATCTTCCACAACGATAATAATGCCAATAAGGATGTCTCGCTTGACCTGGTCGGCTGGGAAGCTGTTCCGAAGTTTCTTGAGGAGCAGGAATGGAATGAAGAAGACTGGTTTCTTTTCTCCCATAAATGGTTTTTATGCGGGGAGATCGACCTGGCCATTGAAGGAAAGTATCCGGTGCTCTGCTACAATCAAAAAGACCCCAGGGGATACGGCATATGGGACAAGGACTTAAACATGATGGGGAGAAATGGGATATATATATGTTCAGACAGGTATTCCACTGACCCCGTGAATGCCTTCGGGGAATATTTCCAAAGCATATCCCCGGCCGATTCGGTCGTGATCGAGCGGAGTGGAGTTCCTGTTAAAACACTTTATTTCTACCAATGCCTCAACCAGCTAAAGGAATTTCCCCCGGCTTATTAGTATATTAAAATCTCGATGACAAAAAAGCACAGATTGACAAAATCAGAAACAAAGCCGGTTTCATTTGTCAAAAATTATATGGCATAATATGAAATAAAATCTATGGAAATACAGAATGAGGAAAAATTCATCAAGGGGGTTGAGAGTTTGATCAATCCAATGCAAGTCAGCAATCTGCTTTTCTTTCAGAAACTTAAAGGCTTGTTGCCTCCGCTTATTCTTAAAAAATTGCTGTACAGGGCTTCCAAAAACACTCCCATCATAGGTTTCGTGATAGAACCATATAGTTTGTTCCTGTTCTTCAAGCTCAGGGACATTGAATACGCAAAATCCTTACTTCCGGAACGTTATGAACTGGCAAAAACCAGGTTGTTTGCCGCAGACGAGCCTGAATACTACATGGGAATTGGAAATCTTGGCACACGCGCAAGTACCTTTTGGGGCACCAGGCAAGAATCTTACCTCATTGCCACAGACAAACAAACCGGACTGCTGTCTTTTATTTTCATCGATATATTAAGCAACACCATCATTGCCCTGCCTTCGAAGGGCATTGCTGATCCAAACTGCAGAAATGCGGTTTTCACAACAAGTTCTAAAGGAGAAGTCTTTCTGGATATTCAGGAACACAATACAAACAGAAAACTTAGGTTGACAGGAAGCATCAAAAAGGGAAAGATACGCAAACTGGATCAAAGGCTTTGGGTCATGGGGAATACCTCCATCGGGTACGCTAAGAATCTTGCAGGCGGAAATGATAATCCTTTTGCCGTGATCTTTGATCCGGCTGAAGTCGATGAAGCCCTGGATGTTCCAATAGATGATATTCAGATCACTGAGAACACGCTATTCCCGGGATTGGCTGAACCGGAAATCAGTAAAGTGATCTGTTTTCCTTTTGCCCAGCACTATATTGCGGATAGCCCCGGTTTTTCCACTACTGTGAAGGACCCTGATGACTTAATCGGTAAGTATAACGAAATTGCGGATCAAGAAAATTTTAAAACATTCTCCGCCACGACAATAGTCAAACAGCTCTCCATGGTAATGGCTGTATTCATACTTGTTGCAATAATCCTTGTAATTGTTCTGTAGTTAAGCTTTCAGGATCTTCCTGGCGGCCAGTTTGCCGGTAAGAATGGACATGGGGACTCCTGCCGGACTGTAGGTCCATTGCCCGGCCTGATAGATGGAAGGTACGGGGGTCAGGACCGCCCGGTTTGCCTGCTGGATCTTATGGATGACCGGGACAGGTTCCTGGAAGGACCACCCGGTGATCGCCCCTTCTGAACTGCCAACCCTGTTTTCATAACTCAAAGGTGAAAATGAAAAACGGGCCAGTACCTTATCCCTGAGCATGGGATAAACCGAAGCGGCCAGTATCTGAATAATGCGATCTTCCATTTCAGTAATAAACACCTTATAGTTTCCAGTTTCAGCGACCATCTTAAACAGATCATATTCTGCAAGGACGCTGATAATTAGTCCTGTCTTGCCCTCTGGTGCCAGATCCGGATCCTTAAGGGCCGGTATTGAAATCTCGTAGGTATTCAGGCTAAGAAATTTATCGAGCCAAAGCAACAGCCCCGGCATATCCGTTTTCCCGGCTGTTTCTAAAATCCCCCGAAGCTCGCTCCAGTGTGTTTCTCCCAGTCCCTGTTTGGATGGAGAATAAAAAAAGTGGCCATTTGCGATACGCTTAAAACTATCCACGGGTTCATCCACTTCAACAAAAAGTGTGAAAACCGAATCCCCTCCTCTTTTGTCCAGCAAGCGGTTTTTTGTCCTTTCGAATTTCGACTTAACCTTACTGCTGGAACCCTCCATATCAGTGATCCTGTAAAAGGTCTTCAGGTCAGCCGCCCAGATAAGGTTTTCATAGCTGTAGATCGCGTTATTCTGATCAATAAGTTTTTGCTCGCTGGCCAATACCTTTTCAATGACCGTTTCTCGAGCTATATGGCCCCCCAGATCCAGGATCTTTGTTTCCACAACGGCAGCCAGCTTTCCCACTCCTCCCCTGGGATAGAAGTAATCCAGGTACAGGGAGAAATAGCTCAGGGCAAAAAACGCAGGAGTATTTTTAAAAAAATGCTGGGAGATCATGTCTCTCAGAGAAGGATTAGTTATAATCTTTTCAAGGTAAGGTTCAACCGGCATATTCATCCGGTTGATCTTTCCAATGGTAAGCAGGAATTTCGGCAACCAGGGAAGAAGCTTTTTAAATAAGTAGGGCCTGTCACTCATCAGGTCTTTGAAATTGGGATTCTCTATTCCATAGAGTACATCCATGTATTTCATGACCTTCCGGATGACTTTTATGACATGATCAATTTCTGCATGACTTTCCGGATAGACTTTCTTAAGAAGATTGCTGTACTCGTTTAAACTGCTGATGTCTTTGATATGCAGGATCTCATTTCCCACCCCGACAGATACCGGGCTTTTGACAACATCGAGTTCAATGCCCAGTTCCTTTAACATGGGAAAGATAATACCCGCATTTTCCAAAGCTCTTACACCAGCTTCAAACTGAAAACCGTCGCGCGAAAAAGAATTCACCAGGCCTCCGCATTCTTTATTCTTCTCTATTAGCAGAACTCTTCGTCCCTCCTTGGCCAGATAGGCGGTACAGGTCAGCCCGGCCATCCCTCCTCCAACCACCACCGTATGATACTTTATTTCAGCCATACAGGATCATGATTTAGGTATTATATCCGGTAGTTTTGCCATTTCCAGACACTTGGCCCACAACTCATAGGCAGCTTCTTTGTCAAGGGCGGGAGGTGCGGGTTCTTCCTCGGTTGTCAGGTTGAAAAATTTTCCGCTTAGCCCTTCCATTTCCTTTGAAACCGCAAGGTAATAAAGAGACTCTGATGCAATTTCGGTAGGTCTCAATAGCTTATCGTAAAAATTCTTTTTAACCCAGCGGTAAAAAGCTCCGTTTTCATTACCTGTCTGCGAGTGGACGGCTCCTGGATGCATGGCATTTATAGTCACACCTGCAGGACCAAGATACTCGTCAAATACAAGCAGGGATAACAATTGTGCGAGCTTGGCAGAACCATAACTTTTCACTCCGGAATAACGACGTTTCTCCCAGTTCAAATCATCCAGACGCAATCCCCAGGCAGCAAAACGGTGTCCTTCTGAATTGACCAGGATGATCCTTGCACCTTCCTGGGATCTTAGCTTCTCGCTCAGGAGGATATTGATCATAAAAGAAGAAAGGTGTTGAACCACAAACACCTTGTCATATCCTTCATCGGTCAGTTCTCTTCTGGTAAGATAAATCCCCGCATTATGTATCAGAACATCAATGGAGGAATCCATATTACGAAGTTCTTCCGCTGCACGCTGAACATCTTCTAAAACACTCAGATCAGCAAGGATATACTCGCAGCTGACCCCAAATTCGTTCTCAATCTCTGATTTCAGGGCTGCACTCTTCTCCCTGTTTCGATTGATGCAAACAAGCCTGGCTCCCTGAGAAGCGAATTTCCTGGCGGTCATGTGGCCTATTCCCGAAGTGGCCCCGCTTATCACCACCAGGCGATCCCTGAAGTCATCCGTACAGATCTTCGGATCCCGCCGGTTGTTCCTGATCATGGCCGCGATGTTCGACCACTGGTATTCTCGAAAATATTTTGAAAATTTTTTATTTCTTCTCATGCTGGCAATATGGAAGGCCTTCCAAGTATGTTTGTCATACTATCAGATAAGTATAATATTTTGTCAGCGCTTGTTTTTAGAAAACCACCCCCAGGGCAAAAACATAATTCTGATTACGCAGAGGAACTGTTTGTTCTCCTTCAACAGTTGGCATTTCCAAAGTGTTAAACCCAAGCGTAAACCTGAAATCCAAGAAAAAATCCATGCCAAAAAGCTTGAAATCTGCTCCTGCTCCATATACAAAGGAATAGTCAAAGGTATCGAATCCTTCCAGTTCGCCCGATTGTTGCACGATAACAGGAGGACCGCCAAGGTCAATGGTAGAATTCACCGTATATTCTCCGTTTAACAATAATGACATAGCAATCCCCGTACTGCCATATATTCCTACGCTTTTGATTTTCACAAATCTGTACTTGATCAGGATCGGCATATCCAAATAGTTCAACTCATAATCAGAAACAGTATTTATGGGGATTGGCTCACTAATTGACACATCCTGGCTGGAGCCTTTCATGGCATATAGAATCTCCTGCTGAATTCCCACTGCTTCTGAAATAGGGAAATATAAGAATATACCACCTGAGAATCCGTTTCTAACGCTGGTTTCTATGGTATAAATGTCCTCTGCAGGAGTTATTCCATACTGAGTAGCCATGCTATATCCAGCTTTGAGGCCAAAGTGCACACCCGTTTGTGCTTGCACAAAGCTGATAAGAGCAATTGACAATAATGCGCTTGTGAGAATTTGTTTCTTCATGATTATTGGTTTTAGTATGTGTATTTTTCAGCAATCCTAACCAAACTTCCTTCTCATAAACCTCCTGTAAGCCTTTCTAACCCTTGGAATATTATCAAAAATGTCTCCCCAGAGATCGTAGTAGTCCCGTTGTTCAACGATCCTGCCTTCCTCATTCAAAGTAACACGGCTCGAACCATATAGTACGGAACTTGGATTCTTTTTGAATTTAATGGTCATCTCCCATTCAATAAAGATATCCTTATCCTTCTGGGCGGTCCTGACAATATACATCTTTAAATCATTGGAACGATCTGTTAACCGTTCGGTCATGGCCTTAAACTCTTCCATTCCGCGAAGTTCCTGAATGGAATCCCTGAAATAGATGTCCTTATGGTAATAGGGCAGGATGTGAGACCAGTCCGGTTTCCCTTCTGTATTATAAGTTTTTGACCACAACTCCTTAATGCTTTCCGAATTCAAAAAATCATTATTGAACTGGGTTTTTTGTTCAATTGGTTTTTCACTCATAATTCAATGGGATTTTGGTTTACCTACTCTCTGCCCGCTCTCAGCTTCTTGGTATAGAATTCAGGTTCCGGCGGGAAGATCTCGTCTCTTATTTTCATGAGTTCCTCAAGTGAATCAATCTCCGGGTCAACTGGAACCAGTAGGACCGGACTCAGACCCGGATCGGGATGCTGAATGGAATTGGACTCCTGTTCTAATAATTTCTTTGAAGCGCCAACCACGAATTGCTCCGACCTGTCCACCACGTATCCGCTCAAGGTGCCGTTGTTGTTCAGCGTCAGGTAATTACTGAAAATCTCCCTTCGAATTATATAGATCTCTCCCTTAAAAAATCTCCCCACGCTGATTTGTACTGTAACTCCAGGATGACTGTCCTGATCAGGATCTGTTAAATTGGGATCATTGGGATCCATAGAAAGGGGCTGTAAAGGATCCCCTTCAATTCCCAGCAGGCTCGGGGTTGCCGGCCGGTAGATATGCCAGATCCCGTTTTCCAGGTTTAACTCAACTTCCTGAACCCTTGGTGAGATGGCCTGCACCGCTTCGTTGCTGAATACTGACCTGGCATTCTTCCTGCTTAATTTTTGCTCGGCATGAACAAATCGATCCGATTGCATCAGCTTTCCGTCTTCCAGATAAAAATCGGTAAACCCATATGAGATAATAAAAGTCCGCATGGTCGTTCTGGTGGTCGTGTCCTCGTAGGCCACCACATCATAATGAGCATAATGCCCCACCAGCGCTTTCCTGGCACTTTCCAGGTCAGCAGCTTGTGTGTCATTCGATGCACCCTTTTTGAAATCATATAATGGGGAGGCTGGCCATTCCAAGGGTTTGGAACAAGAATTCAGCGAGAACATAAGGACCAGGAAGCCAGGAATTATCCAATTTCTTATCTGGATGTTAGTCATTGATAATAATGAGGTATGCAGCTAAGCTATTAAAAAGCCCTTTTGATTCCAAACCCTTCCTGCACTATATCCATTACCATCAAAAACATAGATATCGAACCAGTGGAATGATTTGCTCCTTCCAGGGGAACAAAACGAACTTTGTCAGGCCCCATTCCAATATTCTGGAATTCACTATACAAATTCTCCGAAATGGAGAATGGAATATCTTCATCCTTGTCCCCATGATATAAATGGATTGGTGCCTTATTGACCCAGGCCTGTTGACTGTTCTCCTCTAGTGATTGTTTTAAAGGCGCATAATCCGAATGCATGTCAAATTCCGTTAATAGACGCTGGGATAACAATTCGGTCATATTAGTAGTCAACTGGGAATTGATCTGGCCTGGAGAATGCTCACCATCAAGCAGAGTTGGTATCCGTGAGTCATAGGGATCGCTGAAAAAGAGAGATAAATCATCCTGTATGGCACCAACCGATCTGTATCCGTCGATCAATAATGCAAGATAAAAGGGCTGCTTATAGTCTGTTTGCTCAAACAGGTACTCCTTCATATCCAATAAACTGTAGGCCCCGGCTCCACAGGCTGAACCCATAAGTGTCAAGCCATCGATGGGATCATTCTCAAGGTGATTGTGAGAGATTAATGTGGCCCATCCACCCAATGAATAACCGGCTAAAAAGAACTCGCCCGATAATCTAAAGGGATATTCACCGGATTCGGCCATCTCCTTCGTAGCTACCAACATATCTTTAACCGTTGATTGAAAGAGCGATTTAACATAATATGGATGCGGGTATTCCTCAGAAGCCCCAAAACCAATATAATCCTGAATCACAATAACATACCCTAACCCGGCCATTGCCTGCATCAATAAAAATGCAGGATTGCCAAGATCATTACTTGGAGCACTGCTATGTTCCACCAAAGTACCATTCTGAATGCTCACAAGCATCGAATTTCGTGAAGCATCAACAGGTGCACAAATCAAGCCCGATAACACAATTGGTTCACCATCCAGGTAAGTGGATGCATACTCCATATAATAAACCCCGATTCCGCCAACAACCTCTTGAGTGTAATCCGGAATCTCAGGGAAAAATTGCTTTGCTAAAATGAACAAGGCCTTCACCTCATCTTCTGAGACACTCTTTATTAAGGTGGCACTTATTAGATTGTCATATTCAACTACTTGATCCATATCCTTTTGACAGGATAAAACCGCGAAAATCAGAACCAGGACCGCTAAGAATTTTGTTGTCTTCATTGCCTCATTATTACACTTTCAAAACAACTGAGTACAGTCAAATGTTGAAATGCCCGGTAACACCGCTAGCGCACTACCTTAGCATATTAAGTGTAAACGCTTTCATCCGTGCACACGAGAGCTGAGTTTCCTGTATGGAAACCCCATAAAATTGTACAAAGCCTTCAAAGTTCATCTGCTATGAAGGCTTTGTGGGTGCATTAGAGGATGGTCATTCTATTCAATCCACAGGCCTGCCTGCTGCAATGTTCTTGCTGCGTTCAATGGATTGAAGTGCAAGATAGTTTTCCCCGAACTTTCTGAGGTTTTCCATTTCCACATCATACTGGTCAAAATGCGTCTCTTCATCGACCACAAGCTCTTCAAACAGAGATTTGGATACTGAATCGGCATTATTAGAACATTCGATGGCCCATTTATTGTAATCGGCTGCACTGGATGTTTCCATATCTGCTGCCATTTTCAGCATCTCTTTCACATCCTGGATCTTTTTCACTTTTGTGGATGCTGTCATTTCAACATCCCCTTTCAGGAAAATGATCCGCTCTGCCAGCTTTTCAATATGCAGCATTTCTTCAATGGCGGTACGCTTAAACAAACCCGCCAGAAGATCATATCCCTGGTCGTCGCAGTGAAAATGGAAATACATGTACTGATGAACCGCTGAAAGCTCATCTGCAACGGCTTTATTTAATAATTCAACACTTTTTTCTTTCATGTTTGTTAAAGCTTATAATTCAAATTAGGATGTAATTATTTTATGTCGAAGCGGTCCAGGTTCATGACTTTTGTCCATGCAGCAATGAAGTCCTGTACAAATTTCTCCTGAGAGTCTTCACTACCGTATACCTCGGCCAGTGCCCTGAGTTCTGCATTGGAACCAAAGATAAGATCAACACGTGAGCCCGTCCACTTTAGCTCCCCGCTTGCACGATCATGCCCCTCAAACAATTCTTCCGACTCAGAAGTTGCCTTCCAGGTAGTGCTAAGATCAAGCAGGTTAACGAAGAAGTCGTTTGTGAGTGTGCCCGGCTTGTCCGTGAAAACACCGTGCCTGGAATGATCGAAGTTCGTATCAAGAACCCGCATACCTCCAAGTAGAACGGTCATTTCCGGAGCGCTCAGAGTTAATAGTTGCGCACGGTCGACCAGCATTTCCTCAGCTGACACAGCATACTTGCCTTTCACGTAGTTCCGGAAGCCATCTGCAAATGGTTCGAGCACAGCGAATGAACCCACATCGGTTTGTTCCTGAGATGCATCTGTGCGTCCGGGTGTGAAAGGTACTTTCACATTAACCCCAGCTTCCTTTGCTGCTTTTTCAACTGCTGCACAACCTCCCAGAACGATCAGGTCGGCAAGTGAGACCATCTTCCCACCGGATTGCACCTTGTTGAAATCTTGCTGTATGCCAACAAGTTTCTCCAAAACAGTTGCCAGTTGCTTAGGATTATTGACTTCCCAATCCTTTTGAGGCGCCAGACGGATACGTGCACCGTTTGCTCCGCCACGCTTATCTGAACCTCTGAAGGTGGATGCGGAGGCCCAGGCAGCAGAGACCAGCTGAGAAACTGACAATCCTGTATCAAGGATCTTTGATTTCAGTGAAGCAATGTCTTTATCATTGACAAGTTCATGGGTAAGCGCAGGGATGGGATCCTGCCAGATCAGTTCCTCATCTGGAACTTCCGGGCCCAGATAGCGTGAACGCGGACCCATATCACGGTGGGTCAGTTTGAACCATGCACGGGCAAAGGCGTCTGCAAATTCATCCGGGTTTTCATAGAAACGCCTTGAGATCTTTTCATAGGCCGGATCGAATCGCAGGGATAGATCTGTTGTGAGCATAAAGGGTACATGCCGCCTGGAGGGATCGTGTGCATCAGGGATGGAATCGGCACCAGCACCACCCTTGGGCCTCCACTGATGTGCTCCAGCCGGACTCTTGGTCAGTTCCCAGTCATAACCGAACAGATTCCAGAAGAAGTTATTGCTCCATTTGGTAGGTGTTGATGTCCATGCTCCTTCCAGTCCGCTGGTAATGGTGTCACCACCTTTGCCACTTCCGTATTTATTCTTCCATCCAAGGCTCTGCTCCTCGATACTGGCTGCAGCCGGTTCCGGCCCAACATGCGGTTCCGGGTTTGCCGCGCCATGGCATTTCCCAAAGGTATGTCCCCCGGCAATCAGTGCAACGGTTTCTTCGTCATTCATTGCCATTCGGGCAAAGGTATCGCGAATGTCCTTCGCGGCTGCAACAGGATCAGGATTCCCGTTGGGTCCCTCCGGATTCACATAGATGAGACCCATCTGGACTGCAGCAAGCGGATTCTCCAGCTCACGGTCTCCCGAATAGCGTTCATCACCCAGCCACTCTGTTTCCGAACCCCAGTTAACATCTTTCTCTGCTTCCCAGATATCTTCACGTCCACCTGCAAAACCAAAGGTCTTGAATCCCATGGATTCCAGGGCGCAATTCCCGGCCAGGATCATCAGGTCGGCCCAGGAGATTTTCCTGCCATATTTCTTTTTGACCGGCCAGAGAAGCAGGCGAGCCTTGTCAAGGTTTACATTGTCAGGCCAGCTGTTCAATGGTTCAAAGCGCTGGCTTCCTGCGCCTCCGCCACCACGGCCGTCCTGGATACGATAGGTGCCGGCACTGTGCCAGGCCATCCGGATAAATAAGGGGCCATAGTGGCCGAAATCGGCCGGCCACCATTCCTGGGAGTCGGTCATCAGATCAAAGATATCCTTCTTTACAGCCTTCAGATCGAGTTTTTTGAACTCCTCCGTATAATTGAAATCCTCACCCATGGGATCGGAAAGGGAAGAGTGTTGACGAAGAATGTTCAGGTTCAGCTTGTCTGGCCACCAGTCGCGATTTGTAGTTCCGGCTTTTGAGGAGCCGGGATGTTTTTTGTGTTCCATATTCTCACAGATTTAAATGATTATTATGATTAGTTATATTGTATCTTATCCTTAAATTATTACGTATGGTGATGTCCTGACACCATAAGAAAATACTTATTTCTTTCTCCCGCGTTTCAGAGTTCTGCCATTGATTTGAAGTTTAATATCTTCTATCTCAAAATTATCAATCCTGTTTTTCTTAAAATATTCGGTCAGAAGTCGATCAAGCTCTTCATTTTTATAATCCTTTATGACATCTGATTCCGAGCAATACAAATGATGGTGATTCTCCAGGAGGCCATCAAATCTCTTTACATCATTTTCGGTTTTCACCCGTTTTATTAGCTGATTTTCAACCAGTGTATCAAGTACTTTATAGATGGTCCCAGAAGCAATGCTCGGATGGCTCTCTTTGATATAAGCCATAATCATTTCTGCAGTAGGATGATTATTCAGGGTATATATGGCTTCCAGAATTGCAATTCTCTGGGGTGTGATTTTCAAGCCTTTCTCAACAAGTTTATTCTTTATCTCACTGATACTGATTTCCATATTGATTTATATTCCAATGAGAATGATTCTCCTTTAGAGCCTATCAAAATTAAATCATAAATACGAAAATGTCAAGCAGAAAATCCGGGTCAAACAGTGCTTATCGTATTTTTAGTAAATAGATGTTTTCAAGTGTTTCTTCCCTGGTCTTTGGATTGAGGAACCGGAATGAGACATTCGTAAGACTCACATGAGGGAATACCTGCTTTTGAGTGATGATGGTATCGTTGACGGACCGGATATCGTGATACCCTTTCTCGGAGGTGATAAACCAACTCGAACCCTCTGATAGTATCTTATTTAACTGCCCTTCATTCACAAAGTTGGAAACTTCCTTAGGATAAAAATAGGTTTCAAATTGTTTGAAGTCATAGGTGTAGAGAACTTGATTATCACCAGCCAAGCGGTTGAATGCATAACAGGCCTGTATGGGGCCGTGATATTTAAGGGCCCGTGGCATATAGACTGCATTGGAAACAAAAGCCGCGGTCAGTATCGTGGCCAGCAGGGGAACTAGCAGTTGCTGGATCTTCGACTGTAGGCGCAGATAGCTGAAAATCATCAGGAGAATTAATATTCCCAAAGGGATCCATATCAGGAGGTTTCGGGTCGGGAAAAAATACAGTGTCATCAGAAAGATCAGGGGCCAGACCAAGGCCATAGTGATCAGTATGGCTGCTTTCATCCATTTGTAGGTCCGGGGATAATTGTCAGTGAAAGAAACATCCCGTATGCACCTGGCCGTTATGATAGATATTAGGGGAATTGTGGGAAGAAGATAATGAGGAGACTGCTGGTGGGATACGGAAATAATAAGGGCCATAATGATCACTGCAGGATAGGCATAGGCCATCCTTGCATTCCCCAGGCTGTACCTGTTGGCTATCCATTTACGGATGTCCATGACAAAAGCTGTATATGCATACAATGACCACGGTACGAAAATTAAGAAAAGGCTATGGAAGACATAGGTGTAATCCGCCGTGTTGTTAGTATAATCCCCCTGTATCCGGTTTATCTGGTTCGACCAGAAATAAAATTTCAGCCCCTCGTTCCCGAACTGGTCATACAGGCCTTTCAGGGCGGGATAAAGGATAATGGCAAGGATGGGAATACCAGCCAGCCAGCGGACGGAAAATAAGGTGCGGAAATCCTTTTTTGCGATCAGGTACCCGCCAATCGAAAATACCGGTACTGCCAGTCCGATCACGCCTTTGGAAATCATGGCCAATCCCACCCCGATAAAGCCGAGGATGAAATTAAGTGCCCTGCGCTTTTCAATGTATTCAGCCAGCTGCCATATGGCAAAAATAATGTTGGATGTCAAGAGCATATCCGTATGAACATCCATGTTGTACAGGAAAAGAGCTTCACTGGTTCCATATATCAGGGCAGCGATCAGGCCCGTTGCTCTGTCATGGACCAGGCGCCCCAGCCGGTAAGTGGAATAGATACCAAGGAAGCTGAAAAGCAGGGAGGGAAGCTTGAATACACTGATGGAGACCCCAAATAACCGGAAGAAGATGGCTGCCAGCCAAAACAAGAGGGGAGGTTTCTGGAGATAAGGCTCCCCGTGGATCTTCAGATGAATAAAATCACCCGAGGAAAATATTTCCCGGCTGACCGAAGCATATATGGCTGAGTCAACCGTGGTTTCCGGAAAAAGGCCGAGAATATAAACCAGCAGGGTGAATACAGCAAGCGTCACATATACAAATACCTGTCCTGGTACTCTTGGAGGATTGCCGTTCAGTTCGCTTGCTTGTAGCATCTATACAAAAATAGCAGAAATAAAAAATGGCATCCAAATTTCTTTCTTCCATATGAATCTGCTTATTGTCCTAATGGTTTCCTATGAGCTTTATTTCCTTAAATATTACAAAGACCCGGATATCATCTGACATAAAGGAATACGCTCCCCTGGCTTTCAACAGATACGCACTGATTGCAGTCATGTCCCATGCATCTTCCTTGCTGGCATTCCACTTTGGACTGCTTAATTTCTCGATCATGTTTTCATCACCGAATTGCTTTACGTACCAGATATCCTCGATGGCGATATCCAGCAGGTATTCATTATCCCAGGACCAAAGCCAGGTGCCTGAATTCCCTGAGAGGGACCCTACGATCTGAAAATTTGCCACCACTCTGGGCTGAACGCTTATATCGGAGAAGATCATCCTGCATGACTCCTGTTCATAATCCATCCGGTGTAATGAGCCAAACTTGAATTCCCGTTCACACTCCGTCATTAGGGATTCCAGATAGGCCCGGGATTTATTCAGAAGATCATTGTATTGTGTTTCATTCATATGTTATACAGTTGTCATTAATACCTGCCTATGGGCATGATATATAATGGGGTCTCATGATCAGGCAACTGCATAAGTCTTTTTACGGCATGATCATTAAAAGCACCTACGGCACAGGTGCCCAGGTGAAGCGCTTCAGCCTGTAAGTATACATTCTGGGCCGAATGCCCCAGATCCATGCAGACATATCTTTCTGATCCCCTGCGGCCATACACCATGGTGCTTCTTTGGTAAACAGCACTAAAAAATAGACATGCCGGTGCGGTTTCAATCATATCCTGATTTAGGGCAGCCGAAGCCATTTCGGCCTTTATATCCCTGTCAATGATCCTGATTAAGCTGTGTGCGGATGGACTGTGCCTGTAAACTCCCGGATCAATGCCTGTGATATTTCCTGCAAGCAGGTAAAGTTCCAGGGGGTATGTGGCCCCTGCTGAAGGAGCAGTTCTAAACTTTTTGAGTTCTCGAGGCTGATCATGGGCCCCAGAGATGCCGTTGGCAGCCCACAGGATCTGGGAAATTTCTTGAACAGAAACAGCATCATCCGAAAAGGACCTGCGGGAACGTCGCCGGGACAGCACCTCTTCGAAAAGCCTGGTTCCTCTCAAATCCGGAGCGGGAAGTGCATATTCAAAAATATTCCTCTCCATATCTGACGGGTCCATCACTTGCTGAAACAATTATTCTATCAAATTTACCATATTCTGTAGATTCTTTCGCTCACCTCCCTGATGCGAGCCTAAGTTTCAAAAGGCAGGGTTAGAATGGAACATTTCAAGTTTGGAAGATATGGTATTAGTTCATGGATTAGTTGGATTTAACAAGCATATATATTTGCTTTACGATTTTATTTAACAGATTAAATATGGCGCAGCAGTACTTAGACCATTCGAAAGCGATTTTAACTTCTCATCGTTCTAATTTTAAAGGAGGTAGCAAAGGTTCGGGGATCATCTCCCTGTTCGGGTATCAGAACGAATATGATCTCAGAGAAGGGTATCCGCTATTGACAACAAAAAAGATGGCCACAAGATCCATGTTTCATGAAACAATCTGGTTCTTAAAGGGGGATACGAATATCAAATACCTGGAAGATAACAATGCTCCTATCTGGAGGCCCGATGCTTTTCAGGACAACCTGCCCGGGATGCAGAAGGAAGGTATTTTTCCTAAAGAGATTGTGAAGTATTCTCCTGACTGGGATACAGCCATGAAAGAATATGGCCAGAGAATAAAAGAAGATCCTGAATTTGCGGAAAGATGGGGGGATGCAGGACCCATTTATGGGAAACAGTGGAGAAGGTGGGAATATTACGATCACGACAAAGGACAGTTTGTTGAAATCGATCAGCTGGAAAAAATGATCAATGGTCTGAGGAAGAAACCCACAGGGAAGAAACACATTGTAGATTCCTGGAACCCTGGCGACACGCCGAACATGTCCCTGCCCCCATGTCATGTTCTTTACCAGGCCACTGCAAATGAAGAAGGCGAACTGGAATTGCAGCTTTATCAGAGAAGTTGTGATCAATTCCTGGGGGTTCCTTTTAATATAGCAAGTTATGCCGCTCTTACCCAGATAATTGCCCAGGCGGCAGAGATGGTTCCAAAAACCTTTATCCACACCTTTGGAGATTCACATTTCTATGCGGGCATTGGTAAAAGAACTCAATGGCACAGAGATAATTTCAAGGAAGTGCAACACAGAATAAGGAATGTTTCTGCAAGAGAAGAATACTTAGAAGTTGGCGACTGGATCAATAAAAATGCCCCCGCCGACGGCAACGAAGAAAAATATGATCATGTGACTGCCATACTTGAACAACTTTCAAGAGAGCCCAAATCCCTGCCTAAATTAAAAATTGCAAACAAACCTTTCGATCAGTTGACCATTGATGATTTTGTGGTGGAAGACTATGATCCTCATCCCCCGATCAGAAGAAATATGGCTGTTTAGGCATCAACCGTTATAACCAAGTAAAAAAGCAGTTGCAGATCCACTGCATCTGCCTGTTCACCATTGTCACTCTGCAAGACAATTGGAACATAATTCCACCGGTACTGTTATAATATGGTATCCCTCCTTCGATATGACAATCGATTCAAAAAATAATAATGAATCCAAGACCATGTGGGTGGTTGTGCTTACGGCCGTCACCATGGTCATTGAAATCATATTCGGTATCACTACCCGATCGATGGCCCTGCTGGCCGATGGTATCCATATGGGATCACATGTTCTTGCAATTGGCCTGAGTTGGATAGCCTATATCATTGTAAGGAAAGTATCAAACAGTGACAGGTTTACCGGTAATTCCGGTAAGATACTCTCTCTTTCAGGCTACAGCAGTGGAATACTGCTTTTGATCTTTGCATTGGTGATCATTGTTGAAGCAGTTCAACGATTTGTGAATCCTGTTGAGATTATTTACAAAGAAGCCATATTGGTAGCCGGTATTGGTCTGGTAGTAAATATTTTGAGCGCCGTATTGCTCCACCACGACCATGAGCATACCGATCACAATATAAGGGCAGCGTATCTGCATGTTCTCGCAGATGCACTCACCAGCCTTTCCGCCATCTTAGGTCTGACCGCTGCAATGATATGGGATATTCCTTTCATTGATGCCATTGCAGCCATTGTCAGTTCGCTGGTTATCATCAGATGGTCCGCAGGCTTGCTTAAGGATTCGGGCAAAGCATTACTCGATATGTAAATGAAAAATGCCCCTACAGTTTTAGAACCTGTAAGGGCATCCATGGGGCCGGCCGGGCCCCGATAAAACTCCTGATTACAGCTTAACGATTATCACCTGATAGGCGTTCATACTTGCAGCATGCAGGAAGTTTGTCATAGACCTCATCAGCCGCTGCATATTTATTCGTATCATGCCCTACTTCCGCAATTGCTTTATGGATTGCATCAATGTCAACTGTGTTATCATCGAAAGTTACTTCGATCATCTTGGTTTCTTTATTCCACTCTGCCGATGTCACACCGTCAAGAGAATTTGCAGCTTTTTCAATGCGGGTTTCGCACATACCGCAATTTCCGCCCACTTTGAACTTTTCAGTTTTATTACCTGCAAATGCGGCAAAAGAACTGATTCCCATAATTAATAATACACTTAGTATTTTTGCTTTCATGATTCTGGTTTTTAAATGATTAATATTCATTGTTTTAATAGTGTAATCTTTCATACAAGCAACATTCGGGTAATGCACCATATACATCATCCGGGGCTTTTCTAAGCTCCGTGTCATGGCCGGCTTCAGCAATTACGCTGTGTACATCATCAAGGGCAACACCCGGCTCGAAATCAATATGTATCTCCTGGGATTCTGCATCCCATTGTGCGGTGAGTATTCCAGGAACAGCCCTGGCGGCTGCCTCAATTCTGTCCTTGCACATCCCACAATTTCCGGCAACCTTGAAAGATGCATGTTCTGCAGATCTGCCCTCTGTCATCTCATGACCTTCCTGGCTCTGTGCATCCATTTCCTGCTGTCCATGATCGTGGCCGGTTGATACCTTCCCTCCTTCGGGATTCATCATACTTGCTTTGCCTTCCAGTTGGGCAGCGGCATCGATCTTAAATACTCCATTTACAGCAATGACTTCTCCTTCTTCCAGCCCTTCAGCAACCACATAGTAATTGCCCGCCTCCGGACCCAGGGTAATTTCCCTGCATAAGAAAGAAGGTGTTTCCCTGTCCGGTACTTTCACATAGACAACAGCCCGCTTGCCGGTCCATAATATGGATGACCTGGGTATGAAAAGACGATCTGTTGATGCAGCTAGCTTTGACTGCAGCACACCCTTGGCAAACATCTCAGGTTTTAATGCTCCTTCCTACGCCCCCCGTGCTTGCTTCGCGGTTGACAAGGAATATTTCGACAAATCGCACCTGGTGCACATTGTCAACACGTCCTGACTTGGCCCCAGCCCCATCATTCAGAACATTTACTTCAATTGTTGATTCATTTGAATCATTCGAGTTGTCCGATTTTCCGGACTGGTTACCACATGAGGCAATTACTAATACTAGAGCCATTGCCATAAATATTTTGATGTTTTCCTTCATGATTATTAGTATTTAAATTATTGAACTTTCATTATCCAATTGGCTACAA
>Ga0209536_100004019_pt1 | contig 23367 bp, 22 predicted proteins | sample DeeMarSeWOR28_12_FD_187461 | JGI IMG/M metagenome (GOLD analysis project Ga0209536, IMG submission 187461) | Marine sediment microbial communities from White Oak River estuary, North Carolina - WOR-2-8_12 (SPAdes) (version 2) | ecosystem: Environmental > Aquatic > Marine > Intertidal zone >...
AGATGGTTGGCAATGGGATTTAGGTGATTTGGCTACCTTCAGAATAACAGGTTCAAACAACGATTATTCAAAGGAATTGTTTATTGGAATATCCCAAGAATATTTTTTCTGCTGTAGTTTTCTTTAATGATGAAGATGATGCTTTTAATTTTATTAATGATGTTAGAGAAAAATCATACAGCTCGCGAAACAAAAGAATAAAAAACACAATTGATGCAATAGCGCTGGAATTTTTCGATAAGAATTCATTGATTTTCCTTAAAAATGAATATTCCCGCATTCCCGCAAATGCATCTGCAGCCATATGGATCGAGCAGGAAACAACTCCTGAAAATGAGGAATTAATAATTGAAATATGTGCTAGATTAATCGAAAAGCACAAGGGTAATTTTAATGATTCATGGATCGCAGTTACAGAGAAAGACAGAGCAGAAATAGAGAAATTTCGGCACAGCATTTCTGCCAAGGTAAATGAATACATTTCTTCAAACGAGTTTAGAAAACTTGGGACAGATATTGCAGTGCCAGACAGTGAATTACAAAATTTCTATTACAGTATAACAAATGAAGTTAAAAAAAATGGCTTGGAGTATGTTGTATACGGTCATTTTGGAAATTCGCATCTCCATTTAAATATGCTACCTAAAAACGAAAATGAATTTATATTAGCCCAAAATCTTTATAAACAATTTTGCAACAAGGCAATAAATATTGGCGGCACTTTTTCTGCTGAGCACGGCGTGGGTAAGAATAAGAAAGAATATTTAATTAAAATGTATGGATCTGATGCAGTTAAAATGATGGTGCAAATAAAAAAGAAATTCGATCCGTATTTAATTTTAGGAATTGGAAATATTTTTGATATCCAAGACGATAATTAATCATTTAGAGCTTTGTGTACTATGTCCAGCAAAGATTTTCTGCTAAATGGTTTCGAAATGTAATGTGAACAACCACCCTTCAAAATTTTTCTTTCATCTTCTCTAAAAGCATGTGCTGTAACAGCAATGATGGGAATGTTTTCGTAACTGGAAAGTCCCCTGATTTCTTTAGCAAGCTCCAGTCCACCCAGACCCTTGCATAAGTTTATGTCCATTAAAATAGCATCGAATTGAGTTTTCTTAATTTTTGAAATTGCTTCAGAAGAATCAACAGCTAAGTCAATCTTAAATTCATCCTTAAGGAACATTGTAACTACTTCCCTGCTTATCTGATCATCTTCAACGTAAAGAAGCTGCGGAAGATGCTCTGCATTAGGCTGCAATTCTTCCTCCTTTTTTAAATGAATTAGTTGTTTCGGAAATAATCGGTTCCGTCTTTTGTATCCTTAATTGTAATTCCCAAACCAGTTAGTTTGTCCCTTATTTCATCCGCAAGTGAAAATTTTTTTTCCTTCTTGGCTTTCAATCTAATCTCGAGTAGAATTTCAATTAATTTTTCTTCAAATAAAGAACTGGATTTTGATTTTAATGGTTTATCCTTAATGATTCCCAAAACACCCCCGGCTGTTCTTTCCATAAGGTTATTAATCTTTTTATAAAAATCAACATGCACAGAATTATATTCGGCGATTGTTTTATTTATTTCCTTTATAAAATCGAATATCATTGAAACACCTTGGGCGGTGTTAAAATCATCATCCATTACTTCAATAAACTTCTTCTCGAAAGCGTCAAAATCAAATTCAGGTATCATTCCATTCTGATTATTTTTTTTCAATTCGCTTTCAATAGTGTTCTTCAGGTTTTTAATTTTCTCAAGTCCTTTTTCAGCAGCCAACAGCAATTCATCTGTAAAATCTAAAGGTCCGCGATAGTGAGCCTGCAAAAAAAATAATCGGATTGCTTCGGGAGAAAACTTTTCTAAAACTTCGCGCGCTGTAAAAAAATTACCGAGCGATTTGGACATTTTTTCCTTATTGATATTAAGAAAGCCAAAATGAATCCAGTATTTAGCAAATGGTTTATTTGTAGCAGCTTCACTTTGCGCAATTTCATTTTCGTGATGTGGAAAAATTAAATCGTTTCCACCGGCATGAATATCGAAAGTTTCACCAAGATGTTTGCAGCTCATCGCTGAGCATTCAATGTGCCAGCCTGGTCTCCCTTTTCCCCACGGGCTTTCCCAGAAAGGTTCACCCTCTTTTGCTTTTTTCCAGAGTACAAAATCTAAAGGCTGCTTTTTGTTTTCATTAATTTCAACCCTTGCACCCGACTCAAGTTCATCAATTTTTTTCCCGCTTAACTTTCCATAAGAATTAAATTTGCTGACATTATAGTATACATTTCCACTTACATTGTAAGCAAATCCCTTTTCCACTAAAGATTCAATCATTTTAATAATGGTTTCAAGATGCTCGGTAGCTTTTGGATACAGAGTTGCCCCTTTAATCTTGAGTCTTTCAAGATCTTCAAAAAAAGCATCTGTATATTTTTTTGCTATATCATTTATTGAAATATTTTCTTCGTTTGATTTTTTAATAATCTTATCATCAATATCAGTTAAATTCATTGCAAATTTTACCTTGAATCCTTTATATTCAAGATATTTTCTTATTACATCGGCTAAAACAAATGTTCGCGCATTTCCAACATGGAAAAAATCATAGACTGTTGGACCGCAAATATACATTGTAACATTTGGCGGGTTAAGAGGTTTGAACTCGTCTATTTTTTTAGTAAGTGTGTTATAAAACCTGAGCATAAAAATTATTTATATGCTTTATTGTCGAATAAATCATTTTAATTTAGTGCAAATATAAGCAATTAAAAATAGCAGTTGAGATTTATGCTCTTTTTAATTCACTGATAAGTAACAGCATATCTTCCGGTAAATCGGATTTGAAATAAATCATCTCCTTCTTTTGTGGATGAAAAAATCCAAGAGTTTTTGCGTGAAGTGCCTGTCGTGGCATAATTTTCAACAAATTTTGAACCCTGCTTTTTATTTTAGGCATTTCAGAACCATAATGGATTTGCCTGCCTCCATAAGTGGGATCTCCAAAAACGGGCTTACCAATACTGGAAAGGTGCACCCTTATTTGATGTGTTCTACCGGTTTTTAATTTAACCTTTAAATAAGTTGTAAACTCAAATTCTTCAATTATCTCGTATAGAGTTAAAGATGGCTTGCCCTGTGAGATAGAAGCACTGAACTTTTTTCTGTCCTTTGTGCTTCGTGTAATATTAGATGTAATTTCCCCGGATTTATCATTAAAATTACCCCAGCAAATTGCGTGATACTCACGTTCAATTGTTCTTCTGGAAAATTGCTTTGCAATTTCAGCGTGTGTGAAATCATCTTTCGCAACAACCAGCAAACCACTTGTGTTTTTATCTAATCTATGAATTATTCCCGGTCTCCCTGACTGATTAAGTTCGCTTAATTTTGATGTGTGATACAACAATGCATTAACTAAGGTTCCAGTGTAATTCCCATAAGCAGGATGTGTAACCATTCCAGCGGGTTTATTGACTACAATTAAGTGCTCATCTTCAAATAAAATATCAAGAGGAATATTTTCGGGTTCAGTATCTTCGGGTCTCGGCGTAATTGGATGTACAGCTTCGATAATATCATTGGGTTTGATTTTATAATTTGACTTCGCAGGTTTACCGTTAACTTTTACAAGTTCGGCTTCGATAAGTTGTTGGATTTTAGAGCGGGTAGCATTTTCAATAACGTTGGTAAGAAAAAGGTCCAGCCTTTCTTTCTTTTTACCTTCAGGGATTTCAAACAGAAATCGTTTTTCCTTTATCATTTTGATCATCAGAATAAGCATCTTTCTCTTTGTTCAAATCGAATTCATTATTCTTTGCAGTTATATCTAAACCCCCATTTTCAATTGATGCTTCTAATTCGTTAGTCTGACTTGACTCAACTTCTTCCATAGTTTTAGTTTGTTTGTAAAAAAACAACAATATTAAAACACCAATAGTAACTGAAGCATCTGCTAAGTTAAATATCGGCCATCGTTCGTAGCTCCTGCCCAAAATGGTAAAATTGAAAAAATCAAAATCAAAAAAATCAACAACCTTACCGTAAAACAAAGGGGCATAATCGAACAAAAGACCATAAAACATTCTGTCTATAAGATTACCGATAGCACCGCCCAAAATTAATGCAATTGCAATCTTTAAGCTAAGCGATTTATTTCTAACTATGAATAAATATATAAGTAAGCCTATGCTGGCAAAAAGCGAAAATAAAGATATCCAAAGTTTAAATTTCGAACCGGGATCAAAGCCAAAAGCCATTCCGGGATTTTCAGTAAAAGTTATTCTGAAGAAATTTCCGATTACTGAAATTGATTCACCCGGAAACATGCCGACAAAGTTAACATCTAAAAAAGGTATGCTGAAGCCCTTAACGTACAGCTTGGTTACCTGATCTAATATTATAACTATTATGGTTATGAGCAGTATTTTTGTAAAACTTTTCACGTATTAAATAAATTCTAAAAATTATACTTATAGTTAATTAGAAAGAATAATAATTTTCGCTATTTCAAATTTTCGGAAAGTTGAGGTTATGCTGCGAAATTATTTTTTCTCCTGCCTTTGCTTAATTGGTAAGCAATGCTGACTATGTGGAACTGCTTCGAGTCTTTCCTTAGGTATAAGCGGACAAGTTTCGCATAGGTTTTGCGGTTCATCAATGCATTCAATACAAATGCCGTAAGTGCCTGCTTCTATTCGCTTTAGAGCATCTTCCAAATAACCTAAAAATTTATTTTCTCTTTGAGCATATAAAAATGTCTTCTCTCTTTCCATTGCATCTGTTCCCTGTTCAGCCATATGAAGAGAATATGGTGAATTTTCATTTATATATTCCCCGGTTGTAGGATCAAGCATTTGTTCTCTTAAATTCTGAAGTTGCTCAATTATTTCATCTCTTTTTTCAAGTATTATTGTCTTAAAGTGTTCAAGTTCTTTTTTACCATAACCCTTAATTTTTTTAATGGCTTTTGCCCGAGACTCAGCAGTAGATTCAACTTCAGTTACTGTAGCTATCTTCTTAATACGCAGTTTTTTTAACCCAACTTTTTTCTTTGCTTTCTTAGAAGGCGTGGTTATTTTTTTCACTGAGGGTTTTTTTACAGCCTTTTTCTTAACGGAAGTTTTCTTCTTTGTTACCTTCTTCTTTGGTATCTTGCTAACTGTTTTTTTAGCAGCCTTTTTAGTAGATTTTTTTACGCTTTTCTTCTTTGTCACTTTTTTACCTTTGGGAGATTTCTTTCCTGATGCTTTTTTGGTTACTTTCTTCGCCATTTCACTTACTCCTATTTTTTAAGTGCTAATCTTTTCTATTTGAATTTTACAATTATGTTCCCCTATTTTCCAATCACGTACAACACCCCCATTTAGTCTATCGGTGTATTCCAACTTTTCTGCAAGTGTTTCTGCTGAAATATAATTAGTGAAAACTTTTATTGCATCTGTTAGTTTGTTGGTCCCGGTGTAAAAAACTTTTATTTTATCTGTTACTTCAAAGCCTGCTTCTTTTCTCATATTCTGAACTCTGTTTACAAATTCACGCGCTAAACCCTCCGCAATTAAATCCTCGGTAAGTTCAGTATTAACTGCAACTGTTATTCCACCTTCAGACTCAACAACCCAGCCACTAATCTCTTCTTTAATAATTTCAACATCTTCCGGTGATATTGAAAGATTTTCCCCCTCTATTTCAACATTTATATTTAGTCCACTCTGTATTTCTCCAATTTCAGTGCTTGATAAATTTTTTATTCTTTCAGCTGCTAATTTTACATTTTTACCGAATTTGGGACCGATTGCCTTAAAATCAGGCTTTGCAGATTTCCTAACAACTGAAGATTCATCTTCGAGAATTTCCAGGTTCTTTATGTTCACTTCATCTAAAATAACACCCTTCATATCCATTACAGCCTCTTTCTTCTTTTTATCGATGGCAACCATAATTTTTTTAAGCGGCTGTCTTACTTTTAAATTAGATTTTGCCCTGATCGCACGTGTAAGATATACTATATGTTGTGCAACATCCATCTTTAATTCTAAATCAGTATCACGCTCTCTCTTCGAAGGGAAATCAGATAAGTGCACTGACTCAAATTTCTCTCTTTTGGTTACGTTATTAAGATTCTGATAAATTTCTTCCGAAATAAACGGTGCAAATGGTGCAGTTAATTTGCAAATGGTTTCAAGGCATTCGTAAAGAGTTTGGTATGCTGCAATTTTGTTTTCATTCATTTCTGATTTCCAGAATCTTCTTCTGCAGCGTCTCACATACCAATTTGAGAGATGATCAATTGTAAATTCTGAAACTGAACGTGCTGCACGTGTTACATCGTAATCATCCATAAGTTTTTCATAATTAACAACCAGTGAATTTAGCTTTGATAGAATCCATCTGTCAATCTCCTCCCTTTTTTCAAAGGCAATGGGCTCCTCTTTAAACTTAAATCCATCAATACCGGCATAAAGAGCGAAAAATAAATAAGTATTTACCAGTGTGCCAAAAAATTTTCTCTGAACTTCCATCAAACCATCTACATCAAAAAGAGTTGGTCTCCATGGCGGACTATTAACAACTAAATACCACCTTGTCGTATCGGCACCATACTTTTCAAACAGCTCAAAAGGATTCACTGTATTACCCTTCGACTTGGACATTTTCATCCCGGTTTTATCGAGGATTAACTCATTAACAATTAAATTTTTGTATGCAACATTATCAAAAAGCATTGTAGCTATTGCATGCAAAGTATAAAACCAGCCGCGTGTTTGATCAATTCCTTCACAAATAAAATCTGCGGGAAAGGCTTTCTGTTCGAACCATTCTTTATTTTCAAAAGGATAGTGAAATTGGGCAAAAGGCATAGCACCCGAGTCGAACCACGCATCAATTAATTCAGGAGTCCTTTTATAAATCTTTCCATTTTTTTCAAACATAACTTGATCAACGAATGGCTTGTGCAAATCAATATTTTCAATTCCGCTCACTGGAACCCGTTTACCACTCTCTTCAATAAATCCTTGCTTTAACTCATCAATACTACCAACAGCAAACATATCACCCTCATCATTTAACCATATTGGCAAAGGAGTCGCCCAAAATCTGTCTCTGGATAAAGCCCAGTCCTTATTTTCTTCAAGCCAGTTACCAAATCTTCCCGCACCAACTTCTGGAGGTTGCCATTTTATTGTATTGTTGAGTTCAACCATTCTTTTTGCAACAGATGTGGTTTTTATAAACCACGACTCTCGTGCATAATAAATTACAGGTACATCCTGGTTTCGCCAGCTAAATGGATAAGTATGAACGATAGTTTCCTTTTTGTATATCTTATCCTCAGATTTTAATTTTATGATTATATCCTTATCTGCGTCTTTAACAAACTGCCCCGCAAAATCTGTAACTTCATCGGTAAATTTACCTCCTCTGTCAACAGGCTGAAGCATTGGAAGATTGTATTTTTTTGAAAGGTCATAATCATCCGCACCGAAAGCAGGAGCAATGTGTACAATTCCCGATCCATCTTCAGTGCTTACAAAATCTGCAAGACAGACAAAGAAGGCTTTTTTATTTACTTTTACATAAGGCAGAAGCTGCTCGTACTCAATTCCTTCAAGTTCAATCCCTTTAATTTCCTCAACCACTTCATATTCATCATCTAAAATTGAAAGTAAGTCTTTAGCAAGAATTATTTCTTTCTCTTTATTTTTTACTTTTACATAGGTAACATCGGGACCAACAGCAAGTGCAACGTTAGAAATCAATGTCCAGGGAGTAGTTGTCCAAACAAGAAAATATTCATCCTTATCTTTTAATTTAAATAGCACATAAATCGAAGGATCTTTTGTTTCCCTGTAACCGAGGGCTAATTCCGCAGCAGAAAGAACGGTTTCCGATTTAGGATCCTGTGGAACAATTTTGTAGTCTTTATAAATGAGTCCCTTATCGAATAATGTTTTTAATGCCCACCAAACCGATTCGATGTATTCATTTTTTAAAGTTATATAGGCTGAATTTAAATCAATCCAATAACCCATTCGTTCAGTCATCTCATTCCACAAATCGAGATAAGTGAAGACGGAATCGCGGCAGGCTTTATTGTATTTATCTACACCATATTTGGGTATTTCACTCTTGTTTTTAATGCCAAGTGCTTTTTCAACCTCAATTTCCACAGGTAATCCGTGTGTGTCCCATCCGGCTTTTCTTTCAACACGGAAACCCTTCATTGTTTTATACCGGCAAACTAAATCCTTTAAAGTTCGTGATATAACGTGATGAATTCCGGGTTTTCCGTTTGCGGTTGGGGGACCCTCATAGAATGCAAATGTGTTATCTTTAGAACGCTTTTCGACGCTCTTTTCAAACACATTATTTTCTTTCCAAAACTGCAGTATGTGCTTTTCAATTGCAGGGTAACCTATTTTTTCTATGCCTTGCTTGTACATCGATAATAATTTTTTATAACTCTTCGTACCTTTTTATAAGTTCTCTTTCAGTTTGAATGAATTCTTTTAATTCTTTTTCAATTCTGTCTTTAGTGAGTACAATGTTTTTTGACTTTAACTCTGCGTTGTTAATAATTTTTTCTGCTTTTAAATTTGCTTCCTTTAAAACTAACTCTGCTTCTTTCTTTGAATCGTCGGCAGTTGCCTCTAATACTTTAACCTTCTCTCTTAAAATTGCAGCCTGCTTTTCACCGCTCAAAATTTCCTGTATAGCCATACCAAAAATCCCCATTGCACCAAGAGTTATATTCCTCAAACTGTATAAAATCAGGTTCTCTGTAAGAATTTCCGCTGTACCAAAATATTCATAAAAAAAGACTATCATCACTACGCTTAACAATGTAACTGAAATTATAACAGAGAATAGTACCTTCCCGCCAAACTGCCAGCCAAGTGAACGATTAATGTACCAGCCGCAGGCAAAACATAAAATTGAAAGTACAAACCAAACAGCAAAATTTTGATCACCAAAATGAAATAATTCTGTATTGAGAAAATTCGAGGCAAAAACCAGTACGCCTAATAAAACAGGTATGCTGTATTGGGATAAAACTTTCTTCATAATTTTAACCTCTTAATTAATTCTTTCATGATCAAAGTCATTTTAGGTTCAGCTTCCATTGCAGTAGCAATTATCTCTTCCACATTAACGGGTTTTAATGTATCGGGAAAGCACTCATCTGTAACGATACTTATTCCCAAAACTTTCATGCCCATATGATTTGCAACAATGTTTTCAGGAATGGTAGACATACCAACAACATCGGCGCCTGCCGTTCTTAAAAATTTGTACTCCGCCCTTGTTTCCAGATTCGGTCCGGGCACTGCAACGTAAACACCTTTTTGTATTTTAATTTTATTTTCCTGTGCTATCTTTTCTGCAAGATCAATTAATTCTAAATTATACGGTTCGCTCATATCGGGAAACCGCGGACCAAGCTCGTCTTCATTTTTTCCGATAAGTGGATTATCTCCCAATAAATTAATATGATCCACCATAAGCATTATATCACCGCGCCTGTAATCTGGATTCATTCCTCCGCATGCATTTGAAATGAGCATAGACTGAACACCCAAAAACTTCATTACTCTAACTGGATAAGTAATTTGCTGCATTGTATAGCCTTCGTAAAAATGAAATCTGCCCTGCATTGCAACAACATTTTTTCCGTTAACGGATCCAAAAATAAGCTTGCCATGATGTGATTCAACGGTAGAAATAGGAAAGTGTGGTAATTTATCGTAATCAATTTCATGCTTCAAATCAATTTCATTAACTAATCCACCCAAACCAGTTCCAAGAATAATTCCAATCGGATAATTATCAGTTGTGAGCTTTCGAATTACTGAAAGAGTTTCATTTATATTGGATATCAGCTTACTCATATTTTACAGAAGTTTATCCACGATATCGTCAACATCAACATCAACCTTTTCCGAAGATTCCTTCTTTTTAGATGGTCCTGGTTCTTCTCCTGCTTCTTTGACTTTTCCTTCGAGTAGGTTTGCCTGTGAATTTACAATTGCTCTAAGTCTGGCAATAATCAAATCTTTCTCTTCTTTAAGTGTAGATACAGCATTTCTAATTTCATTTGCGTTTTCACGTGCATTTTCAATTAATTGCGAAGCTTTAATTTCAGCTTCTTTAATCATCAAGCTGGTTTGCTTTTTTGTTGATTCCAGAGTTTTTGATGAAGATTCCTGCGCTTTTATAAGTGTATCCTGCAGGTTTTTTTCAATCTTCTGAAATTCAATTACCTTTTCACGCAGTTCCTGAACCTCTACCTTCAAATCTTCATTCTCTCTAAGTAGACTGTCTACTTCGCCGGATAATTTATCGAGGAAAGCCTGAACTTCTTCAGGATTAAAACCACGGACGGATTTTGAAAATTCCTGCTTCTTAATTAAAAGCGGGGTAAGTTTCATAACTGCCTCCAGTCTTTGGAATATTCTCTTTGACCAAAGATAGCCGAGCCAATTCTCAGCATCGTTGAACCTTCTTCGATTGCAATTTCGAAATCACTAGTCATCCCCATTGATAATTCTCTGAGGTCAAATCCTTGATTATTTAATTTATCTTTCAATTTACGTAAATAGCTAAAACTTTTCCTAATTTTCTTTTTATCATCCGTAAAAGGTGCCATCGTCATTAATCCAATAAGTTCCAGGTTTGCTTTGTTCCTGCAGAATTTCACAAGTTCCCTAATATCATCTTCTTCGCAAAGTCCAGCCTTGCTTTCTTCTTCTGAGGTTTTAATTTCAATTAAAATTTTCTGTTGCTTATCAAGCTTTTGTGCCTGCTTATTTATTTCATCTGCCAATGAAATTGAATCAACTGAGTGAATGTACTCGGCAGCTTTTACAGCGTATTTTGCTTTATTTTTTTGCAGAGTCCCAATGAAGTGCCAGGTAACTTTATCACCGATAAAATCAAATTTATCTCTCAATTCCTGAGCTTTATTTTCACCGAAATCAGTAATACCTAAATTATTAGCTTCTTGAATTGCATCAATGCCAAAGAACTTGGAAACAGCGATTAGTTTAATTTCCTCCGGTTCCCGATTGCAGGCGGTACATTTTTCGTTTATCCTTTCCCGAAGACTCTGCAGATTCGCGGCAATCATAATAAAATTAAGGTTGTGAATGTATATTATTCGTCATCAAAAAGCAATAAAAACCCGTAATAAATCAACTGTAAATACTTAATATATGGTAAATATTAATATACCAACCTGATGCTGAATAATTAAGCTCGGCTTGGGATTAAAACACATTTGCTGACGTTATATTTTTGTAATTTTAGACTTAAATTCTGAAAAATTTGGAGAAAAAATGGATATAAAATTTATAGACGAATTGAAAAAAAAAGCATCCAGGCTTAATAAAACAATAATACTTCCTGAATCCCACGATGAAAGAGTACTTAAAGCTGCAGAGAAATTAACTAAAGAAAAAATTGCTGCTGTTATTACTTTAGGTGATGAAGACAGGATTCTGAGCGATGCTAAAAAACTGGATGTTGAATTAACAGGTGTACGGATTATAGATCAAACAAAATCTGATAAACTTAGTGATTTTACTAACATATTTTACAACCTGCGAAAGCATAAAGGCATAACGATTGAAGATGCAAGAAATACAATACAGCGCGATTTGTTTTTTGCTGCAATGATGGTAAAAGAAAGTATGGCAGATGGAAGTGTTGCAGGCTCCGCTTCCGCCACCGCTGATGTAATGCGCGCTGGGATTCAATGTGTTGGAATGCCGGAAGGTATTTCAATCGTATCGAGTTTTTTCTTAATGCTTTTTCCCGAAAAAAATTATTCTTTTGCTGACTGTGCAGTAGTTCCCGATCCTGATGAAAAACAGATTGCAGATATTGCAATCTCTACTGCTGATAACCACAGAAAACTAACCGGCGAAGAACCGTTGGTTGCAATGCTTTCATTTTCTACAAAAGGTAGCGCGAAGCACGAAGCAGTTGATAAAGTTTTAAAAGCAACAGAAATAGTTCGCTCAAAAAGAAGTGATATCAACATTGACGGCGAAATGCAATTTGATGCTGCAGTAATTGAATCAATCGGTAAAAAGAAAGCACCCGCCAGCAATGTTGCAGGTAAAGCTAATGTGTTAATTTTCCCTGATTTGAATTCCGGAAATATTGGTTACAAAATTGCACAGCGCTGGGGCGGTGCAGAAGCAGTCGGACCAATGGTTCAGGGTTTGAATAAACCATTCTTCGATTTAAGCCGAGGCTGTAGCGATGATGATATTGTTAATACTGCTGCTATTGCTGTTTTAATGAGTTAATTTAATCTTCCCCTGTTTGAATGAGGTGGATTTTTTATTTTACTCTGCATTCATTTTTCAATAAGTTCACCCTCATAATTTCTGGAATCAAATGAATTTACTTTTAATATCATTATTAGTCTTTATACTAAACCTGCCTTTTGGATACTGGCGCATAAACGTAAAAAAGTTTTCGTTACAGTGGTTTATGGCAATTCATCTGCCAATACCCTTTATTATTTCATTCCGTTTATTCTCGGGAACCGGATTTGAACTATTATCTTTTCCATTTACAATTACCGCTTTCTTTCTCGGACAGCTCGTTGGCGCAGGCATTTTCAAACTCAGAAGAAACATCGGTGCACAGCCATTATCCTCGTGCCTTGTAATGGATGTTGCACGTATCAAAAAATAATTCATCGGAACTTTGCTTACTTTTATAGTGTTATACAAACAAAATTGATAGGTGAAAATGATTAAGATATTATTTAGTTGCTGTTTGATTTTGCTAACTACTTTTCAACTAATAGCACAAAAAGACTCAAATTCAATTTCAACAAATGAAGGTGAGAGATTAAGCGATAACATAAACGAAATAGTCGTTCTCGATATGAGTAAAAACAAAATCAACCTTTCCGATTACAACGGTAAGGTACTATTGATTGTAAATGTAGCAAGCGAATGCGGCAATACTCCTCAATACTCAGGTTTGCAGGAAATATATGAACAGTATAATCCGCAAGGGTTTGAAATTTTAGCCTTCCCCTGCAACGATTTTGGCGGACAGGAACCGGGGACAAATGAGCAGATACAAAATTTCTGTACAACAAATTTTGGGGTATCATTTAAACTTTTTGACAAAATTAAAGTTTTGGGAGAGGATAAATCGCTACTTTACGAAAGGTTAACAAATAATCCCGCTACCGAACAAGGTGATGTAAAATGGAACTTTGAAAAGTTTTTAATTTCAAAAGAAGGAAAAATTGTTGCGCGATTTGGAAATAAAGTTTCTCCCACAAGTGATGAGATGATTTCAGCAATTGAGAGAGAGCTTAGTTTGTAAAAAGTCTAAATTAACCTTTGAGGTTGCAAATGCTAAAATAAGCTCTAACCTCAAATGTTACTCATTGTCTCCAAGCTCCTGTTTCACAAGCAGCTTTGCATTTATCACATCTTTGTGATCCAGATTTAAAGTGCTGCCTATAATTTTAATTAACCTGTCCTCGTATTGATTAAGTTTACCATCAGTATAAACAATTCGCCACAAATTATTTAACAATTGCAGTTTCTCATTCTTTTCAAAATGATCATTTATAACTGAAGTAAATTCAAAAACGCTAATGCTCTCATTTGCTTCCTCTTCTGATAATTCTAACAACTCTTTAACGCACTCATTGGTTAAATTAAAATTCTTCTGCATTGTATCTATTATTCGTTTTCTTTCTTCTTCTGAAAAATCACCGTCAGCTTTTGCTAATTCCACAAATAATGCGGCAGTAGCAATTTGAAATTTCTTTTCGTGAGAATCTGTTGGGGGTTGTTCCTTCTCAATAGTCAGTTCTTTTTCTTCTTCCGGTGTTAAAATTCTTTTTAAATAATCAAACATTACAATAGCTCAATCATATTTGTATTAATAATCAAATGTTATTTAATTCAGAAAGCAGCCCGGGAAGATCGAGCTCTTTTGTATAAAGAACCATATTTCCTTCTTCATCAACAGGCCATTGATCTTTTGGTCTATCACAATAAAGCTCAACGCCGTTACCATCCGGATCCTTCAGGTAAATCGATTCGGAAACACCATGATCCGATGCACCTTCGATGGGATATTTGTTTTCCCAGAGCACTTTAAATGCTCTTGCCAGCTCCTCTCTGCTTGGCAGAAGAATTGCAAAGTGGTATAGGCCTGAATGTCCGGGCGGTGGTGGTGTAACATCACTGCCAGCCCAAGTGTTCAAGCCGATGTGATGATGATAATTTCCTGATGAAAGAAATGCTGCTGATTTTCCAAAACGTGCTGTAACTGAGAAGCCAAGTAATTCTGTATAAAACTTAATTGCTTTTTCAAGATCTGCAACAGTTAAATGAACATGCCCGATTCTTGATTTTGGATGTATTTCGTAATTCATGTAGTGGTGTTTCTTTTATTAAGATGATTTAATTTTTACCGGTTTGATTTTCCAGATTTTTTCCGTGTATTCTTTAATCGAACGATCGCTTGAAAACTTGCCCACTCGCGCAACATTTAAAATAGATTTTTTTGTCCATTCATCAGCATTTGAATACAAGCTGCTTACTTTTTCCTGAGTATCAATGTAAGATTGGTAATCGGCAAAAAGGCAATAATAATCCTGATTCATCAATCCATCAATTATTGGTTTGAAAATTCCAGGCTCTTTTTTAGTAAAGATATCGGAATTAATCATATCAACAACTCTTTTAAGGTTTTCATTCTTTTCGTAATATTCTTTTGGACTGTAGCCCTCGTTTTTCAATTTAATCACTTCATTAGCAAGCAAACCGAATATAAAAATGTTTTCATCTCCAACCTCTTCTCTTATCTCAATATTTGCGCCATCCATTGTTCCTATTGTAAGTGCACCATTTAGGGCAAACTTCATATTTCCCGTCCCGGAAGCTTCCAAACCTGCCATAGAAATCTGTTCAGAAAGATCCGATGCAGGAATAATTTTTTCCGCAAGTGTAACAGAATAATTTCTGATAAAGACTATTTTCAACTTATCACCGACATCTGGATCATTATTAACTACTGCAGCAACTGAATTTATAAGCTTGATTATAAGCTTGGCCATGAAATATGCGGGTGCAGCCTTTCCTCCAAAAATTATTGTGCGCGGTACAATATCAATAGAGGGATTATCTTTAATTCTGTTATAAAGGGTAATTACATGTAAAACATTTAACAGCTGTCGTTTATATTCATGGAATCTTTTTATCTGAACATCAAATATTGAATCCGGATTAATATCAATTCCGTTTTCCCCTTCAATATGGTTTATAAGTAATTTCTTATTTAACCATTTTGCACTTCTCCAGCTTTCATAAAAATCTTTTTTATCTATATATTCCTCAAGTAACCTTAGCTCATCTAAATTTTTCATCCAGCCATCACCAATCTTCTCCGAGATGATTTTAGAAAGAAATGGATTTGCAGCTTTAAGCCATCTTCGAGGTGTAATTCCATTGGTAACATTTAAAAATTTACCGGGATATATTTTATGGAAATGCGAAAAGATTCTTGTTTTTAAAATTTCAGTGTGAAGTGCCGCAACTCCGTTTACAGCAGAACTTCCGACAATTGCAAGGTTTGCCATTCGAACTGACTTGCCGTCTTTTTCATTTATAATAGATAACTGAGATAGAATTTTTTCATCGGTTGTATAATTCTTTTTCAGGTATTCAATAAATCTTCTATTGATTTCAAAAACTATTTGGGCGTGTCTGGGAAGCAGCTCTTCAAATAACGGAAGTGACCATTCTTCAAGGGCTTCAGGCACAACAGTATGATTGGTGTAAGCGAATGTTTGTGTTGTGATTTTCCAGGCCTTTTCCCACGGTAAATTTTCTTCATCAATTAATACCCGCATCAATTCCGGAATGGATATTACAGGATGCGTATCGTTTAGCTGGATTAAGTTTTTCTCAGCGAACTTTTCGATATTAGTATGATTAATTTTATATTTTCTAATTATATCCTGCAGTGTGGCTGAAACAAAAAAATACTGTTGTTTTAATCTTAAAAACTTTCCTTCAACATAAGAATCGTTTGGATATAAAACTTTTGAAATAGTTTCCGAATCAGTTTTTGAAGAAACCGCGGCAACGTAATTTCCGGCATTAAAATCCTTAAAACTAAAATCTTTACCCGCCTTGGCTTGCCAAAGTCTCAGATTATTTACAGTATTATTTTTAAAGCCGGGAACCGGAATATCGTATGCAAGAGCAAGCACATCTTCAGTTTCAATCCATTCAAATTTGTAGGTGCCATCGGGATTCTGAGTTCTTTTTGACTTGCCATAAAACTTAACATTGTACTGCAAATCTCTTCGCATAATATCCCAAGGGTTTCCACTTTGAAGCCAGTTATCCGGATATTCAACCTGAAAGCCATTCTCAACTACCTGATCAAAAATCCCATACTCGTACCTTATTCCATAACCGAATGCAGGTAATTCCAATGTCGCCATTGAATCCAAATAGCAGGCAGCAAGTCTTCCAAGTCCGCCATTACCCAAGCCCATGTCGTGCTCAAACTCTCTTATCTCTTCAAGACTGTAACCGTCTTCTTTAAGAATTTCATAGCATTCGTCATAAAAATCCATATTGATAAGTGCATTACCTAATAACCTTCCCATCATGTATTCCATTGAAAGATAGTAAACTCTTTTAACGTCACTAACATTGTATTCATGCTGTGTTCTGAGCCATTTTCTGACTAGCCTGTCACGTATTGCAAGCGACAATGCAAAATATGCATCTTCGCCGGTGGCTGTAATTCTATCGCGCACTAGTCTGAATTCAAGATTTTCAGCAAACTGATTAGATAGTGAATACGATGCGGGACTTTCCGTATCAGTAAAAAAAATGGAGCTCTTTCCGTTTAATTTTTCTTTAACATCTTTTTTCATTCAAGTAATCAAAAGTTTATCTGATAATTATTTTGGAAATAAATTTAACGTTGAATAAGGTTTTAACAAAATGGTAACACAAAAATCAAATGATATAACTAATTTTGTAAATACAGAATTAAAAAAGGTGGAAATTAATGTTCGACAAAAAAATGCTAATCTATAGTTTAAGCTTTCTTATAATAATTCTATTAAGCAGTTGCGATAATAAAGAAACACGGGCAGAATATGAAACCGGCAATGTTATTTTTATTCATCCTGATGGATCCTCGCTCGCTATGTGGAATGCAATAAGAGTACTGTATTACAGTCCGGATAGTGAAATTAACTGGGATAGGCTTTCACATATCGGTTTATATCAGGGATTTATGAAAAATACACTAACTGCTTCTTCAGAAGGCGGTGCCACCATTCACGCTTACGGTATCAAGGTTGAGCTGCTTTCCTACGGAATGGATGGAAAATTGCCGCTTATTTCAAGATCCGGAAATGAACTGAGTATTATGCAGGAAGCGATGAAAAAGGGTATTCGGACGGGGATAATAAATTCCGGCACTATCGTAGAACCCGGAACGGGTGTGTTTGTTGCAAGCGACGAATCCCGTGCCAATGAGGATGTAATAGCAAAAAAAATAATTGAATCTGGTGCTGATCTAATTTTTTCCGGTGGCGAAGAAGTACTGTTGCCTGAGGATCTTCAGGGGAAATTTGGAATGGGCAAGAGAGAAGATGGTTTAAATTTAATTGATCGTGCGAAAGAATTAGGTTATTATATCATCTACAATAAAGAAGAACTATTTAGCGCTCCAATCGATGCCAAAAAGATTTTGGGCGTATTTGCAGCAAGACATACGTTTAATGATAAATCAGAAGAAGAGTTGTTCGAACTTGGTTTACCCAACTATTCAGAGACAGCACCTACATTAGCCGAAATGACGGAATTTGCGGTTCGGTTTTTATCGAACGGAGATAAAAAGTTCTTCCTGGTAATTGAAGAAGAAGGAACTGATAATTTTGGTAACGCAAATAATGCAGGTGGAACTTTTGAAGCTTTAAAGAGAGCAGATGATGCGATTGGAGAAGCATTAAAACATTTACAGGATAATCCTAAGACATTAATTATTACCGCAGCAGATAGCGAAGCCGGCGGACTGGAAGTCTATGGTTTTCTGGAAAAAGATATGCCTCGAGAAAAACCACTGCCGGAAAAATCAAAAAACGGTGCACCACAAGACGGCATAAACGGAACAGGTACACTTCCTTTTCTTTCAGGAAAGGATAAAAATGGAAATCGTTTTCCATTTGCAGTTGCATGGTCTACATCCGATGACGTTTACGGTTCAGTGGTAGCAAAAGCGGAAGGTTTGAATGCCGAGTTAATGAATGGAAAAATTGATAATACAGATATTTATCGGATAATGTACTCAACATTATTCGGAAAGTGGTTAAAGTAAATTATTCTTCGGGTAAAATTGCAGTAGCTTCAATTTCCACCACAAAATTCGGATCTATTAAAGAAGTGACTTCAACCATCGTAGTAGCAGGTTTTATATCTTTAAAAAATTCTCCGTGCGCTCTTCCCACGGCTTCCCAATCTTTAATATTGGTCACATAAATTCTGGTACGGACAACATCTTTTAATGATCCTCCTGCTTCATTTATTGCTTTTTCAATCTTTTGAATAATGAATCTCGTTTGCTGATACGGATCGCCCGGAGCAATTATTCGGTCACGATCAATCGCAGATGTGCCGGAGACCTCTATAGTACTTCCAGCCTTTACAGCTCTTGAATATCCAATTTGGTCTTCCCATTTTGCATTGGTATGAATTCTAATACGTTTTTCCATTATGTGCCCCTAGATTTTTCCTTTAAGATATTTTTTTCTTTTTGATTCCGGAAACTTTTCAATTGAATAGCGAAGCATTGTTCTCGGCATTTTTTTATAACGCGATTTTAAGAAATCTTCTTCAACTTTCAAATTTTTTTTCCCAATTTCTCTTAACATCCAGCCCACGGCTTTCTGAATAAGATCATGCTCATCTTCAATCAAAATATCAGCAATTTGTAAAGTGGTATAAAAATCATCCATTCTAATAAAAGGCAAGGTTGAGAGAATTGCAATTCTGCGTTCCCACAAATCTTTAGATTTTGCAAAATCAAAGAGGATTTGCCTGTCTTTATTAACAAGATGTACCCCAACTATTTTCGGAGCTGATAAATCCACAAGATCCCAGTTGTTTATTCCTTTTCTGTTACTAATATAGAACTTAAAAATTTTCTCTTTTTCGCTCTCATCGCTCTTAGCATATTTTTGAACAAGAATTATTAGTGCAATTAGTCTTTCTTCATGAATTTTTGAAGCAAGAAGCTCTTTTAGTTCACTGTAGGTTAAATTCTTAAATTCTTTTGCAATTCTTCGTTGAACTGGAACTTTTAAACCTGCAAACTTATCTCCTTCGCCGTACTCACCTTTACCAGTTTTAAAAAACCACATATGTGTTTTTGCAACTTCGGCACTTGCAAGATCATTAATTTGTTTCCTTAGTTCTTTTAAGTCCATATATGCTTAAACTATCCAATAACATAAAAAGAAGGCTATCAGAAAATAATAATTTCCTTTTGAAATAGCATAATGAATAAAAAAAGAAAGATTTTTCTTAGGATGAGCTCTGAGTTGAAGTGGTTATTCGGCTAATCAGCTTTATTAGATCGTTTTTTCCAAAAGGCTTAACTAAAAATTCATCCGCTCCGGCTGCATAAAATTGATTTATTTTTTCACTTAAAAATTCACTTGATAAAACAACAATCGGAATTTCAGAAGTAACAATTTCTTTTAATTCCTTACATAATTCAATTCCTTTATCCCAATAGTTTTTGGTAACATCAAAAATTACAGCAATAAATTTATCTTTTTCTAAAACATCAGGATGAAAATCTACATACTTCATCAGGTTTATTTCAAATTTATCCTTCAGGAATGCTTTAACCAAATCGTATGATTCGCCAGCATCATCTAACATTAAAATCTTGGCCGCGCCGTTACTCTTTTGAGTAAGAGACTTCAGCCTTTCAGCCTTAACTCCCTTTGCAAGTGGTAGTGTAAAAGTAAATGTTGACCCCACACCTTTAATACTGTCTACAATCAGAGACCCGCCCATTTTTTCTATATATCTTTTTGCAATTGCCAAACCAAGCCCATTGCCTTCAAATGTTCTACCGATATCCAAATCTTCCTGACTGAATGGTTGGTATAAATGTTCGAGATATTTTGTTGAAATTCCAACACCGGTATCTTTAACTTTGCAGATTGCTAAATCTCTTTCTTTAAGAACACCCAATTCTACATCAATATATCCTTGATTTGTAAACTTAACCGCATTATCAAGAAGATTATTTATTACATTTTCAGCGCATTGCAAATCTATTTCTACAAAAATCTTGTCTTTAGTAAAGTTTGTCGTAAAATTTAGTTGCTTCTCCAAAGCACGTTTTTTATGCGGCATAATACAGTTTGTAAATACACTTACCAGTTCAAATGTTTCAAGATGAAGATGATAGTTGCTTGCCTCAATTTGTGCAAATTCAAGCATCTGAGTTATACTTTTAAATAACCTTTCACTTCCGGAATGAAGGTTATCTAAGTAAATTTTGTCTTCATTGTTTATTTTATCCTTAAGATTTTCCTTAATTATGGTCGAATATCCTAAAATAATATTTAGCGGCGTTCTTAGTTCGTGCGATAGAACATTTAAAAATGTACTCTTTAGACGCTCAGCTTCTTTATTTGCATCACGAGCTTTCTTTGATTCTTCCTCTGCAAGAATAATTTCTGTTTGATCTTCATGAAAAAGTACTACAAAATTCTTATCATCAATTTTTAAAGGAAACAGTGTGGATTTAAGAAACGGAATCGATCTTTCCCCGTTAAAAAGCAGAGTGTCGATATAGTTTTTTAATGAAATTACTTTTTGTGATTGAAACACATTTTTAATTTTTTCTGTGATACCACGTCTTATTAATTCGTTATCATCATAACAGGTATACCCTTTTAATTCCGGCAGAGTATATCCCCAGAGGTTTGAAAATTCCAGATTTACGTATTCCACAAATCCCTTATCGCTTATAACCTGAACAGGAAAAGGGAGGAATTCATAGTAAAGACTAAAATATGTTGAGATATTCTGTGCCATTAATTAATTACGGGAATTGCTAGCTGAACCGCCGCACCTTTTTCCTGGGGTAATAATTTAATTTCACCTTTATGCCTATCAATAATGCTTTTGCATAGAAATAATCCGTAGCCATGTTTGCTTAAATTAAATACATCTGATGTATCTTTACGAAGTTTATCCGGGAAACCCGGTCCGTCATCCGCAATCTCAACAAAAATGTTATCATTCTTTAAGTAAGATTTTATTGTGACGGTTGCATCTTTTTTTGCTTCTGCAGAGTTCGTAATTAAATGAACAAACAAGTGTTGCATTTGCTCAGAATCGAACCTGCAGATCGGAAGCTGGTTTAATTCAGTTTTAAAATTAATTGAAAGGAATTTTTTTAAAGGAGAAAGATATTTTATAACAGATTGAATAGTTCTGTTCAAATCACCATTATCACGGTTTATTTCCATTACCGAAGTCTCGAGCAGAACCTGAGCATACTTCTGAATGTTTCTTATACTGTCTGCAGCAACTTTAGATTTTAGTTTCAATCTATCGAAAGATAATTCATCAAAGTTTTCTTTTTTCGTTAGAAAATCATTTTGTGCCTTTTCAATTATACGCATTAGACTCTCAGTTTCAAGCAACGCAAGATGTACTAAACCCTGAAGAGATTGTCCAATTTCAGCGTCAATTCCGGATTTCAAAACTTTTCTTTCAGCTTGAATTAGTTGAGCGTTTGCTTCCTGAAGCGCGTTGTATGCATTTAATTGTCCATCGTAAAGCTGGGCATTTCTAATTGCGGTTGCAGCTTGTCCGGCAAGTATTTCAAATGTTCCTGTTATTTCCCTCACTTTAATTTTATGCAGATGTTTACTATCAACGTAGATAACGCCAATTTTTTTTCCGCCAGTTATTAAGGGTGAACACAGAATTGTCTGCAGATCAAGCTTTAAAATACTTTTAGTAGGATCATAAGTTGCATCGCTTTGAGCACCTTCGATAAAAATAGATTGCCCATTAATGAAAACGTCTTCAACTACGGTTGTACTAATTTCAAAAGACTCTTTTGACAGAGTTTCATTTTCAGAATTTAAGCCAAGTTTGTACTCTAATTCATTGTTTGAATTTTGAAGAACTATAAACCCTCTTTCAGAATTTGTTAATCGAATTGCATTCTTGAGTACAAGTTCAAGTACATCGTCTAAAATTAAAGTCCGATTGATTGTATTTACTATATTAAGAATAGCTTCAAGATTCTTTACTCGTTCAGATGAATCATCTTCAATAAGAGTGCTTTTTATACCATCATCAATATTTTTTTTGAATTCTGAAAATTTCATTTCAACACCTATCCATAAGTAGATTTAATCTTTAAGAATTTTTATTGATAAGAACCATTCCCAATCATTTACTTTATCAGACCATGCTTTAGCAATTCCCGCAGAAATTGTTGATTCAAGGTTATACCAGTGTTTTAGTTTTATATCCATTTGTGCTCCAATATCAATCCAGTAATCTCCTACATCAGACGGTGCATATAATGCCTGCGAATACATCGAAAAATCAATATGATTAACAAATTGATGACCAAGAGACCAGCCAGAAAGTCTGATGGGGGGAAAAGCATTTTCCATTAATAACTTTCCAAATTTATCAGTCATCAAACTGTAAATTGGCAATCCGGGGAAACGGAATATTTTTCTAAATTGCCTGATTTCATCATTATCCACTCCTCTGTTTCCAAAACCACCAAAATAAAACCTCGCTTGTACAATTTCTTCATTATCCCAAAGGTATCCACCTGCAATTTTTACGTGAAAAACATTGTGATTCCACAACCAAGTTGAGAAATCGCTTAATTCAATGTAAGTATTTGGTGCAAACAATGGGGCGTCAAAATTTGTACCGTATAGCGTCACTGTCCAATTAAGTTCGTTTCCGTATTCATAATCAGAACTTCCAATACTTTTACGTAGATTTTTAGAATTCAAATTTGTCGCTAGAACGCCAAAATCAGGTTGTGAAACGCTGACAAGATTGTCGTTGATGTATTCAACACCTCTATAAAATGTTAGTGTGGTAGCTTGCTTTATTTTATGAGGGTTATCGTACTTCCAATAATGTGTATGTCCCATTCTGAATTGTGTTCCTATCATTCCTCTTTTTCTGTCGTTGAACAGATCAAAAAATTCAGGACCGTTGTGTGAAACTTCTAAATAAAATAATTGCCGGTAATCATATTTAAATTTAAAATGCCAAAACGGAT
>Ga0209536_100004020_pt1 | contig 23363 bp, 14 predicted proteins | sample DeeMarSeWOR28_12_FD_187461 | JGI IMG/M metagenome (GOLD analysis project Ga0209536, IMG submission 187461) | Marine sediment microbial communities from White Oak River estuary, North Carolina - WOR-2-8_12 (SPAdes) (version 2) | ecosystem: Environmental > Aquatic > Marine > Intertidal zone >...
CTGTCAGTTCTTAGGTGAATCTAACCTGTTTGCCTTCATCGCCCTTGCCGCAGCCCTGGGGTTTGTGCAACTTTTTCTGCCTCTTTTTCAGTCTTTATCCGGGGGTGAATTTACATTTTACCATGTGATCGGTTCTCCGCTTTTTCCGGCTCTTATTGGATTGGTGTTCTTCGTCGGTATCCTGGCCGGCAGCTATCCCTCGCTTTTTCTTTCTGCCTTTCCGGCTATGCGAGTTTTCACCAGTCATATAAAAGCATATGCTGCAAATTCGCGAATCCGAAATGTTTTGGTCGTGACTCAGTTTGCCATTTCTATTGTGTTAACCGCCGGAACAGGAGTTATCTTTTACCAGCTAAATTACATGAGGCAGAAAGATCTGGGTTTCAATAAAAAACGTATTGTCGTTCTTCGAATTTTTGACGACACCCTGCGGCAGTCAATTGAGACAGTCAAAGAAAAATTGCTAAGACACAATGGAGTTGAAGGACTAACGGTAGCCTCGGTTCCACCGCCCCACGGTGCCAGGACGAATCTATTTCTTCCGGAAGGATTTGGCCTTAACGAGGTTCAGATGATGCGCTCTTTAAGTGTTGATTCTGATTTTATTCCAGTCCTTGGCCTGGAAGTTGTTGCCGGTAGAAATTTTCTTCCTAAGAATGCAGGTGACAGGGGCAACTCGATTCTCATTAATCAAACAGCTGCAAGACAATTTGGTTGGGATAATTCCATCGGTAAACGTATTCGTGAATTAGATAACTGGAACACAACCAAAACCGTTGTCGGAGTCGTTCGGGATTTTCATGTAGAATCCCTTCACAACAAAATTTTACCGCTTTTAATCGAAATGGAACCATCACGCTTTCGCTTTATTTTGGTTAAAACAAAACCCGAGGGCCTGCCGGAAACACTGGAATTTTTAGAAAAGGAATGGGGAAAAATCGAACCAACGGAAAAATTTGATTATTGGTTTCTTGGTGAGTCAGAATCATTTATCTGGCAATATCAATCCGAGCAAAGATTAAGTAAACTATTTTCCTATTTTGCGCTGCTAGCGATTTTCATCGCCTGTTTGGGCTTGTTTGGGTTGGCATCCTTCACGGCTGAGCAGCGCACAAAAGAAATCGGCATCCGTAAAGCGATGGGAGCCAAGACATCAAGTATTATAGTGCTTCTTTTGAAAGAATTCGCCAAATGGATTCTGATCGCCAATATTATTGCATGGCCGATCGCCTATTTTACCATGAATCGGTGGCTGCAAAACTTTGCTTATCGAATTAACATCGGTTTGAGCGTATTTATTCTTGCGGGATCAATTGTTTCGGTGGTCGCACTACTGACGATAAGTTTTCAAGCCATCAAAGCGGCAACTGCGAACCCGGTGGATGCTCTGAGGTACGAATAGTAATCATAAAGCGCATAGCTGAAAGCTGATAGTCGAAAACAATGAAAATGCCCAAAATTCAAAAACCTATTTTAAAAAGAATAGTTTGCCACTGTACCGGGCTAAACTGGCAACCAAGGCGGGCTGCCCCAAGTTCAATGTTTAAAACATTGGGTTATTCGTTATTCGGATTTGTTTCGAACTTCGTGCTTCGGATTTCGGATTTTCTTCGGGAAGTAGAAATGCTCTACATGTAATCTTACTAAATATTTAGAGCACTATAAGAATTGTTCCAAAAAGATATGGACAGGAAAATAGAAAAAAAGAAATTTACGCCCAAACGAGTTTTCTGGGGCATCCTTATCATCGTACTTCTGGGCCTGTGTTTCTATCAGTTTGTGCGGGGAGACTACAGCATAAAAATAAACGTCCAAAAGGAGCGCCTGAGCATATCCACGGTCAAAGAGGGACTGTTTCAGGAGTATATTCCGGTTATCGGCACGGTTATCCCCAAAAAGACCATTTACCTGGACGCCGTGGAAGGCGGCAGGGTTGAGCATCGCTATATCGAGGCCGGCAGCTTGGTGCAAAAAGGACAAAATATTCTCTCATTGGCCAACACCGATATGCTTTTGGACATCATGAATCGTGAAGCCGAATTTTTCCAATTGAACAATGACCTGCGCAATGCGCAGCTCATCATGGAACAAAACCAGCTCGATCTCCAATCCAGGTTATTGGAACTGGATTTTAAAATCCAACAATCGAAACGGAAATACGCGCGTGAAAAAATTCTAAAAAAAAAGGAAATCATACCGGCCGAACAATATGAAGACACCAAAACCGAGTACGAATACCTTTGCCGGAAAAAGGAATTAACCAAACGCACCTTTGAGCAGGATTGCCGATTCAGAGAAAGCCAGATCAAACAAATCAGGGCATCACTGGAAAGAATGGATTCCAATCTTCACATCGCCAAACAGAAGCTGGAGGAATTGACTATCAAGGCTCCGGTTACCGGCCACCTGACATCCTTGAATGCAGAAATCGGGGAATCCAAGAAACGCGGTGAGCGGTTGGGACAGATCGACATTTTAGATGGCTTTAAGGTCCGAGTGCCCGTGGATGAACACTACATCGCCAGAATCAATGCCGGCCAAACAGGCGAATTCACTTTTGCTGAAAAGACTTATCAGCTGGCGGTTTCGAAAATCTATCCGGAAGTTTTGGAGGGCCGGTTTGAAATCGACATGGAGTTTGGCGCTGAGCAGCCCGGGGGAATCACCCGCGGGCAAACATTGCACATCAGACTGGAACTGGGCAACCTGTCCACTGCAGTGCTGCTGCCCCAGGGCGGATTTTATCAAAGAACCGGCGGTCAATGGGTTTATGTGGTCAACGACTCCGGCGAGTTTGCGATAAAACGCAAGATCAGCCTCGGCCGCCAGAACCCGGAAGCATTTGAAGTGCTGGCCGGCCTGCAGCCGGGGGAACGCGTCATTATATCCTCCTATGACAGCTATGGCGATAACATCGATAAGCTGATCCTAAAATAGAATGACCGAGGAAGTGCGTTTTATTAATCCACCACCGGGACACATAGAGCACAGAGATTATAAAATATCAAAAATATAGAGGAGACTTGAAATGATCAAGACCAAAAACCTTACCAAAATCTTCACCACCGAGGAGGTGGAGACCACCGCCTTGAACAGTGTCAATGTGGAAGTGCAGGAAGGAGAATTTGTGGCCGTCATGGGTCCCTCGGGTTGCGGCAAATCTACCTTCCTGCACATTGCCGGCATGCTCGACAAACCCAGTGGGGGCGAATATTACTTCATGGACGAGGAGGTCTCCCGCTACTCTGAAAAGAAACGCGCCAATTTGCGCAAAGGCAACATCGGCTTTGTCTTTCAGAGCTTTAATCTCATCGATGAACTGACCGTGTTTGAGAACATCGAATTACCGTTGCTGTATCTCGGGGTTTCGGCATCCGATCGCAAAAAGAGGGTCAATCAAACCCTGGAACAGCTGGAGCTGATGCCGCGCAAAAACCATTTTCCCCAGCAAATTTCCGGCGGGCAGCAGCAGCGCGTAGCCGTGGCACGTGCGGTAGTTGCCAATCCGAAGGTGATTCTGGCCGATGAGCCCACAGGCAACCTGGATTCCTCCCATGGCGATGAGGTCATGAAAATACTGGTGGACCTGAACGAAAACGGCACCACCATCGTGATGGTCACCCATTCCCCGGCCTATGCGGATTATGCGCACCGGGTGATCCATCTGTTCGACGGGCACATCGTTACGGAAAATTTGAAAGAAAAGTACGACCGCCACATGCGGCCGTTGTCGGAGGTCTAAAATTAAATTGAGCTCGCGCTCAATTTGTCCGTGATGGGAAAAAATTGCGCCTATGCTTAAAAATTACCTGACCATAGCCCTCCGCAGCATCCTGCGCCACAAGGTCTACGCGATTATCAACATCCTCGGCCTGGCGGTGGGAATGGCATGTTGCATCATGATCTTCCTGTGGGTAAGCTACGAACTGAGCTTCGATCGTTACCACAAGAAGGCGGATCGGATCTATCGACTCGCAACATATTTGGATTTTGGGAAGAATGGGGGTAAGTATGCCAGAAGCAACTATATCGCCGGTAAAACACTTGCAAGAGATTATGCCGGGGTGGAAAGGTCCTGCCGGTTTCAAGAACTCCCTCACAAAATAATGATTCAGTATAAAGGGAAACAGTTTTTCGAAGAGAATATCTTTTTGGCGGATGACACGGTATTTGATATTTTTACATTTCCGCTGGTCAAAGGAGATAAAAATGAAGCCCTGAAAAGAGCCTTTTCAATCGTCATTACCGAAGATATGGCCAAAAAATATTTTTCTGACGAGGACCCCCTGGGGAGGGTTATCAAGGTGGATAATGAAATTACTCTCTCCGTAACGGGGGTCATGAAAAATGTTTTCCCCACCTCCCATTTTACTTTCAATGCGCTGGTTTCTTTCGAAACCCTTCGTCATGTCTATGAAAACTACCAGAAAGAAATGGAAGAAGATTGGCTGGATCATGACAATTATACCTATCTGCTTCTTCGGCCGGGCTATAATTACAGAGATCTGGAAAAAAAATTTCCGGCCTTCATCGAAAAACACTTGGGCCAGACATTGAAAGCTCTCGGTGGAAAAGTCGAATACTTTCTCCAGCCGCTTACCCAAATTCATTTAAATTCAGATTTGGAGTATGATACGAATAACGGTGACATAGCATATGTCTATGCATTTAGCATCATAGCCGTTTTCGTACTCTTTATCGCCTGCATAAATTTTATGAATCTTTCCACGGCCCGATCAGCGAGCCGGGCCAAAGAGGTCGGCATCAGGAAAGTACTCGGTGCTCACCGCGGCGAATTGATCCATCAGTTTTTCAGTGAAACCTTTCTGTTAAGTTTCATCTCTTTCATCATTTCACTGGGTTTGGTCGAAATCGCTCTGCCTCTGTTTCGTTCGCTTACCGGTGATGAATTATATTTTGATTATATTTTCATGCCATGGGCAATTTCGGGTTTGCTGGGATTATTGGCAGTTGCTGCGTTCGTTGCAGGCAGTTATCCGGCAATTTTTCTTTCGGCATTTCAAACCATACATGTTTTAACAGGCGGGTTCAAAGCCGGTGCCGCCGATTCGCGCCTCAGGAGTGTTCTGGTAACGCTTCAGTTCACCATATCAATTGGATTAATTATTGGAAGTGCGATCTCTTTGAACCAGCTTGGTTATATGAAACAAAAGAAGCTTGGCTTCAACAAGGAACAGATTGTCGTTATGCGTGTCGTTGGTGACGCCATTAAAGTATCCATCCCCAAAATTAAAACAGAATTATCATCATATTCGGATATAATTAATGTGGGCGCTTCCTCTCACGTCCCGGGCAGCCTGATACCCCAGCATGCCGTCGTTCCCCAGGGATATAGTGTAGCCCATACTCAGGCTATGGCCAATATAAGCATCAGCCCCGATTTTATCCCGACCATGGGGATTCAAATTGTGGCGGGAAGAAATTTTTTTCGCAAAAGCATCAGCGACCAAAATGAATCGATTCTCATCAATGAAGCAGCCGCACAGCGCTATGACTGGAAAAACCCCGTGGGTAAGACCATATTTTACTGGCCGAAAAAAACCAACAAAACCGTCATTGGTGTCATCGGGGATTATCATTCAAGATCGCTGCATCACAAAATAATGCCGCTCTATATCGATTATGATCCTTTGAATTTCCATTATGTAGCGATTAAGATCAAGCCGGATAATGTAGCTAAAACCCTCCTTTTTTTACGGGAAAAATGGAAGCAGATCGCTCCGGACCAAGCTTTCGACTATTTTTTCCTCGATGAATCATTTGATTTACAGTACCGGGCTGATGAAGAGCTGGTCAAATTATTTTCTTATTTTACGTTTTTAGCGATATTCGTCGCCTGTCTGGGGTTATTCGGGCTGGCATCTTTTACCGCCGAACGGCGCACCAAAGAAATCGGTATTCGCAAGACTTTGGGTGCTTCGGTTTCCGAAGTCATTTTGCTCTTGTCCAAAGAATTTACCCGGTGGGTGCTGGTGGCCAATATTATCGCCTGGCCGCTGGCATACTTTGCGATGAATCGATGGCTGCAAAATTTTGCCTATCGCATCGACATCGGTTTGGGCACCTTTGTTCTGGCCGCTTTGCTGGCTCTGGCCATTGCCCTGCTGACCGTTGGCTATCAGGCCGTCAAAGCTGCCCGGGCGAACCCGGCGGATGCGCTGAGGTATGAATAATGAGCGTATAGCTCATAGCTGATAGCCCAAAGAACTCAATCATATTTTATGCCACGGACAACGGACGACATACAACAGACCATAGTAAAGAATGACTCGACTATCAATGTAACTCAAAAACGTATTTAACCCGTTAACAAGTGCATTCATGGTTTTTAATTATTTCAAAACCGCATACAGAAATCTTCTGCGAAACAAAGGCTACGCCATTATAAATATTGCCGGTTTGGCCCTTGGCCTGGCCATTTTTGGCATGGCGGCATTGCTGGCGCAGTTTCATTTCGGCTTTGATCGGTTTCATAAAGACTTTGAGCGAATTTATGCTGTGGTGCAAACCTTTGCCAAAGCTGAAAAAGATATCGATCACTCGGCCAGAACACCGGCGCCTCTCAAGCAATTGCTGGCAAGCGAGTTTTTCGAAATCAAAGATGCAACCCGATGGATTTATCTCGATGAAATGAGCGTAATATATAAGGGCAAGAAATTTTACGAAAAAGGCGCGACGGCAATGGCTGTTGACCAGAATTTTTTGTCTTTTTTCAGCTTTGAAATGATCTCCGGAGGATCTGAAACAGCTCTCAGCGAGCCAAATTCGGTGGTTTTAACCGAATCGGCGGTTCGAAAATATTTCGGCAACGAAAATCCTATTGGAAAAACCTTAACCGTAAAGCTCTACAGCGAAATTCCGCTCAAAGTCACCGGTGTGACAAGAGATGCTCCGCTGAATTCCAGTCTGACTTTTCATCTGCTGATTGCATCGAAGACATTTAATTTCGACAACAACTGGCATGTTTGGGGGGCAACTTTTGTAAAACTTGCCAAACAGGCTGATGCCAATCTACTGGAGCAGAAATTTCCCCTTTTCATTGAGGCCCACTTGTCCGGTCGTACGGTGGTGCCAAAGGAACTCTATCTTCTTCCTCTGAAAGATCTGCATCTGCGGTCCTTTCATGTGCAGGGTGTATGGCAGAAGGATGTAAAGGAGGCATATTTGCTGGTACTGGCGGCCGGAATCGCGATGCTGATGGTGGTCTGTTTCAATTTCATGAACCTGGCGACCGCCCAGTATATGACCCGCTACGGGGAGGTCGGGGTGCGAAAAACCCTGGGCGGTTCGCGGCTGCAGCTTATGGCGCAATTCATGGCTGAATCTACCCTTATGGCCCTGATCGCGTTTCCCCTGGCCATCGTATTCAATGAGCTAATGCGCCCGCTGTTCGATGCCCTGGTCGGCAATGATATCATCGGCCAAATAGGCCCCCGGCTCTTGAACAGCCCGGTGATGATGCTCAAATGCCTTGCGGTCATCGTTCTTGTGGGACTAGTTGCCGGCAGTTATCCTGCGCTTTACTTATCTCGCCTCAAGCCGGTAAAAATTCTCAGAGGCGATCTTCAAAGCGGCAAAAAGGGTTCGCGTATCCGCAAGGTTCTGGTTGTATCCCAATTCATCGTTTCGATATTTTGTGTCATCTCTGCCATATCGATTATAAAGCTAAATGATTATCTCTATCATCTCGATCTGGGTTACAACAGGGACAATGTGCTGGTGGCGCGCGTGGGTTACGGCAAGTTATCGCCTGATATCGGGCCGCTGCAAAACGAGCTGAAAAAACATCCGAAAATCGTATCTTTGAGTGCCGCAACATGGACGCCGGTTGGCTGGGGCACAGCTTTCAGGGTGACGCCTGAGGGGGGAGATGAAAAAGACTCCTGGATATGGAATGTTTACGGCGTTGACTACGATTATATTGAACTTCTTGAAATGCAAATGGTCAAAGGAAGGTCATTTTCCCGCGATCATGAGGAAAGCAGCAGCATCATCGTTAACGAAACCGCGGTTCGCCAGCTGGGGTGGCAGGATCCCATCGGCAAACGCCTGAAAGTCCGAGGCGGGCAGGGTGTCATTATCGGGGTGGTAAAAGACTTTCATTTTTCAGATTTGTTCTCCGCTATTAGACCCAGTTTGCTTTACTTAAGAAAAGATTTTCTTCAAATGCTATACATCAAATTGTCGCATAGCCCCGATTCCGAGGTCATTGATTACATCAAAGACAAATGGCGCCAGTTTATCCCGGATATACCGTTTGAGTCCGAAACACTGGACGAGCATTTCAAGGAGATATATTTTCCACTCAAGCAATTCGGGATGCTTATCGGTACCATCGGCCTTGTTGCAATTATTTTCTCCGGCCTGGGACTGTTCGGGCTTTCGACCTACACCACCCGGCGCAGAATCAAGGAAATCGGTATTCGAAAAGCACACGGTGCCACATTTGGCGGTATCGTTCGATTACTCCTGACTGATTTTTTGCGATTGATTGTTGTGGCCAACGTCATCGCCCTGCCGGTTACATATTTTGGAACCCGAAAAATCTTGGAGCAAATGCAGCCATATCCCATGAGCATTGGCATCAATGTATTTATCTTCACCAGCTTTTGCTCACTGTTGATTGCTTTTGCCGCCGTCATTTATCAAACCCACAGAGCGGCGGCGTCCAATCCGGTGGACGCGCTGAGATACGAATAATAAGCATAGAGCTCATGGCTGAGAGCTGATAGCCAAAAGGGATAAACGCTTTTTTTAGCAACGGACGACTGAAACCGGGCAATATACATCGCTTTTTTTAGTCGATTATGCCAGCGCAACTATTTTAACGAGTGCAACGCATCCATGTTCACAAACTACTTCAAAACCGCCATCCGCAACATCTGGAAAAACAGGACCTACTCCATGATTAATATCTTGGGTCTTGCCATCGGATTGGCCATATTCAGCCTTACCACCGGTCTGGCTAAATTCCATTACAGCTTCAACAGGTTCCACAAGGATGCCAATCGAATTTATTGTGTTATCCAGGTGCTGCCCTCGGGGGAAACCGGAGAGCGTCACAAAGCCCAGACGTGCGCGCCTCTGCGCAAATTGCTGCTGGAAGAATTTGCGGAGATCGAAGATGCCACCCGCTGGATTAATACCGGCAGAACGGTGGTAAGAAAAGGAGATAAAAAATTCTATGCCGAAGAACTCAGAATTTGGATTGTCGACCCCAATTTTCTGACATTTTTTTCATTTGAAATGATTTTCGGAAATCCTGAAACCGTTTTCAAAGATCCTAATTCTGTGGTTTTGGCAGAAACCACAGCCCGTAAATATTTCGGAAGGCTGGATGTGGTCGGAGAAAAATTGACCATCTGGGATGATGCAGAGCTCGTGGTCAAGGGAATTACCAGGGACCCACCGGCCAATTCGAGCTTAAAATACGAGGCCCTGGTAGCCACAGATATCTATGATTTGGATACGAACTGGAATATCAGAGGGGCTACATTTATCAAACTGGCAGAACAGGTGCCACCGGCCCGATTGGAACGAAAATTTCCGGACTTCATCCGCGCTTATCCATCCGAATCACCGGATAGACCTGAAAATTTATACCTGCTGGCCTTGACCGATTTGAATCTGCAACCCACGCATATCCGTGGGTACTGGCCGGCTGAAAATCCGCAGGTTCTGTATCTGACATTTGTGATCGGAATTCTGATCCTGCTGGCGGTCTGTTTCAACTATATGAATCTGGCCACCGCCCAGTATTTCACCCGGGCCAGAGAAGTCGGTGTGCGCAAGGTCGTTGGCGCCTCCCGCAGCCAGTTGATGGGACAGTTTTTTGGTGAATCCGTGCTTTTGTCCATGATTGCCTTTCCCATGGCTCTCATGCTCAACGAAATCATGCGTCCGCTATTTGTCTACCTTGGATCTCCTGACCCGGGCCGCGCTGCTCCCGAACTCTGGAGCGATCCCTTCCTTATCCTGCAGCTTTTCGTGATAACCATCCTGATGGGCATTGTCGCCGGGGGTTATCCATCCTTTATCCTCTCGCATCTGGCCCCGGTTGATGTCTTCAAGGGCAATCTTCTGAGCGGAAGAAAAGCGGCGCGCATTCGGCAATTACTGATCATACTTCAATTTACCGCCGCCATATTCTTTGTCCTGACGACCCTTGTGGCGTTCATCCAGCACAAGCACCTGATCAATTTTGATGTCGGTTATCAGAGAGACAACATACTTGTTATACCGCTGGGGACGAATTATTCCCGCACCAGCCTCCGTCCGCTAAAAGATGACCTCCAACGGCATCCGGATATTCACAATGTAGCGACCGCGTCCTGGGCGCCGGCCACCTGGGGCAGCGAGGGCCAGGTCATTGTCGAGGGGGCGGATGAATCGGCAGTCTGGACCATGAATCTATACGGAATCGACTATGATTTTATTGAACTCCTGGAATTGCAAATTCTTCAGGGCAGGAGCTTTTCGCGCCGGCACGGCGACAGCGCAAGCGTCATTATTAATGAAACCGCTGCCCGCCAACTTAAATGGGAAAACCCCATCGGGAAAAAGTTGACTTTCTGGGGCAGAACCGGCGTTGTCGTGGGGGTCGTCAAAGATTTTTTCTTTAAAAGCCTTCTCAACGAAATTTATCCCTCTATTCTCTATCTCGAGCCCAATTATCTGAACTACCTTTTCATTAAGCTTTCCGATGCCCCGGTATCCAGGGTCATTAATTTTGTTGAGAACCGGTGGCGGATATTTTCTCCGGACACACCCTTTGAATATTCCCTGATGGATGATCGTTATGAAAAGAGCCTGTCGGGAATACAAAAATGGGCCGCGTTGGCCGGAATGATAGGCCTGCTGACCATCATTTTTTCCTGCCTGGGCCTTTATGGACTGGCATCCTATATCACGCAAAGAAGAACCAAGGAGATCGGTATCAGAAAAGCACACGGTGCAACCACCTCAGATATTGTCCGGCTTATTGTTTCAGAATTCTTAAAATTAATTGCGCTTGCCGTCGTCTTCGGATGGGCCATTTTTTATATATTTGACCGGATACTGGTAGATGATATCTTTGCCTACAGCGCCGAAACCGGGCCGGGTAACTATGTCCTGGCCGGCGCAATCGCTCTCGTAACCGGGCTTTTGGCGGTTTTGATTCAAACGATCAAAGCGGCAAAGGCAAATCCAGTCGACTGCTTGAAATACGAATGAGGCACCGATTTTCGAAATTCGGGCTTCGGATTATATTTTGATCCACAAAAGGAGGTTGTCGTGAATACCAAAGAACTCCAAATTTTAGCATTATTCGTATCGATCGCATTTATTTTCATCAGCTGCGTGGTGGTTGTTGGTGGTGAATCTGTGAGCGGATCGGGAACCATCATCGAGCAGGAGCGCAATGTTTCCGAATTCAATCGCGTTCATTTGAAAGGCTCCGGGAAGGTTTTCTTGAGCCGGGGAAAAATGCAGTTGCTGAAAATTAAAACCGATGACAACATCATGCCATTGATTGAAACCGATGTGAGCGGCAAAAAGCTGACGGTATCACATGGAAAGCACCATTTAAGGCCAACCGTGTTTGAGGTGTTCATCACCGTTGAAAACCTGGAGGGGGTGGCCATTTCGGGTTCCGGGGATGTCACCGGAGCAGACCGATTTGCAGCGGAAACTTTTTATACCGAAATCAGCGGATCCGGTGATATTGTAATGGAAGTTGAAACCGGTAGGCTGGAATCCAAAATATCCGGGTCGGGCGACATCCTTCTTTCCGGCAAGGCCGAGGATTATACCGCTTCTATCAGCGGTTCGGGAAAAATCAATGCCTTCGACATGCAGGCCAATAATGTCTCGGTCAAGATCAGCGGCTCCGGCGATTGCCGGGTGAGCGCATCCGAATCATTGGATGCAAAAATCTCCGGCAGCGGCGATGTCTATTATAAGGGCCGGCCAAAGATCAACACGCATATATCCGGCTCGGGTTCTCTCAATAGCAGTGATTGAAGAAGGAGAAGCGGATCCTAATTTTAAATTTAGCCAGGATTTACAGGATTAGGATCATTTTTTTTTATCACTTTCCGGAAAAAAGTGATGAAATTCAATCCCGCTTTCAGCGTGAGGTTAAATTAACAACACGAGTTTTGAAAAATTATTATGAATACTATCCAAAAAATTTGGATCGTCATTCTGATATTTCTGCTTGTCACCGCATGCGGGGAAGACGAGAAAATCATTGCATTCAAAAATGTCAATCTCGTGCCCATGAACGCAGGGAAGATCGTTGAAAATCAGACGGTCCTGGTCAAGGGCGACCGGATATTTAAAATCGGCCCGAACGACAAAATTGGTATACCGCAAGATGCAAAATTAATTGAAGGCCGGGGTGCGTATCTGATGCCCGGGCTGGCGGATATGCACGTCCACTTGCGAAGCGATTGGCCGCTGTCCCAGCTGGACATGTATCTGGCCAACGGCGTGACCACCATCAGGGATCTGGATGGACGGGAATTCATGCTGAAATTGCGGGATGAAATCAAAACGGGTAAGCGCAGCGGGCCGGCCATCTATGTTGCAGCACCCATCATTTACGGATACGAGCAAAATGCCCCGGATCTGATAGCCGGGCGTATTTCCGGATATGATTGCATCAAGCTCTATTCGTACTTCAGTAGGGAGGATTTTCACAAAGCCGTGCAAAACGCGAAGAAGCTTGATCTGTACACCGTCGGACACATCCCCTTCGCGGTTGGCCTGGATGGCATCATTGCCGAGGGCATGGACGAAATCGCTCACGTGGAAGAGTTGAGTTTCGAATTGATCGATTTCGACAAGACCCGGGATCTTAAACCAGAGGACTGGTTGCCGTACATTATTAAAAACGCCATGTTGCAGAACACAATATCTTCTGGCTTTGATATCGAAAATTTAAACAACAATCAGAAAAAGCGCTTTTCAGCTGTTATCGGCAAGCTCAAATCGGCTGATATCCCGGTTTGCACCACTCTGGTTGTCGATGAGGTGATCGTTCAGAAATTGTTTGCTCCTGAGAGGTTTCGGGCTCGTCCAGAATACAGGTATTTGCCGGCGGCATACAGGCAGGCCTTCCTTGATGGAAAAGAAAAGCATCAAGTCCAGTTCGGGGGCATCGAGGGCCTTGCACCATTTAAGTATGAGCTGGACCGGGCACTGCTGGTCGAGTTGCATCGCGCGGGAATACCCATCGTCCTGGGAACGGATGCCGGTACCGGCGGGATGGGTATCGTGCCCGGTTTTTCGCTCCATGACGAGCTCCGTATTCTGATAGAGAGCGGATTGACTCCTTTTGAAGCCATCAAGACGGCTACTGTAAATGCATCAGCAATCGTCGCCAGGATGACCGGCAAGAATGATTTCGGAACCATCGAAGCCGGCAAGCGGGCCGATTTTGTTCTGGTCAACCGCAATCCTTTGGAAAATGTCGCCCATATCAAGGAAAACCGGGGGGTGATGGCTGCCGGCAATTGGTACGAAGCAGCCTACTTGCAGGCTATCGTCAGTCCGTCTCTTTTTCCCGGAATTCCTTTTGAAGGCAGTGTCATCCATGTCCGCCGTCCCGACGACAGCTTCAGCACGGATATCGAAATTCTGATGGGTGACGGTTTTCATGGTAATTTGCCGGATGACATCGATTCCATTTCCTTAACCGTGACCGATGCCAGCGGAAAGATAACGCCGGTGTCGTTGCCTTCTTACCGGTATTTCGACCAGTTCAGGAGTTTCTGGTTTTCGCTCGACGGTCCCCCCAAGCTGGGCAAATATTCATTTGCCGTAACGGGCAAAGGACTGACCGGCACGGCTGTTGATTTTCAAACCCGAAACCGAATCATTCCGCTGCCGGATAGCTCAACCTTCTCGCCGGTTGACGGCGAAGTGGTCATGTCTAAAGCACCTGAGTTCTCATGGGCTGCGGTTGAATATCCGGATCTTGACATTTACTACCGGTTGATTATCGAGGAACCATCCGGTAGACGGGTTTACAGCACAGGCAGGATAAGCAATATGCTTTCACACAAGGTTTCCGATGGCGTTTTGAAGCCGGGGAAAACCTACCTGTGGATGGTGCGGGTCCTGGACAGCCCGGACTGGCTTGAAATACAGAACCGCTCCGAAAGTGAATGGCTGACGTTTAAAATGGCCGAAGTGCTGGAATAAGTCTGCTCATCAAATTAAAAGCCAAGGAGGATCGAAGGTGACCAATAGCAAAGAAACAAGATTGTCCCGCAGGGATTTCATAAAAACAGCCGGTGCCTTGAGTGCGGGAACGATGTTGGCCCCGTTCAGCCGCGCAGCCGACGCCTCGGATAATCCGCCGGTGGTTCCCAGGCGGGCTTTCGGCAAAACGGGTATCGATGTCTCCATTCTGTCTCTGGGGGGAATGTTTAACATCGAAGCCAATCAATTGATGCTCAAACAGGCAATCAAATGGGGGGTCAATTACTGGGACACGGCTCACATATACAACTGGGGCCGCAGCGAGAAAGGCATCGGCAAATACTTTGGTAAATACCCGGAAGACCGCCAAAAGGTTTTTCTGGTCACCAAATCCGGTGCCTGGACGCTCAAGGGGATGACCACCGACCTCGAAGAATCCCTCGAGCGCATGCAGACCGACTATGTCGATCTGTTTTTTGTGCACGGAATAGACGGTGCCGCCGATTTGAAAAACGACCACATGCGCTGGGCGGAAAAAGCCAAGGCGGCCGGGAAAATTCGCTTTTTTGGCTTCAGCACCCACAGCAACATGGAGTATTGCCTGCTGGGGGCGGCCAAACTGGGATGGATTGACGGAATCATGATGACCTACAATTACCGCCTGATGCAGCAAGATCGGATGAAAGAGGCGGTCGAGGCGTGCGCTGAGGCCGGTATCGGCTTGACCGCTATGAAGACCCAGGGCGGTGGGCAGGTGAAAACCAGTTCTGAAAGCGAGCTGCAGCTGGCCGGCCGGTTTTTAAAAAAAGGATTTACCGATGCCCAGGCCAAACTGAAGGCGGTCTGGCACAACCCGCAGATCGCCAGCATTTGTTCGCAGATGCCGAATATGACGATTCTGATGTCAAATATTGCCGCCGCCTGCGACCGGACCGAGCTTACGGCGCGGGACCTGGAACTTTTGCAGCAATATGCCCGCGAAACCTGTTCCGATTATTGTGCCGGATGCACTGAAATCTGCGAATCGAGTTTAGCCACCCGGGTTCCCGTCGGCGATGTCATGCGGTTTTTGATGTACGCCCGCGCTTATGGGGAGCCGGAAAATGCGAAAGCGCTTTTTCGCAAAATACCCAAAAATTTGCGCGCACGTATGACCGCCCTGGACTATACCGTCGCCGAGCGAAAATGCCCGCGGAAAATGGCGATCGGCAGACTGATGAAAGCAGCTGCGGTGGAACTGGCATAGACAATGGCCGGTGGCTTTGGGTCATCAATAGTGGCGCCGGGCTGTGTTTAGCATAACAGAATGGAATTTATTCTTAAATCCAATTGAGATACATTCGTATCGGATTTTGCTTTATTGAAAACTTCGCTATGTAGGCCGGATCAAGATTCGTTTAGCTGCCGATAATATTCGATGTGGAGCCAGAAGTTGACTGTTCGCATTGTAATTGCCGCTGTGGCAATTTTCATCTTTCTAAGCCTTCCGGCGTGGTCTCTGGTTTACCGGGAAACCGACGGTCTATTTCTTTATTATCCGGAAAACGAGGACCCCATCGCCGAGCGGTTGATAGAGAAATATTCCAGCATAAGAAATTTCCTCGAACGATACGGTCTGCCGCTATCCTTTCCGCTGCACGTCATCATTGACAATAAACTGGACCGCCCTGCCGTTGAAGTAAAGGTGATTCCCCATCGCGAAATTCGCATCCCTTTGCGGGCTCCCGGTGTTCTGGAGGACGGTTACCTGGAGGCCGATCCCTGGGTCTACTTTTTTTTCAAGGGTCTATGCCTTCAGGGCATTTACAGTGAACGCTCCGGGATATGGGGCGCGAGCAAAAATATTTTCGGCGCATTGATGTCACCCAACAAAATTCTGCCGAAATGGGTCAAAGAAGGCATCTGTCATCTGCTATACCGGCTCTATACGAATAACCGGCAGCAAGATCCTTACTACACGGCGTTGTTCGAAAAAATAGCCTTGCCGGACATCGACGATGTCAGTCATCAGCCGGGCAAATGGCCGGGGCAGGAAAGTTTTCGTATCTTCGGCATTCCGTTTTTTGAGTGGATTTATCATCGATTCGGGTGGGAACGCGTCCTGGAATTTATCCGCCTTCACGGAAAAGGGCTGGTTCCGATCGAAATCGACATAAAAGCCCGTGAGACCTATGGAAAATCCTATACGGAACTCTGGGAAATATTTCGCAATGAACTCAATCGGGAAAGGCACGATGGTCAGGGGATGATGATTACCGGCTACTGGCCGCAACCCTTTGTTTATTGGAACAGCGTCGGCATTTACCCGGGTGTCGAGAGAAGACGCAACCGCAGCCGCTACGGGTATCTAACGCAGGATGGCGGCGTGCGTGTATCCGAATACAGCGACCGGGGTCGCTCCCGTCTCTACGAATACCGCAATACGACACCCCTGGTATTTGGTGCCAATCACATCTGGGATCCGGGACCCGGAAACGTAGCCATCGCCCGCCGCGGCCGCAAGCCCGGTCTATTGCTATTGCCGGAACTGCAATCGCTCTGGTTGGAGCAATTTATTAGAACCCAAAAAACCGACTCGGTTTTTATCCCGGCCCCCGCAGGAACATTGGGTATGTCTGGACCCGTAAAGGCAGATGACGGGCGCATTGCCGTGGCCGCCAACATCGGGGGTAACTGGGACATCTGGGTATATGATGGCCAATGGATCCGCGTTACATCGGCCCAGTCGGTTGAACTGGATCCCTGGTGGGAAGAAGGCGGTCTGGTGTTTTCCTCAAATGTATCGGAAAGCTTCCAGATTCATGCTTCCGATATGCGTCAGCTAACCCATTGCCCGACTGCAGCGGTATTGCCCCGCGACAAATCGTTTCTGTGCCTGTCTCCTAATGGATGGATGGTTAAAGTCTATGAACCCGGAAGCCTTCCGGAAACAAAACGACCCGTGGACCCTTCGCCGTCTGATGCCGATACTCTTCCAGCGGAATCCGCGCAGGCCAGGCCATACTCCCCCTTAAAAAGCGTCTGGCCGAATTATATCCGCCCGGACGGTTTTGTCTCCACCACCGATTTTCAAATCGGACTGGTCACCACCGGCCAGGATGTCACCGGAAGATATCGTGTGGACGCCGGCTTTCGCTATTCGTTTGACCTGGAGTACTTCTCGGCGGTTGCAGGCGCAAACGCGAAAGATTTTGGTGTGCGCTTTAACCGGTATCCGATTTCGTATGCACCCAAAAACGCTCTCAAAGTGGACGAATCGCGCCACGAGGCCAGAGCCTCCTGGGAGCCTTTTGGAAGCCGCGGAATCGAATTCGGCGCCAACGGCCGCTGGCACGAGCCCCTGAACGGGTCAGGAGGCAGTGAGGATAAGTTCTGGGGCTCGCTTTCCCTGGGACGCGACTTCGGGCGACACTGGGGCTGGGTCAACCTGGATGTATTTACCGGCAACAGCCAATCGCTGTTCGGCGGTTTTGATCTTCTATTCGGCGAAAGGATGTACACCGCCCTTCATTTATTGGGCGGAAAAACCTGGGGCGACATCAACCCCGGCCACAATACCTTCCGCATCGGCGGCAACTTCACCGAAGGATATTTCACCCAGAGACCCACACGCCTCTTTCCCCTGCGGGGTTTTGATGCGGATATTCTCGAGGCCTCGGAAGCCGTTGCAACCGGCGCAGAGATTTACTGGCCTCTGTTCGATTTCCAACAAGGATACAACACCCTGCCAATATTTTTTCACCGCCTGCGACTGGGCACCTTTGTCGAGGCCGGAGCTGCCAGCGAATCGATTTCCAAAGATGACATCCTGGTGGGCGCCGGTTTTGAACTGGTGACCTCCATGGAGATCGGATGGGGCAAGCTTTCGTCCTTCAGATTGGGCCTGGGTTGGCCGGTGGTTCAGCCGGATTATCTGGATGAATCAGGACCCGTTTTTCTGATTCAACTGGGAAAACCGCTTTAAGCTTTCAAACTCCTCTAGATCATGGCTGCGGCTTTTGAGGCGTCGGGCCATTTTATTTTCAACTCCGGCCTGAGCCGCACTCCATGAGAAGAAGCCTGCTAAGCACACTTTTTTATCTTCTCTTTTCTGCACAGGGATTTCTTTCTGAAGATCTTTTCCCGTCCCCGTGCTTATAAAACCTCTGCAGCCTGGTGGCTTCACAGTGATTTTCAAAAAAACGCTCCGATTGAGAACGGTTTTTTTTGCCCCAAACTCTTATACTGCCACCCTTTTTGGAAAGCATTGTTATGACAAGCGGTATTAAACTGCACGCCACCGAACACCCCCTGTTGCATCAGCGAACACCTATCGACATGTGAATAGCGCGCCCGGTTCTTATTGGCGATCAAAATAGAAGTTCTAAAGAAATTTTTCCTTAAATTTTGAAATGTTGGCAAATTTTTTGGCCCCTGCCTTTCAATTGCGGACCATTGGCACACCGTTTGCTTTTAAACCCGTTAGCAGTCAATGAAAAAAATTATGCATTACTATTGGGAAGGCTAAATCATGTTCAGCACCACTGCTCAAAACCACATTAAATACGCCTGGAAGAAAAAGGCGAAGACAAACATCTACATTGCAACGGAATTGGCGGACAGTTTTGGGGGCAGAAAAGCTGATTACCTGAAAAGACTCAACCGCAGACTGAGAATCAAGATTGCAATGGAATATATGCAGCCTCTTGCAAAGGCAGCTTAGCACCAAAACATCATTTTCAATCCATACCCACTGATAAACAATTAAACATAGAGGAAAACAAGTGAAAAAATATTTGATAGGGGTGCTTTTGATCACTCTTCTTTTTACCGACGCCCCGGTGTCTGCGTGCACCGGCTTTGTCGCTTCCCACGGGGATAAAGTCCTTGCCGGCAATAATGAAGACTATACCAATCCCTGCACGAAGGTCTGGTTTGAGCCCCCCATTATAAACCTGGCGGCAAAGAGAAAAAGATATGGAAGAGTATATTTTGGGTTCGATAATTTTTGGCCGCAGGGGGGCATGAACGATCAAGGGCTGTTTTTTGATTGTTTCGCGACGCCATCTCTAGAAGTAATCCTCTCGAAGCATAAGAGAAAATACAACGGAAATTTGATGGATAAAGTTATGGCGGAATGCGCAACGGTTGAGCAGGCGCTGGGTAAGATCGCCGAATTCAACCTTGAACACATGCGTCGGTATCAAACATTTATCGCCGATAAAACCGGCGATGCTGCAATTATAGAGGGAGATGTTATCATTCGCAAAAAAGGAAACTATCAGGTTGTGACCAATTTTTATCAATCTAAATATAAGAGAAAAAAATATCCGTGCGAAAGATACAACATCGCGGCGGGCATGCTGGAAAACTGCGAGAACATTTCGATTGAATCCTTTCGGCGAATTTTAGCGGCGACCCATCAAGAGGGTGACCATAACGGTACGCTGTATTCAAATGTATATGATCTAAAAGCAGGTTTGGTATATCTATACCATTTTCACAATTTTGAGGACGAAGTTGTCATCGATTTGGAAAAGGAGTTAAAGAAAGGGCGTCATGCTTATGACCTGCCTTCTCTTTTTCCCAAAAGCTACGCTGCAGAATCCATGCTGAAAGTTTATCTGGAGCGCAAAGATACGAAAGCCGAAAATATCGACCCCAAAATGTTCGATAGCTATATCGGTATCTATAAGATGCCCGAAAATATAGCACCACACACATTGATCGCCATTACCCGGCGAGGAAAGAAACTTTATGGCTTCTATCCTGATGATCCATCCAATGAACTGATGCGTCAATCTGAAAATCACTTTTTGAATATTACCAAAAACGGCCGAATAAAAGTATCTTTTCAAAAAAATGAAACCGGAAAGGTGACCGGCATATCCGTCGAATCTGAAGGAATCAATTTTACTGCTGAAAAAATTAGATAATCAAAAAATAGGCCGGAATTTGAAAGGGGGGCAACATGAAAAGAATGATCGCGATATTCCTGGTTATTGCAGTTTTGACGACGATGACATCCTGTTTGGCCATCGGGACGGGAGGCAAAAAGATCGATGACCGGCCAACGCTGGGCCAGGAATTGCTCGATTTGCAAAAAGCGAAAGAAGCGGGCGCGGTTTCTCAGGAAGAGTATGAGGAATTGAAAGAAAAACTGAAAACAAAGCTGTAAATTCAAGCCGGGAAAAACTTGGCTGATAGACGCAAGGTCAAAAAGGGAGGCAACATGAATAACAAATGCTTTTTAACCGCAGCGGTACTGGTTGGGATCATACTTTTGACATCAGGCTGTATAGTTATCGATCTCGATGGGTGTGGGAAAAAAACCGTTAAGGGATCCGGCAATGTCATTTCTGAAACCCGGCCGGTAGCAGAATTCAATCGCATCCACCTGAAGGGTTCCGGTAAAGCGTATCTGACAAAAGGAGAGAACCTTTCCATTGAAATTAAGACCGATGACAATATCATGCCGCTTATCGAGACATCGGTGGCCGATGGCAAGCTGACCATTTCAGACAAGAACTATAACCTTCGCCCGACAGCCCTGAGCTATTTTATTCCAGTCAACGACCTTAAAGGGATTATCGTTTCCGGATCTGCTGATCTGAGCTGTGATAGCAGGCTTGCTGCCGATACCTTCTTTGCCGAAATCAGCGGCTCCGGCGACATGCTCCTTGAACTGGAAGTCGAAAATCTAGAGTCCGATATCTCCGGCTCCGGATCAATGCGTTTTGCCGGCAAGACCGACTCGCTCAGTGCATCAATTACCGGATCCGGTGAAATAAACGCGTTGGATCTGGAAGCCAAGAAAGTAACACTGGCAATAACCGGTTCGGGTGATGCCGATGTATTCGCGACCGAAACCTTGAGCGCAAAAATTACCGGAAGTGGTGATGTCAGATACAAAGGCAATCCGCGGATCAATCAAAAAATTACCGGGTCGGGCAAAATAAGAGGTCACAATTGATTGTCGTGGCTAAAGGTGCTCGCATGCCAAACCATGGCCGCTCGTTTCTGGTCTTAAACAAGCAAAAGGATATGTCAATGTTTTGTAAAAATAGCGGCAGCGATAAAGAAGAAAAAAAGATTACCGTTTGTACCATATTTCTTGTTTTAGTCTGCTTGGTTGCAGTGTCTGCCTCCTGCCAAAAGACACCGCAGTGGGCAGCAGACGATAACGTAAAGCTTGGCGTTTATCCGGATAAACACTGGCAACGAGCAAAAACGCCGGAACAATTCGGCTGGTCCTCGGATAAACTTGCCGAAGCACGGAAATATTCAAAAAAAGTCGACACTGCCGCAATAATGATCGTGGATGACGGTGTGGTTATTGATGCCTGGGGGGACATCACGCGAAACTTTCAGTGCCACTCCATGCGCAAAAGTCTGATGAGCGCCCTCATCGGTGTTCACGTGGATGAAGGCAATATGAATTTGTCGAAAACCATGGAAACACTGAATATCGATGCCCTCGAACCCTCCTTGAGCGCACAGGAAAAGCAAGCCACTGTGGCTGATCTTATCAAAGCACGCTCAGGCATTTACATCCCTGCATTGGGAGAAAGCGCTTACATGACTGCCACACGGCCCAGGCGCCACAGCCACCTGCCCGGGACTTTCTGGTATTATAACAACTGGGATTTTAATGCCCTGGGTACCATTTTTCAGCAGGAAACTGAAGCCCCGATATTCAAAGATTTTGAAAAGCGCTTTGCCGTACCGCTTCAAATGGAAGATTTTGATGTCAAACATTGTCGTTACCTGAGCAGTGCCGATTACGAAAACGGCCCACTGTCGCCGCACCGCTATTACCTTTTCCGGGTCAGTGCCCGGGACCTTGCACGCTTCGGGCTTTTGTTTTTGCGTCAAGGCCGCTGGCGTGATCGACAGATCGTTTCTTCTGCCTGGGTAAAGGAGAGCACCGCCAGCCATTCTCAAATCGGTCCTGACACAGGCTATGGCTATATGTGGTGGACAGGCTCCAGGGAGGGATTTTTTCCCAATGTTAAAATCAAAGATCATTCCTACTATGCTGCCGGGTGGGGGGGGCACTGGATCTTTGTTCTGCCTTATCGCAAGCTGATTATCGTCCATCGTGTCAACACCGATCGAAAAGGCAATTTGGTCTCGAGCACACAGATGGGTCGTTTGTTATGGCACATTTTGGATGCAGCCGGTGAAACGGACATCGGCGAGCCGCCGATACTCGATGGCGCAAAGGGAATCCATCTTGCCGGTGACAGCCTGCAGCAAACGCTGAGCGACTGTACCATCAAAGCAGATAGTTTTACCTTAAGGTTTCAGCAAGATAATTCAGTAAAATTCTGGGTCAAAAATGAGCTAACCGATACCGGTAAATGGTGGGTTGAAGGTAATAAATGCTGGCTAAAGGGAAAAATAATTACCGAAGGTAAAAAGACTGGCCTCGACGTGGTACTGGATGGGGATACCATCAAATGGTATGATCGTGATGGCACCCTGAGCGGTAAAGGGATCTACACGAATGAAAAGCCCCTATAAATTCCTGTGGCACGCTTTGCTATTGGGAGCAGATGCTGTCACAGAGTGCAAGAATGATTGGTCCCTTCAAAAAGATGTGATATCGTAAAAAATCCGGAAAACCACCTTTCAGGAGTTATAAAAATGAACCATGTCCACAAATTGCAGAAACCGTCGAGCAGGCGGGATTTTTTGCTCGGAACGGCCGGCCTGGCCCTGGCGACAGTATTACCGGCTTGCAGCCAGAATACCAAAACTGTGCAAAACCAGAACTCAGCGCCAGAGATTGCTGCAGTTACGGATCTGGAATTGGGGGTAAGCTGCTCCTGGGTGGCCAGGGGCGAACATGAAAATTCTTATTCGCTCTTCAAAAAGACGGCAGAAGCAGCAACCGATTTTTCCTGGTTGTCCAGGGGGGACCGGGTACTCATCAAACTGGCGCTAAATTCGGGTAACCCCTATCCGGCGACCACTGATCCCTGGTCGGTTTATTGTATGGTAAAGCTATTGAAGCAGAAGGGAGCCGGTAAAATACTGGTCGGCGACCAAGGCGGTTTTGGCACGGTGCAATGGACCAAAGACCGCAAAGAAGGATCGTCCCGGCAGTTGGCAAAATCTGCAGGTTTGTTGAAAGTCATTGAAGACAGCGAGGCCGAACCCTGTTTTTT
>Ga0209536_100004021_pt1 | contig 23363 bp, 9 predicted proteins | sample DeeMarSeWOR28_12_FD_187461 | JGI IMG/M metagenome (GOLD analysis project Ga0209536, IMG submission 187461) | Marine sediment microbial communities from White Oak River estuary, North Carolina - WOR-2-8_12 (SPAdes) (version 2) | ecosystem: Environmental > Aquatic > Marine > Intertidal zone >...
CCCATTTATAATAGTCACCAAGCGCATAGACCCACCGATTTGCAGGCGAAGCTCTAAAGCCATTCATAAATCTGCCGTTATAATCTTCGGCGTACATCGAGAAAAACAGGCCCCATGACTTCAGCTTGTTTATGCACACTACGCTCCTGGCCTGTTTTTTTACCCGCTGTAATGCCGGCATTAAAATCGCCATCAACAACGCAATAATAGCGATTACAACCAGAAGTTCTATCAACGTAAATCCACCCGTTCTTCGCTTATACATATCCAAACTCCTCTGCATATATTTCTGCTATCAAACTAATCCTGTTGAGATGCGCAAAAGGTTTACTCTGTTCCGTCGTAATTAGTAATAATTTGTATTCTTAAAGACCCTTCTTCAATTCATAGTCATATTATACCTCTAAAATTCCTTCTATGCAACAGCAAAATCGATGAAAATTAAGGCTTTATCAAAGATATTGCCCGGCATAATCCAGCAATAAATATGGCTAACAATTCCTCGAACGCCTTATATTGGGAGCTTTGCAGCATTCTCTAAAGTATAGACGAAAAAACCTTACTGGGAACAGGATTTTCCTTGAAGAGAAATGGCATATCTGCTATAAAAATAGTAAGGTTTGTGCTTTACGATAGAACTATCAGGTTTCTATCTACAGCTTGATTTTGACTTTGGAAGGAGGTAGCATCGAACTATAAACAAATATTCCGGTCGACAAAGGCGGAATTTAACCAATCGTTTTGCCATAAGATATTAGACAAAAGTGCAGTTTTTACTCATTTTTTGAAGGAGGATTATTATGTGTGGAAAATCATTTCACGTAACCTTATTCGTTTTCGTGCTCTGCTTGACTACCAGCTCAGCCCTGGCGGGTATCGATTACGGAGAACCGGATGGAGGCTGGACATACATTTACACCGGTGATGCTGCCGCTCCCGGAGCGGATTTCACGGCATTGGATGGGACCTGGAACCACGATAATGGCTCGGACTCATGGGATGAATCGGAAATCGGCTCAGGAATACCAGGTGGCGTCAGTGTGCTTAACGAAGACGGAGTGACCTTTGCCCGGCTCCAGGACACTGGCGATCCCAGAGATTATGGTCAGAGCGATCCCAGCAACCGAAAATTCTACTTCAGTCACCGCATATCCGATGACGGCGTAGATTCAGCCGTCGCAAACACTATCCTTGATGATGGAGTTACCATCTCATTCCGCGCCCGACTTGCTACGACGCCGCCGTTGGACGATCTCCATGCAGATGGAGGCAGCACAACATCTCCATGGCCTGCAGAAGGAAATGGTTATGCTATACACCACGGTGGTAAAGGCAATTTCTGTGTTCATCAGGGACAAGCAGAAGCAGACGGCCAAATTGCTTTCAGCCTGATTCTGGCAGGAGATGAGCAGGGTGGAACGAAGAACCCTGACCGTAGCGGATTGTGCATGCCTAATCTTAACGGCAACGCAATTTCGGGCGACATAGACATAGAAGGCAACGATGACGGCACACTAAACCTGCTGGACATTGAAGACCTGACAATCTGGCACGAGTTCTGGATCACCATCGAGGCCGATGCCACAGGCACCGGCACTCACCTGGTCAAAATCTATATGGATGGCTCAGCCACTGCCACTGAGTTCATTGTTACCGCCAGTAATGAAACGGAAAACGCCGGCGATGGACCAAATATTGGACTGGGAATGGGCTCAACAGCTTCGCACGGAGCATTCGACGTTGACTTCTTTGCATACAAACCCGGTATTATTCCTCCGGCCCCATCCGATCCGTTTAAAGCCCGCGCCATAATACCTCACAACGGGGCAATAATGAACCTATCAGAAGCAACTTCACTTGGCTGGAAAGCAGGAGAAAGTGCGGTCCAACACGATGTTTACTTTGGCACCAATGCAGAAGATGTGAATAATGCCGACACCACAGATACTACAGGCATATACAGGGGCAGGCAGAGTCTTGTCATTTACACTCCGGAAGAAACTCTCGAATTGGGCGGAACATATTACTGGCGAATCGATGAAGTCGAGGCCGATGGTGCTACTATACACAGAGGCGATGTCTGGAGCTTTATGATTCTCGACCACATAGTTGTCGACGATTTCGAAGACTATGACACGGGCGACAACCAGATATGGTTTGCATGGCATGATGGACTGGGGTACGGCGAGCCGGGGATTCCACCATTCTTTGCCGGCAACAGCACCGGCGCGGCAGTAGGCGATGAAACCACGAACTCTTTCACCGAGGAGACCATTGTTCATAGCGGCAGAAAGTCGATGCCGTATTCTTACAACAACAATAAACAAGGTTTTCTAAAGTATTCAGAGGCTACTAAGACATTGACCGAAACCAGAGACTGGACAGAACAAGGCGTCAAGGCACTGTCACTCTGGTTTAGAGGCTTCCCACCATTTCTCGGCGGTTTCACAGAAGCCCCAGCAGGTACCTTCACAATGAGGGGCGAGGGTACGGACATCGGGGGTAATTCCGATCAGTTCCACTTTGCATGGCAGCAGCTTCAGGGCGCCGGATCGATTATTGCCAGGGTACAGAGCATACAGGACACGAATCCCGAAGCCAAGGCCGGTGTGATGATTCGCGATACGCTCGATGCGGACTCGGTACATGCTATGTTAGCCGTTACACCAGATAACGGCGTCTGGTTCGGGCGTCGAACCTCCGCCGGCGGCACCACCGACAGCGACATCCAGGCCGACATGACCGCGCCATTATTGTTGAAAATAGAACGTTCCTCCGGCGGGCTCATGAGGGCTTCCTATTCGACGAACGGCTTCTCGTGGACATCGTTAGGTTCCTCTATACCGATCACCATGAATAATCCGATGTATATCGGCCTGGCAGTAACAAGTCACAATCCCGGCGTCGCTTGTGAAGCCGTATTCTCAAGCGTTACGAGCGACGGCACAGGCCCGTGGACAAACCAGGACATCGGCCTGTCCAGCAACCAAGCTGAACCGATGTATGTAACAATCGCAAATAACAACGGAACATCAGCAACGGCTAACCACGAGGACCCCAACGCAACTTTGATCTCCGCATGGACGGAATGGAATATCGACCTTAAGGACTTCAGCGATCAGGGCGTAGATTTGACCGATGTCAACAGTATCACAATTGGCTTCGGTGATCCCGTTAGTTCACAGCCCGGCGGCTCAGGCAAAATGTTCATTGACGATATCAGCCTGTATCAGCCAAGATATCTTCCCGACAAAGTGACACCTCTCAAAGCTGACTTTACCGGCGACGGCGTTGTCGATATCAAAGACCTTCAGATTCTAATCAACGACTGGCTGCAGGGTGACTACACCATTTCAGCAACCACCCCGCAGCCCCCTGCTTCATGGTGGAAGTTTGACAACAATGCCAGTGACAGCGCCGGCGGCATCACGGGAACTACACTCGGCAATCCGACCTATGTCGCAGGCAATTCGGGCCAGGCGATTGATCTCGACGGCGACGACTGCGTGGACCTCGGTAATCCGCCTTCGTTCGACTTCAGTACCGGAGATTGGACCATATCAGCATGGATAAAGACAACACAGTCCGGCACCGGCGACGAAAACAAAGGCTCAATTTACGCTAAAGGCGGAGACCAAACAGATGGAATCCGATACACGCTGGGTATTGGCGAAGTAACATCGGGCTTGATAACTCTGACCACGGATGATAACGTCACGAAGGCACAGGCGACAGGCACCACCGCGGCGAATGACGATCTCTGGCACCATGTCGCAGGACTAAGAAAGGCAGAGCAGCTACTCGTATATGTTGATGGAGCACTGGATGGAACCGGTACGGTACCTGAAGGATATGACCTTTCCGGCACCACCCAGCATAATGCTTATGTCGGAGCAATAACTGACAACCGTGACGGCACCTTATTCAAATATTTTATCGGCTTGATCGACGACGTTCAGATTTATGACTATGCCCTCTCAGATACCGACATATTAAGTGTTGCCGGCCTGACTGAGCTGTATTTCCCGCTGACCTCGCCGGCAAATGTTTCAGACGACGAGCCGGTTAATTCCAAGAAGGTTAATTTTAAGGATTTTGCTGTCCTGGCCGATGAGTGGCTCCAGCAGCTCCTCTGGCCCTCATGGTAATAGGAATTCGTGAATTCTCGCTCAACGATAAAAAAAGTTAGTATCAATTCGGGGCCTATACTGACCGGCTTGGTATAGGCTCCGTTCGTTTGGTTCGTAGAGTTGAAGTATTGACGTAAAAAGCAATGGACAGCTATAATTGGTGATTGTTCCGCTATTTTGAGAAGTTCTGAAATGCAGGAAGGCCATCTTATGACAATTAACAACTTTCAGAAAAAGAACGACCACGGCTGGATACTAAAAGCGCTTTTATATACGACATTCCTGGCTCTCGGGCTGTTCGTATTCAATGACAATACTTTAATGGCACAGGAATCTGAATTACAGGAGCCACTACTCATTATCAGTGAGTTTATGGCAATTAACGGCAGTAAACAGCCGTTGAGTGCAGGTGAACTTTTAGACGAAGACGGTGATTCGTCCGACTGGATCGAGATTTATAATCCGACCCAGACAGCAATCGATATGGACGGTTGGTATTTGACTGAAAGCACTGTTAACCTTAGACAATGGAAATTCCCGTCTGTCCGGATCCAGCCGGATAACTTCATGGTTATCTTCGCTTCAGGCAAAGACAGGGACGATCCGGATGATGAATTGCATACCAACTTCAGACTCACCGGAAGCGCCGGCTTTTCAGCTCTCGTAAAACCTGATGGCGAAACGATTGAGCACGCCTATTACTATCCGCAACAATTCGGCAATTTCTCTTATGGATTAAGCAGTGGTTCCGCTGTTTTAGCTACTGAAATAAAGCTAATAGAAGAATATGCACCCGCAAAGGCACTGATTCCAACAGATAATTCCCTCGGTCTGAGTTGGACCGAAACGGCATTTAACGACTCGCAATGGCGCATCGGCAAAACCGGCGTCGGCTACGACTACGGAGCCTTAATAGGTCTCGATGTCAGCGCTATGAGAAACGTCAATCAGTCGGTTTATGTTCGCATACCGTTTCTCGCCGTGAATGTCGCGGCCATCGATGAACTGACGTTGCGTATGAAATATGAAGACGGTTTCGTGGCTTATCTCAACGGCCAGGAACTGGTATCAGGCAACGCACCGGGCTCTCACGAACTAACATGGAATTCCGGCTCTAATGGAAACCGGGATGATGGTCTTGCTGTCAATTTTCAGGATTTCGACATTAGCGCCCACAAAGACTTCCTTGTTACCGGCTTAAATGTACTGGCAATTCACGGCCTGAACCATGGTCTGAGTAGTTCAGACCTGCTAATTCTGCCGGAACTGATCGCCACGGAGCTTGAATCAATCGATATTGCTCCGGACACCCAAGGTTACTTCGACAGGCCCACGCCCGGCGGAAAAAACACCGGCTCCATACCAAATCTCGGCCCGGCGATTAGAAACGTCACGGAGAATCCGCCGCAGCCAAATGCTAATGAAGACCTGATTATCAGGGCCGAGGTGACAGAGACGCTCGCACCTGTTGTAGAAGTATTGCTGGGCTATAGTATCAATTTCGACGGCGGCTCCAGCATAACTATGTTCGACGACGGACTTCATAATGATGGAGAAGCTGGCGATAACATATATGCCGCTGCCATTCCAGCAGATAAATACGGCCCCGGCGACATGGTACGCTGGAAGATTTACTGCTATGATGCCCAGTTTAATATCTCCCAGGCTCCTCTTTTTCTAATAGATGAAGGAAGAATACAATCACCCGAATATTTCGGAACGGTGGTTGCGGATCCATCTATTAATACTAAGCTGCCGGTCTTTCATTACTTCGTCGAAAATACCGGCGCCGCCGGCAGTCGCTCAGGCACCCGTGCATCGGTGTTCTATGACGGAGAATTTTACGACAACGTGTTCATACGCCTTCGCGGTGGCTACACAACACATGGGCGAAAGTTTGAATTCAACGATGGTCACCATTTTCTTTTCGACCCGAATTTACCTCGCGTGGACGAAATCAATCTTAATGAGAGAGGAGCCGAGTCAACTTACATACGTCAGGTTCTGGCCTGGGAAACATATGTTGACGCCGGTCAGCCCGGCAGCCTTTCGTTTCCAATGCACGTCAGGCGCAACGGCCGTTATCATGCCGTCCGAATTTTCATCGAACAGCAGGACCGGGATATGCTGCGCAGAAACAATCTTGATCCGGACGGCGCGCTGTACAAAATGTACGACGACCTGCAAGACGGAAGAATCGACGGGGAAGGCGTCCACAGGAAAAAGACCCGTCTGGATGAGGATTCCAGCGACCTTTTGGCCCTGGCCGGTGGCATTGACACGCGCAATTCCAGCCGCAATACATTCGTTTTCGATAATGTCAACATCCCTGCCATGCTCAACTACTGGGCAGCCTCAGTAATCATGCATGAAAACGACCATACCCACAAGAACTACTACGCATATCGTGACACCTGGGATCCGGTAAACAATCCTGACGGTACTAACGAGTGGATGTTCCTGCCGTGGGACAAGGACCTGACTTTCGGTATTAACAACGGGATCGGCGGTGTCATTGCCGATCAGGACTGGCCGAATGATATACGCTCTCCGAGTCATCCGTTCTTCGGATGTTCCGAACACCAGAAGAGAGACTACCAGTGGAACTGCCTTATCGACGCTCTTCACGACAACCAGGTTATTCGCCGGATGTATCTGCGCCGGTTGCGAACACTGATGGACGAGCTGCTCCAGCCACCTAATACTCCGTTATCACAACGTAAGTTCGAAAAGAGAATCGACGAACTAAAAGCTCAGCTCAGCATAGAGCTTGCATCAAGCGGATGGAACAGCAATGTCGAAAGGATAAAGACCGATTATCTTCAAATCCGGCGGCGACACCTGTTCCAAAACCACAGCATCCACAATCCCGGCTACAACCAGAATGCCGGAATTCCCGATGCCCAGCCGGAAAATGTGACTATTAATTTTGATTCGATCGAGTTCAATCCCGTCTCCGGCAACCAGGACGAAGAATACATCGCGCTGCATAATCCCAACGCCTTTGAGGTTGATATTTCCGGCTGGAGTTTACAAGGCGGCATCGAACACATATTCCCGCCGGGTACGGTAATTGCGAGAAACGGCAGACTCTACGTCACTCCAAACGCCATGGCTTTTCGCAACAGAGCACAAAGTCCGAGGGGTGGGCAGCAATTACTCGTACAGGGCAACTATAAAGGACATCTTTCAAGCTGGGGAGAGACAATCAATCTTCTCGACAGTAACGGAAGTTTAGTGAACGACATAACCTATGAGGGCAACCCGAGCGACCAGCAGAGGTATCTTCGAATCACAGAAGTAATGTACAATCCAGCAGAGGGAGGCGAATTTGATAGCCAGGAATATGAGTACATCGAGTTGAAGAACATAGGCGCTGCCCCGCTTTCTTTAACCGGCGTCAAACTTACCGATGGAATATATTTTAACTTCCCCGGCATAACTTTATCTGCCGGTGATTATGTCCTGGTCGTAAAAAATCAAGCTGCATTTGCTTCACGATACAACGTGCCCGGCGGCGTTCAAGTTTTAGGGTTATACGATGGGCTGTTATCAAACAGCGGTGAAAATATCAAACTGGAAGATTCAACCAACAGCACGATTCTGGAATTCGATTACAATGACGGCTGGTACGACATTACTGATGGGATGGATTTCTCTCTGACCGTAAAAGACCCAGCAAGCACAGACCTCGATCAATGGGATACTAAAAGCAACTGGCGATCCAGCGCTGAATCGGGCGGCTCTCCCGGCTGGGATGACACGGGTGAACTTCCTTCTCTCGGTGAGGTGGTCATTAATGAGCTGTTAGCTCATTCACACGCAGATGCTGCAGACTGGTTAGAACTGCACAACACCACAAATACCGCAATCAACATTGGCGGCTGGTTCCTCAGCGATAGTTCCCTTGACTTTATGAAATACGAGATAGCTGCCGACATAATAATCGAGCCGCACGACTATGTTGTTTTCTATGAAGACTTGAATTTCGGCAATCCGGAGGATCCCGGCTGCCATGAACCTTTCGCCCTCAGCGAAAACGGCGAAACACTATATCTTCATTCCGGCAGGGATGGTGAATTAACCGGATACAGCGACCAGGAGAAATTCGATGCTTCGGAAACCGGCATTGCTTTTGGTCGTTACAAGAAAAGCACCGGCACATATAACTTTGTGGCAATGAGCATTAACACACCGGGCAGTGAAAATGCCGATCCGAAGGTCGGCCCTGTCGTTATCAATGAGATTATGTACAATCCCGTCTCCGGCGACCAGGCCCAAGAGTATATCGAACTACTAAACATCAGCGATTCTGTGATTACGTTGGCTGAATATGATAATGAGCTTCTCATAGATGTGCCCTGGCGGTTCACCGATGACAGCAATGGCATAAGTTTCGATTTCCCGCTCGGTACAACAATGAATCCGGGAGAACGACTGCTGCTGGTCAAGGACATAACAGCATTTGAGTCTGCATATTCTTCCATTCCGGACGGCGTACAAGTTTTTCAGTGGGGCGCTGGCAGACTGAGTAACGCCGGCGAGAAAATTCAACTCTCAAAACCGGGCGACCAGGTCGAAGGCACACGCTATTATATCCGCGTTGACCGCGTCAATTATAGCGACGGTTCTCATCCCGCAGGTGAGGACCCCTGGCCCGTAGAGCCGGACGGCAACGGCAAATCGCTGATGCGCAAAGTGCCTGCCGATTACGGCAACGATCCTGAAAACTGGATCGCTGCAAATCCTTCACCCGGTCGATAGTTTATTATCAAGAATTATCTCTTTCCAAGGGCCAGGTATACTTAACCAAATCTGCTTGTTGCGCTTGACAATATGCTAATTATCATGTTAATTAGCAGATTATGAATACAATTCAAATTAGACGTCGGGATTTCCTGAAAATAGCCGGCTTGACAACGACCGGCATGGCTCTGGGAAGTTGTCAAGTAGCAAAAACCACATCCGGCAGCAATGACCGCCCTAACGTCGTCGTTATTTTCACTGATGATCAGCGATGGGACTGTGTCGGTATCATGCCCAAACCGCTGCTGGGCATGAAAACTCCTCATCTTGATCGGTTAGCCAGAGAAGGAGCACTGTTCGAGAACATGTTCGTCACAACTTCGCTTTGCTCACCAAGCCGTGCTTCGTTTCTTTCCGGTCTGTATGCCCACTCGCACGGCGTGATGAACAACTTCACGGATTATCCAACAAGCTTAGCAAGCTACCCACGCTGCCTGCAGGAGGCCGGCTACAATACCGCCTATATCGGTAAATGGCACATGGGCGAACAGGACGATAAAAAACGCCCCGGCTTCGATTACTGGATCACGCACAAAGGCCAGGGTAAATATTACGACACGACCTTCAATATCAACGGAACACGCCAGCTTGTTAAAGGTTACTACACCACATGCGTTACAAAAATGGCCACGGACTGGCTGAAAGATAAGCGTAAAACCGATAAGCCATTCATGCTGATACTGGGGCATAAAGCTCCTCACGGTCCTTTTGTCCCTGAAGAGAAATACAAACACACCTATGATGATGTCCCGGTCCCGTATCCCGAGACCGGTTTTCATCTGGAAACAAAGCCGAAATGGGTGACTGAACGGCTGGATACGTGGCACGGCATCTACGGACCCCTGTACGGCTTTCGCAAAGACTTCCCGGACAAGAGACCCGAGGGCGTGGATATTTTTGGAACTTTTGTCAGAAGTTATGCCGGCACTATCAATTCGGTGGACGACAGTGTCGGCGAAATTTACAAAACGCTCGAAGAAATCGGGCAACTCGATAATACGCTCATCATCTTTACGAGCGACAACTCGTTCCTGCTCGGCGAGCACGGCATGATTGACAAACGCACCATGCACGAAGAGAGCATTCGCGTTCCACTGATTGTTCGCTATCCCAGGCTTGTCAAATCCGGCACGGTTATAAAGCAGCAGGTCCTGAATATCGACCTGGCTCCTTCGATCGTGGATATCTGCCAAACCAAGCCGCTCGAAAATATCCACGGCCGTTCATGGAAACAACTGCTCAAGAGAAATGATAAAGGCTGGCGAAAATCATGGCTCTACGAATACAACTATGAGAAACAGTTTCCCTATACCCCTAATGTACGCGGAGTCCGCACCGATATATGGAAATATGTCCATTATCCCCACGGTGACGGCAAGCCGGACCGCCACATGGCCGAGCTGTATAACCTCAAGAAAGATCCAAACGAAAAAAACAATCTTATAAATGATCCAAAATACGCTTCTGTCGTCAAAGATCTAAAAGCTGAACTGGCTCGTCTGCTCAAAGAAACTGATGCCTTACCGGACAAGATGCCGCTTGACGAAGGAGTAAAAATGGAATTGCCGGAAGAATCGATTAGATAATATTTGGAGGTTTAATTATGAGTAACGGCAGCAAAAAGACATCAAGACGTGAGTTTTTACAGGGCGCGACGGGGGCAGTGACGGCATTTACGATCGTTCCACGCCACGTGCTGGGACAGAGGCAAACACCGCCGAGTGAAAAACTAAATATAGCAGGCATAGGCGCCGGCGGCATGGGCGGCGGTGACATCAACGCCGTGGCCGGCGGCAACAACATTGTCGCCCTTTGTGACGTTGACATGCGGCCGCAGCGTCGCGATCGTTTGGTGATTTCGAAATATCCCAACGCCAGGGTCTATCGCGATTTTCGCAAGATGCTCGACGAGATGGAAAATAAGATAGATGCTGTTGTTGTGGGCACTCCCGACCATACACACGCCGTAGCAGCCATGGCCGCCATCAAGCGGGGCAAACACGTTTACTGCGAGAAACCTCTGGCGCACTCCGTCGGCGAGGTCCGTGCTCTAATGAAGGCCGCCCAGGACTACAAGGTAGTGACCCAGCTCGGCAATCAGGGCCACTCCTTTAACACAATTCGTACATTCTGCGAGTGGATATGGGACGGCGCAATCGGCAATGTCCACACAATCCATTGCGGCTGCGCCGCCGTCAACTCAGGCATCAGACACCTGCATCGTATGAATGAAAAGGAGGAGATTCCGCCCGAGCTGGAGTGGGACCTGTGGCTTGGCCCGGCCCAGGAACGGCCGTATCATTCCTTCTACCTGCCGGGGCGCTGGCGAGGCTGGGTGCCGTTTGGAAACGGCACAATCGGGGACTGGGCATGCCACGTGGTCGATCCGGTCTTTTGGGCGCTCGATTTGGGAACGCCGAAAACCATTCATGCCCAGGTTAAGGACTACGATCCAAAGACTCAGGGCGATGCATTTCCGATGGGCGATATAATTACTTTCGAGTTCCCGGCCAAAAGCGGTCGCGGACCCATTACACTTGTCTGGCACAGCGGCACAGAGAAGATACCGCCGGCAAAAGAGCTGGAAGAAGGTCGAAAGCCCGTTGAAACCGGGGCCTACGTCTATGGCGATAAGGGTGTCATCATGTACGGCTCGCACGGCGCTGGCGGCGTCCGGATAATACCCGAAAAAGCTATGAAGGCCTATAAGCAGCCTGAAAAGAAAATCCCCAGGGTTAAGGAGCATCACGACGACTGGCTCCGGGCCATCCGTGAAGGCCGCAAGGCCGGCTCCGACTTCTCCTACGGCGGACCGCTGACGGAACTCGCAATGCTGGGCGTCATTGCCCTGAAATTGCCGGGCACAAAGCTCGAATGGGACAGTGAGAATACAAGATTTACCAATTGCGAAGAGGCTAACCAGCATATCGATCCGCCCTATCGGCAAGGCTGGACACTATAGCAGGATTTCCGCGATTCGGGATCAGGTATGAGGAATACTAAACAGGTCTAAACATAAAAAGCCCCTGTCCGAAGGAGGACTATGAAAAAGAACAGGGGCATTGAAAAATAACCAAAATCTCACTAATTAAATATTAACCGAATTCCGACATTTTGTCAAGCGTTAACTATATATTTTTTAGAATAACAACGAAAATCTGGTACTAAAACCATAAAATCGGTGTCAAACTGAAAATCCTTTGTTTAAATCAGGAGATCATAATGTCATTCAGTAATATTAACAGGAGAGAATTCGTCGGACTGACAACAGCAGGTATCGCCGGTGGAGTTCTTGGTTTTAGCACTCCGGTATATTTCAACAGTAACACAGAAGGATGGAATCCGGACAAGCCTCTTATTACGACCGGGAAAAAATTGATCGTCCAGCCTGTACTTATGTATAGAATCCCCCAGCGCAGGCATGCGACTTCCTGGAAATCATGGGGAGGAGTTCAAACAGAGCAGGCCGCTGCTGAAGAGGCAAAAAGAATATCACAAGAACTCGCTTCGTTATCAGCAAATGCTGACTTTCCATTCGAAATACTTCCCGTTGCCAAAGTCAGGACTGTAGAAGAAACACTTCAAGTGCACAAGAACGATTACGATGTTATCGTAGTCTATCCCGCCACAGGCTCCGGAGATTTGCTCAGGGCGTGTTTCGCAAGAGAGAAAGACAGGGACACAATTATCTTTGCCCGACATCGTTCCGGCCCGGTTTATTACTGGTATGAGGCACTGAGCGTAAGATATCTGAGCACGGAAGATGCTCCCCAGCAGAACAGTGCCGCAAATCATGGTGGCGTGCACGTTGATGATGTTGTTATTGACGATATGCAGGAACTGCTTTGGCGGCTGCGGGCTTTATATGGAATTAAGAATTTCATAGGAGCAAAGATTGTTGCGCTCGGCGGCCCATGGGGCAAGTACTCGCCTGAAGCCCCCAGCGTCGCCCGAGACAAGTATAAAATCGAAATTATCGATGTCGGTTATGATGTTACAGCACCTCGTATTAAAAGTATCTCAAAAGACCGCAACCTCATCTCTAAGGCAGAGCAATGGGCAGACAAATACATTTCCCTGCCGAATACGACATTGATGACAGACAAGAAGTTCATAGTGAATGCCTTTTTGCTGTACTATGCGTTCAAAAATATGATGATCGAACACGATGCTTCAGCATTTACAATCAAATCCTGCATGAGTGAAATTCTGCCTATCGCTGAAACGACGCCCTGCCTTACTCTGAGCCTGCTTAATGATGAGGGATTACTTGCATTCTGCGAATCAGATTTCGTAGTCATCCCATCGGGAATTCTGCTGCACTATATATCCGGCAAGCCTGTATTTCTGCACAATTCAACTTTCCCGCACGGTGGGATAGTGACCTGCGCTCATTGCAGCGCTCCGAGGCGGATGGACGGCACACGTTACGAGCCGGCACGAATCATGTCACACTTCGAATCCGAATACGGTGCAGCACCGAAAGTGGAAATCCCAAAGGGACAGCAAGTGACATTCATCGATCCCGAATACAGCACGGGCCGCTGGGTCGGTTTTAAGGGGATTGTCAAAAGCAATCCATATTACGAAATATGCCGTTCGCAGCAGGATATCGAAATCCAGGGAGACTGGAGAAAGCTGATTAAGGAAGTCAGGGATTCTCACTGGATGATGGCTTACGGCGATTATCTCAAAGAACTCGGATACGCATCGAGAAAAATCGGCGTCAAGTGGGCGGATCTTTCCAAATCCCAGCAGACGTAAAGAGCTTTTGCAGCACGATTTGATTATCTTGTGAAGAATATTTGAAGCCGAGCAAACAGATACAAGAAAACGGCAAAAACCAGCCCTTTTCGCTCTCATACACAGAGTTTTCTCTAAAAAAAGATAACCAATAAAATCCCCCTTGAACCGAAGGTGATTAATATGGTATAAATAATACAGGTTAGCTTTGTATTTTCGTCAACTGGCATCTGTTGATTTTATAGTTCCGGAAAGAAAGATTGAATTAGAACTCAATAATTTCATACACGGCGACCAGAATCATACATACAATAGATTTTACTCAATAAGTAAATGCTTTTTTAGATGGGAAGGAGGCCATTTCAATTCATCAGGAATGTCCCAAGGAGGATGTGGATTAAGATGTAACAAAAGCGAAAAAAATTAGAGATATTTTTATCTTTACTCCAAAAGGAGGATTATCATGTACAAAAGAATGATTCTTACGATGGCGTTGTCAGTTTTTGTCCCGGCAGTCGTTCTTTACGCCAACGATACTATCAAAATTAACTTTCAGTTGGAAGGTTATGAAATCCCGAGTGGGTATTTGCCTGATTACGGCTATATGTTCGGCGACCGTGGCAACGGCAACATTTATGGCTGGGACAATGACACAACAAGTACTGCGCACGATCGTGCTGGCACCCACTCTGAGCAGCGGTACGACACCAATATCGAGATGCAGGATCCGGTAAACAGAACGTGGGAAATTGAATTACCAAACGGCTACTACGATATATTTCTGGTCTGCGGCGATGCATATTACGATGACCATATCAGTAATATGGATGTTGAAGGTAACATTCTGGAAGATCCGGACGGCCGGAGTAAATTCGACGAATACAACCTGATTACTCTTGTGAGAGATGGTCGTTTGACTATAAAGCCGGCACTCGGTGCCGTCAAGACCGGTCTCGTTTTTATCCACATTACGCGTCTTGAAATTTTAAAGGCCTACGGCCCCAGTCCGGATGATGGTGCCATACATCCGGATACATGGGTGAATCTTAGCTGGTCGAAGGGAGATGCCGCAGTCTCACATGATGTGTATTTTGGTACCGATTTCAATGACGTCAACGACGGCACGGCAAATACGTTTCAGGGCAATGAATCAGAAATATCTTTTGTTGCCGGCTTCCCAGGATATTCGTTTCCGGATGGTCTTGTCCCGAACACGACTTACTACTGGCGTATCGATGAGGTCAATGAAGACCATCCGGACAGTCCATGGAGAGGCGATGTCTGGAGTTTTACGATTGCAGTCCAGACTGCTTATGATCCCGATCCACCTGATGGCGCCACGATGGTGGATATGGGAGCTACACTTAGCTGGACTGCTGGAGTTGGTGCTATGCTCCACAGGGTATATCTCGGTACTGATGAAGACGCTGTTAGGAATGCTACCATAGACTCACTTGAGTACATGGGCCGTAAAACAACTTCATCATACGAACCGGATTTTCTTGAAAAAGGGAAGACTTATTACTGGCGGATCGATGAGTACGATGGCCAGACTACACATACAGGCGATGTCTGGAGTTTCTCAACAATTCCCATCATACCGATTGAAGATCCTAATCTTCTTTGCCTTTGGAAGCTTGACGAAGGGCCAGAAACTGTTGCCTTCGATTATTCCGGTTATGACCATCATGGCGCTATTAATGGGACAACTTTGGAGCCTTATGGCCAGATAGGAGAGGCGTTTTATTTTGAGGGTAATACCGGTGACTACATAGTCGACGAAGATGCAGGAGCATACATAAATGGTTTAAGTGCCGTAACGGTTTGTATGTGGATTAAAGCTGATCAGGCAGGGACGAACCGCGGTTTCCTTAACAGCGAGGAACCTGCCCGCCGCGATGATTATGGAATCGCAATGCGTTATGACAGTGCCGGTTACGCCGGTGGAGGCGTCAATTGTTTTAAAATGGTTGTCAGATCAGCACAACCAGTCATGGCGCAGCGTTTAGAAAGCTCCAGCTACGTCCAGAGTACCGACTGGCAGCACGTTGCAATGACGTGGACAAGTGGAGACATAGTAAGATTTTACATAGATGGCAGAGAAAATACACCAACGTTTAATGATCCTCCCAATGAAGCCGGATGCACAATCATAGGCTGCTCGAAATTGATAGTCGGTAAAGGTGGTGAGCCGGGTGCCGCCGGTGCGTGGAAGGGTCTTATTGACGATGTCCACATCTATAGTAAGGCTCTCACTACCGATGAAATAAAGAAGGTCATGAGAGGCGAGGCGAGCCTTGCCTGGAATCCAAGTCCGGCGAATGGTTCAACACCGGACTTAAAGCGTGCATTGCCTCTTAGCTGGTCGCCAGGAGATTGGGCAACAGAGCACGACGTATACCTCGGAACTGATAAAGACGCTGTCACTGATGCCAATATATCCGATACAACCGGTATTTATCGACAACGTCAGACTGATACCAGCTATATACCTCCTGAAGGTGTTGAATGGGGCGCTGGGCCTTACTACTGGCGAATTGATGAATACAACTCAGATGGTACGATTAGCAATGGCAACGTCTGGCAATTTAAAGTAGCAGACTTCATCCTCGTTGACGATTTTGAAAGTTACAATATCAGCGATAATCAGATATGGCATGCCTGGAAAGATGGACTCGGCTACGGCGCATGGGAAGATATACCTGCTTATCTTGGTAACGGCACAGGATCTGCTGTCGGTGACGGATCAACAAATACTTATACTGAGGAGACTATCGTCCATAGTGGTGACCAGTCGATGCCGTATTTCTACGACAACGACAAGCAGGGCTTCTCCAAGTATTCGGAGGCACAAGTGTCGCTGAGTTATCCGCGTGACTGGACCGAGCAAGGCGTTGCAGAATTGTCGCTATGGTTTAGGGGCCACGCGGCAGGCTTCAAAGAAGAACCTGCCGGAACCTACACAATGACTGCCTCAGGAGCAGATATAGCCGGCACGTCCGACCAGTTCCGTTACGTTTACAAACGGCTTTCCGGATCAGGCTCGATTGAGGCACAGGTGCTCAGCGTCGAGAACACGCATATGTGGGCAAAAGCCGGTGTGATGATTCGCCGTTCACTGGATCCAAGCTCGCCATTCGCAGCACTATATATCACGCCTGGCGCAGGATGTAGATTCCAGAGCAGGCCGACTCTCGGAGCAGACCACAGTAGCGATAGTGGTGTAGCAACAGATGAGGAATGGTCGATCACGGCGCCTTACTGGATTAAAATAGAACGCAACGACACCGATCACAGCTTTAGAGGTTATTACTCAAGTGATGGCGTCACCTGGCAGGAGATGGCATGGAATCCACAGTATATCGTAATGCCTGATGAAGTGTATATAGGCTTAGCACTGACCAGCCATAGCATTAATTCAATTTGCACAGCACAATTCTCTGACGTCAATATCACCGGCTCGCTCAGAAATCCGAACTGGACGGACGAGGTCATAGGTACAACAATGCTTAGTAATGATGCTGAGCATATGTATGTCGCAATAGCTAATAGCGGTGGTGAACCTGTTGTCGTATACCACGATAATCCAGATGCGGCTCAGACCGAAACCTGGACAGAGTGGATCATCCTGCTTCAGGACCTTGAAAATCAGGGCTTGAATCTGACCGATGTTGACAGTATCGCAATTGGTCTCGGCACCAGGGGCAATACGACGATGTCTGGTGGTTCAGGTAAGATATACTTTGACGACATCAGGCTTTATCGTTCCAGAGATGCTGTTGAACATTAAAATCTGCTGAATCGAGAATCTGTTTTTGCTTAAATCGAGGCTTCTGCTAATCAGTTTGGCATAAGCCTTTTTTCATTACCATTACAAATACAATTTTCTAATGATGCCAAACCACACTCATCATAATCATTGAGTTAATCCGATTTAAGCTTAACGATCCAAAATGATTGATGAGGCACGGGAATACGATTATACTGCTTATGACAGCTATATGCCAAACGTGAGCATGGTTAATATTGCCAGCAAGGATTCCGGATACATGCGTAAAAAAAACACACTTAATAAACTTGAGCGAATGAGAAAAACGCTCTCTCATCAGGAACCGGACAGGGTGCCGATCAGCGACTTTTTCTGGGGCAGCTTCATTAAGCAATGGCGGAAAGGCCTCGGATTAGACGACGATGCCAATCCGTATTATTACTATGACCTTGACTGGATCGTCACTGTTCCGAACATGGACCCGTTTATCCGCCCATTCGAAACATTAAAAGAGAGCAGCGAAGAAGTAGTCGTTAAGACTGGTTTCGGCGCGATAATTCGCAAGAAGTTCGATGCTCCGATGCCGGAATTTATTGACTTCGAGACCGACACAATTGACAAGCTCGAAGCACTTCAGTTCGACGATCCATATGACAAACGTCGATACTACGAGGCCGGCGACAACCAGATCGCAGGAGTTGGAGACGGTTTTGAGCGAAACACGCCGGCATGGACGGAAACAGTCAAATCCCTGCATCCGGACTTTCCTGTCTTTGGCAGCATAATCGAATGCAATGAATGCCTGACACGGCTAATCGGCCCGGAAAATAACATGCTGTGGATCGGCATGTACCCTGAACGTATGGGCGAGGTTATCAATCGTATCGGTCAGTTCTACCTGGATTGCACAAAGGCCCAGATCGATGCCGCAGATGGTTTGCTGGACGGCTTTGTGATATGGGGAGATGTTGCTTACAAAAAAGATATGTTTTTTTCTCCCGATTACTGGCGCATATATTTCAAGCCCTGGGTAAAAGCAATGACCGAATATGCCCATTCAAAAGATTTGATGGTGATTTACCACGGCTGCGGAAATATTAACCGGATACTCGACGATTACATTGAAATCGATATCGACGCCATTAATCCTCTGGAAGCCAAGGCGGACCTTGACGCCGTTGACCTGCGTGGCAAATACGGCCATAAACTCGGCATCTGCGGAAACAGTAATATCCAGATATGGGAAACCGGCGACAAAAAGGAAATCCACAAAGAAGTGCTACGAAAACTCAACGCAGCCAAAGGGGGCGGTTACATTTTCCAGTCGGACCACTCCGTAGCGAGCAATGTATCAGGTCATACTTATGATTATATTGTAAAACTGGTGCGTGAATATGGGCAATACCCTTTGAATCTTGGCGAATATGACATCGAACTCTGATAATATCGGCATTGCTTTGAGGATGAAAAGTGTGTCGAAGAAGTATCCCGGCACACTGGCGGTGGACAGCGTTGATTTCGAGGCGCGGGTCGGGGAAGTTCATGCTATCATGGGTGAAAACGGTGCCGGCAAGTCCACGCTGATGAAGATACTGGCCGGCTCTTTTAACGACTATACCGGCAGCATTTTCATCGGACAAAAAGAAGTAAAGCTGCGCTCTCCATCCACGGCCAACGCTTACGGCATCGGCATGATTTACCAGGAACTCAGCCTGGCACGTCCAATCAGCATTGCCGAAAATCTGCTCATCGGTCGGCTGCCTCGCAAATACGGTTTCTGGCTTGACAGAAAAGCAATGGTACAGCAGGCTTGCCGTCTATGCGAAAAGGTGGGCCTGGATTTAGATCCGCTCAAGACAATCGAAGATATAAGCCATCATCAGTCCCAGCTCGTGGAGATAGCAAAGGTTCTGGGAAGTAATCCATGCATATTGGTGATGGATGAACCAACGTCGGCATTGTCACGAGAGGAAGTAGGTCGGCTTTTCAAGATTATCCGGCAACTTAAGAATCGCGGAATAACAATCATTTACATTTCACATCATCTGCAGGAAGTTTTTGAAATAGCCGACCGAATTACGGTCATGCGTGACGGCAAAATCATCGACACGAAATCCATAAATGAAGTCACGCCTCCTACAATCGTTCAAATGATGGTGGGACAGACAATAGACGAATTTTATATCCAGCGTAAGCCTAACATAGGCAAAACTGTCCTGAATATCCAAAATCTTACCCGAAGAGGCTTCTTTCATAATGTGTCCTTCAATGCTCATAAGGGCGAGATTTTAGGTGTAGCCGGCCTAACAGGTGCAGGCAGAACTGAGATGGCGCGTTCGATGTGTGGCCTGGATCCACTTGACAACGGAACAATTGAGGTGGCAGGTAAGCAACTTGAGCAACATTCGTACTACACGGCAATGAAACACGGAATGCTGTATCTTTCAGAGGACCGCAAAACGGATGGTTTGTTCCTGCGGTTATCGGTGAAACAAAATTTAGTTCCGACAATAATTGATCGCCACACGCGATACGGCATATATTCCTCGCGCCATGAGAAAGCAAAAACCACAGAATTGATCAGCAAACTTGACATCATTACTTCCTCAGCATCTGTAGACGTTAGTAACTTGTCCGGGGGTAACCAGCAGAAAGTTCTTCTCGGCAAATGGATAGCCGCTGATCCGACTATTCTGGTCCTCGATGAACCCACTCGCGGGGTGGATATAAAGGCCAAGATGAAAATCCATAAGGCCATAATAGAATTAGCGGATAACGGCCGGGCAATCATACTTATCAGTTCTGATCTGCCTGAATTAGTCGGGCTTTCAGATCGAGTGATTGTGATGCGGGACGGACATATGATTTCTGAGATGCAGAAAGAACAGCTTTCCGAGAAATCCGTGCTATTGGCGATGAATGGAGAGCTTGGATGATGTCTACCGAGAGAACAACAAGCTTATCCCGAATCGCCACGATATATGACAGGGCAGGCATTTATTTTATCGCCCTGCTGCTTCTCATAACAGGCACATTTGTATCCAGCGAATTTCTTACACCAAAAAACCTGATGAGCATTCTCAACACCGTCTCGCTGCTTGGTATCGTAGCAGCAGGGATGGCCTTTGTGACCTATTCAGGCAATATGGCTGATTTGTCTATTCCCTCGATAATGGCCTTTTCCGGGATCATCTCTGTGGCGACACTGCCACTCGGATTGGCGCCCTCTCTGATCTTGGGAGTATCGGCGGGAATGTTGATCGGTGCTATGAACGGTTTTGTCGTAGGACGATTCAATGCGAATCCGATCCTTTGGACATTAGCAGTCGCCTTCTTCATGGAAGGTTTTATGCGATTTACCTGGAGCAACAATCAGGTCTATCCCGACATTGAGCCCGGCACCGCGGGCGCGGCTTTTATCAATATTTTTCGCCTCAGTATTGGCCCGGTACCGTTAATTGTTGCTGTCATGTTTTCGATGTTCGTTATATGTCACCTGGTGCTGACACGCATGCGTTTCGGGATCGAATCCAAACTTGTCGGATCATCGAAAGCTGCGGCTAAAACAACCGGCATCAACGTTCCTCGCGTGGTGCTGATAGACTTTCTTGCAGCCGCTTTCTGTGCATCTATTGCCGGTATATTTATAACCTCGATGAACAAACTCGGCGTGTTCTATCTGGGCAAAGGGTATGACTTCAAATCGGTTACGGCTGTTGTGATAGGCGGGATGATGCTCAGCGGCGGGAGAGGAAATATGCTGGGAGTGTTCGGAGGCGTGCTGGTAATAGGTTTTTTAGCCAATATTATGACGTTCATCGGCATCAATACGTTTCAGCAGAACATCGTAACCGGGGCAATCTTCATCATCGTTGTCGGCCTGCACCAGTATCAGCTACGAAAGCGGGGGAAGGATTATGCATAAACAACTCGGCAGTCACAGCCTTCCCAGCTTGTTAAACAACAATCGGGCATTGTTGATGCTGGTAATACTCTTTTGGGTGCTGTCTTTGTTTGCCCCTAATTTCTTCTCGATACATAACGTAACAACAATTCTGAAAGGCGCCAGTCTTAATGCCATTGTCGCCATTGGTTTTACTGTTATCTTTATCCTGGGGCAGCTTGACTTATCCATCGGAGCGGTAGTTATGCTCTGTGGAATGTTGGCAATCGGCCTGCAGCCGGAACTTGGCTGGGTCGGGTCAATCATGCTGTCAGTTCTTGCTGGAGCATTGGTGGGATTCATTAATGGGCTACTTGTCGTGAAGGCCAGGATCAATTCATTTATAGTCACTCTCGGAACAATGACAGTAGTAACGGGTTTGATGCATCTTTACAGCAAGGGTGGATCAAAGGCAATAGATGATTTTCGCTTTGCCGACTGGCTCGAAACGCCGCTGGTCCCTTTTTTACCTCCGATTGTACTTATAACGCTGGTTATGGTTTTTGCATTCACACTGTTTTTGAACCGGACTACGATGGGCCGTGCATTTTTCATAATCGGAGGAAATCCGGAAACCGCCTGGCTGGCCGGTCTGAAGAGAGACAGCTATCTTATCGCCGGTTTTATCATCTGCGGACTGACAGCCGCGATCGGGGGTGTTCTTTTCGCAGCCAGTCTCAGTTCGATGACTTCGGCAGCAGTTTTAGGAAACCGAACCCTTATGACCGTTCTGTCGGCAGTAATCATAGGCGGTGCTCTTCTGAGCGGGGGCAAGGGAAGTGTGCTGAAAAGCTACTTTGCCGTCCTTATGCTGACGACGCTTTTCAACGGCATCGGCTGCTTCGGGCTGGGCTTTGAGGTGCAGATATTTGTAAATGGAGTCATCCTTGCACTGGTGGTTCTTTACGAAGCATTTGTAATATACAAACATGATTTGGTCAAAGGGCAAAGACCGGACCTGATGAAAGAAGCCCATAAAATAGACCGCACAACGACCAACAAAAACCGCTTTATCCCGGCCGGTATCACAATTGTTGCAATCGTAGTTATCGTAGTGATATGCACAATGTACATTCTTCGAAACCATGTCCCTGTCTATATCGATGACAATACAATGTCCGGATTAGATGTGTATTCATTAAGGGGCACAGACGGACAACCATATATTCTGCCGCAAACCGAACCGGTTACCATTCCTCAACGCCCCGAAGATCCGAAAGCACTACCGGAAACCGACAAAGGACACTGGTGGGATATCGAGTTTGCAGGCTGGAATGTCGAGAAGGTCGATATGCCCGTATCCCCGAAAGACGGCCCGCGCGGAAAACGTATCGTACTTCTCAAGGCCGGCGATCACCCCTATTGGACCGCGTATGTCAACGGTTTCAAAGTCATGGCTGATGCCTACCGGATGAAAGTAAAAATCTATAACAGCAACTGGAACATGGACTTGCAGGCCCAGCAGACGGACCAGGCCATCAATGAGATGCCTGACATGATTATTTTCGCACCTGTTGATGCAACAGCCTGCACCCCCCTGCTGCGCCGTATCAATAAGGCGGGCATTCCCTGCATCACATCCAACACCATTCCATGCGATAAAGCGATGAAATACTGCCTGGCGTGGACGGGTCCTGATGACTGGGGGCAGTTCCGCATGCTGGCGAGAACATTTGCAAATGCATTGGATAGAAAGGGAGGATACGCAATTGTAAGGCACATGCCCGGCAGCTCGCCGTTTTTTGCGAGAACTTATGCTCCCATTACCGAACTGGCCGAATATGCACCCGATATGAGAATGCTCGTAATGGACACGGCAAACCTTGAAGCTGAGGGTACAATGCAATTAGTCTCGGCATGGCTGATCAAGTACGGCGACGAATTGAAGGGCCTGGTGCTTGCCGGCGACGGCTTTACAATGACCGGTACGCTGGAAGCGGTAAAAAAATCCGGCAGAAAAGATATTGTTATC
>Ga0209536_100004022_pt1 | contig 23359 bp, 21 predicted proteins | sample DeeMarSeWOR28_12_FD_187461 | JGI IMG/M metagenome (GOLD analysis project Ga0209536, IMG submission 187461) | Marine sediment microbial communities from White Oak River estuary, North Carolina - WOR-2-8_12 (SPAdes) (version 2) | ecosystem: Environmental > Aquatic > Marine > Intertidal zone >...
CCGCGCGCCCGTAGCTCAGCTGGATAGAGTACTGCCCTCCGAAGGCAGGGGTCGGACGTTCGAATCGTCTCGGGCGCGCCACTCCCCTCGCTCGGCTTGCCGCAGCCGCGCCGCGGCTAGGCCTTCTTTTCGGGCTCGGCGCAGGCTTTCTCGAAATCCTCAATCACCGAGGCGAGCTGCTCCTGCATCGTCCCCTGAGCCTTGAGCAGATCGTTCGCGCGATCGGCGAGTGTTTTTTGTTTCTTGAACTCATCGTCGAGCAACAGCCAGATCTCCGAGAGCGATTCCATGTTGTTGCGCGCGTAGTGCTCCATCTCCTTGAGTTGTGAAACGACATCCTTGAGTTTCTGGAGGGGCGTTTTTTCCGACTGCTCTTCGCTCATGGTGCGTTCCTCCGGCGGGTCATCGCCCGCGGGTTGAGGTGGCGGCCCCAGTCTAGTCGGGGCGCAAGCGCGACACTAGCGATCCGGGCGGCAGGCCGCGCGTCTGCTTGTGCGGCGCAACGCCGGATAGAATGGTTGCACTTGAATCCCGCCATGACCCAATGAGCGACAAGCCCGTCAGCCGCTTCCCCGTCCCGACGCTCGAGGCGCTACCGGAGGACATCCGGTCGCGGATCCTGGAAGTCCAGGAGAAGTCCGGCTTCGTGCCGAACGTGTTCCTCGCCCTGGCACACCGGCCGGAGGAATTTCGCGCCTTTTTCGCCTACCACGACGCGCTGATGGACAAGGCCGGCGGCCTGTCCAAGGCCGAGCGCGAGATGATCGTGGTCGCCACCAGCGGCGCCAACGCCTGCCAGTACTGCGTGGTCGCGCACGGTGCGATCCTGCGCGTGCGGGCGAAGAATCCGCTCATCGCCGATCAAGTCGCGATCAACTACCGCAAGGCTGACATCACGCCGCGCGAACGCGCCATGCTCGACTTTGCGCTCAAGGTGGCACTGGCCGCGCAGGAAATCGGCGACGCGGACTTCGAGGCGCTGCGCGCGCAGGGCTTTTCGGACGACGATGCCTGGGACATCGGCGCGATCGCGGCGTTTTTCGCGCTCTCCAACCGCATGGCCAACCTCACCAACATGCGCCCGAACGACGAGTTCTACCTGCTCGGGCGCGTACCGCGCGGCAAGTAGCGTTCGCGTGCGCGTGCTGGGCATCGACGTCGGCGGCAGCGGCATCAAGGGCGCGCCGGTCGACACCCGCTCGGGCCGCCTGCTCGCGCCGCGCCTGCGTGTCGAGACGCCCGACCCGGCCACGCCCGCCGCAGTGACGCGCGCGGTGGTGCGGATCACGCGCCATTTCGCCTGGACCGGACCGATTGGCTGCGGCGTGCCCGCGGCGGTGCGCGACGGCGTGTTCCTCACCGCCGCCAACGTGGATCCGCGCTGGATCGGCACGGACGCGCGTGCCCTGTTCGCGCGCGCCACGCGACGCCGCGTGGCGATCATCAATGACGCCGACGCCGCAGGCTATGCGGAGATGACCTTCGGCGCGGGCCGCGGGCGCACCGGCCTGGTGATTCTCGTCACGCTCGGCACCGGCATCGGTACCGCGCTGTTCATCAACGGCCACCTGGTGCCGAACACCGAGCTTGGTCACCTCGAGCTGGACGGCGCGGAAGCCGAAGCGCGTGCTTCGGCCAAGGTGCGCAAGCATGCCCGCCTTTCCTGGAAAAAGTGGGCGCACCGCGTCGACGATTATCTGCAGGCGCTACAGCGCTATTTCTGGCCCGACCTGATCGTCGTCGGCGGCGGCGTGAGCCGCAAGGCCGACAAGTTCTTTCCGCGCCTGTCGGTGGCGGAGACCGTGGAAGTCGTTCCGGCACGGCTGCAAAACGATGCCGGCATCGTCGGCGCCGCGCTTGCCTACGAGCATACCGTCCGGCGCGGTCGGCAGCGCCTCGCGCTCGGCGCGACGGCGCGCCTCAGGCCGCGATAGCGGGACGGCGCTTGGCGAAACCCGTCGCCGCCTCGAACGCGTGCGCGAGCTGCAGCACGCCGAAATCGTCGCGATAGCGCCCCACGATCTGCACGCCAACCGGCAGGGGCCGGCGATCGTCGGTAAACCCGGCGGGTACCGAGATTGCAGGGTGACTCGCGGCGGTGATGCGAAAGCAGACCTTCATCCAGTCGAGGTAGGTGCTGAGCTTTTCGCCATTGATCTCGGTGACGTAGGGCTGATCGACGGGAAACGGCGGCACCTGAGAGACCGGCGCAATCAGGAATTCGTAGCGCTGCATGAACGTGCGCAGTGCGTGATAGACCTTCGAGCGCAGCGCGTGGGCACGGGCGATGCGTCCCGCGTCGAGCGCAAGCCCGGCCTCGATGTTCCAGATCACCGTGTCCTTCATCTGATGGCGGTGCGTCTCGAGCAGCGGCGCGTACCTGGTCGCGAACGCGACCGCGCGCTGCACGTGAAACACCTCGTCGGCGCCGTCGAGGTCCGGCGTCGCGTCCTCGACGATACAGCCGAGCGCTTCGAAGCTGCGGCGCTGCACCGCAAGCACCTGCCGGATGCGCGGGTCGATGGGCAGGCCCCCCAGGTCGGGGCTCCAGGCGATGCGCACCTTGCGAAAGTCGCGCTTCAGCGATCCGCCGAACGCGCGCCCGGGTGTTTCGAGCGTCACCGGTGCGCGCGGGTCCGGGCCGGCCATGGCCGACAGCAGAAACGCGGTGTCCTCCACGCTGCGCGCCATCGGCCCGAGCGTGCTCAGCGTGTCCCAGGCGTCGTCCGTCGGATAGCTCGGCACGCGCCCCGGGGTCGGCCGGAAGCCGACCACGTTGCAGAAGTTCGCCGGGTTGCGCAGCGAGCCGCCGAGGTCCGAGCCGTCGGCGATCGGCAGCATGCCGCAGGCAAGCGCGACCGCGGCGCCGCCCGATGACCCGCCACAGGTCTTCGTCAGGTCGTAGGGATTGCGCGTCGCGCCGAACACCGCGTTGAAGGTCTGGCTGCCGGCACCGAACTCGGGCGTGTTCGTCTTGCCTAGGGTGATGACGCCTGCCGCGCCGAGCCGCTCGACGAGCGCGGCATCTGCATCCGGTACGTGGTCCGCGTAGATCGGCGAGCCCTTGGTCGTACGGATACCCTTGGTCGACACGAGGTCCTTGTAGGCGATCGGCAGTCCGGCGAGCGGCCCGAGGTCGGCGGTGCGCGGCTTGGCCAGGCGCCGGTCGAGCGCCTTCGCCTGCGCAAGCGCTTGCTCCGGCAGGAAGGTCACGATCGCATTGACCTGCGGGTTGATGCGCTCGATCTGTGCGATCGTCGCCCGCATCAACTCGGCGGACGACAGCTTGCGGCTGCGAATGAGGCGCGCGAGCTTGCGCGCGCCAAAGAAGCAAAGGTCGGTCATCGGCGTGGCGGTCACATGAGAACGATGTCGAATTGTTCCTGCGCGTAGCTGCTTTCGGCCTGCATCGAGATCGGCTTGCCGATGAAATCCGACAGCATCGCGAGCGCGCCCGACTCCTCTTCGAGAAACAGGTCGGTGACGGCCTGCGAGGCGAGGATGCGGTACTCGCGCGCATTGAAGGCGCGTGCCTCGCGCAGGATCTCGCGCAGGATCTCGTAGCACACCGTGCGCGCGGTCTTCACCTCGCCGCGTCCCTCGCAGGTCGGGCAGGGCTCGCAGAGCACGTGGGCGAGCGATTCGCGGGTGCGCTTGCGCGTCATTTCGACCAGGCCGAGCTGCGTAAAGCCGTTCAGCGTTATGCGCGTGCGGTCTCGCGCCAGCGCGCGCTTGAACTCCTCGAGCACGGCGGCGCGGTGCTCCTCGCTGTCCATGTCGATGAAGTCGATGATGATGATCCCGCCCAGGTTGCGCAGCCGCAGCTGGCGCGCGATCGACTGCGCGGCCTCGAGGTTGGTCTTGAACACGGTGTCGTCGAAGTTCCGCTGCCCGACGAAGCCGCCGGTGTTGACGTCGATCGTGGTCATGGCCTCGGTCTGATCGATGATCAGGGTGCCGCCTGACTTCAGGTCCACGCGCCGCGCGAGCGCTTTTTCGATCTCGGGCTCGACGTTGTACATGTCGAACAGGGGTCGCTCGCCGGTGTAGTGCTCGAGGCGTGGCAGCACGTTCGGCATGTAGGTCTGCGCGAAGGCGAGCAGCTTCTGGAAGTTTTCGCGCGAATCGACGCGCACCGCTGCCGTTTGCTCGGACACGATATCGCGCAGCACGCGCTGTGCGAGCGACAGATCCTGATAAAGCACCGCTGGCGCCTGCGCGCCCTTCGCGCGCGCATCGAGGTTGCGCCACAGATGGCGCAGATAATTGATGTCGGCGGCCAGCTCGTCGTCGCTCGCGGTCTCGGCGAGCGTGCGGATGATGAAGCCGCCGGTTTCGTCCTCCGGCAACAGCTCCTTGAGTTTCTCGCGCAGCAGCGCGCGCCCGGTCTCGTCCTCGATGCGCTGCGAGATGCCGATATGCGGGTCCTGCGGCAGGTAGACGAGCATGCGGCCCGCGATCGAGATCTGCGTCGAGAGCCGCGCGCCCTTGCTGCCGATCGGATCCTTCACCACCTGTACGACGACCGGCTGCCCCTCCGCGAGGATGCGCTCGATCGGGCGGCCCGGCTCGCCGTTCGCGCGCCGCTCACCGTAAATGTCGGCGACATGCAGGAAGGCGGCGCGCTCGAGGCCGATGTCGACGAAGGCCGATTGCATGCCGGGCAGTACGCGCGCGACCCGGCCGACGTACACATTGCCCACCAGGCCGCGGCTCGCAGCGCGTTCAACGAGCAGCTCCTGCACGGCACCGGCCTGCAGCACCGCGACGCGGGTCTCCTGCGGCGTCACATTGATGAGGACTTCATCGCTCATGCGCTGCCTCCGTGGCCACCCGCGCCTCGAGCAGCTGCGCGGTCTCGTACAGTGGCAGTCCCATCACGCCCGAAAAGCTGCCCTCGAGCATGACCACGAACTGTGCCGCGCGCCCCTGAATCGCGTAGGCGCCTGCCTTGTCGTCGGCCTCGCCCGTCGCGAGGTAATCCCGGATTTCGCCCGCGTCCAGTCGCCGAAAGGTGACGCGGCTGCGCGACAGCGTGTAATCGCAGCGTGCCGCGCAGCGCAGCGCGACGCCGGTGAGCACTTCGTGGGTTCTCGCCGAGAGCAGGCCGAGCATGCGCGCCGCGTCGGCGCGGTCGATCGGCTTGCCGAGAATGCGCTGGTCGACGACGACCGCCGTGTCCGCCGCGAGCACCGGGGCAGGGGCGCGCCCTGCAGCACGCAGCCGCGACCAGCCGGTATCGGCCTTCGCGCGGGTCACGCGCTGCACATAGGCCTCGGGCGTCTCGCCGGCATGCACCGACTCGTCGACGGCCTGCATCGCGTCATCGCCGAGCACGGTATAGCGAACGCCCATCTGATCGAGCAGATCGCGCCGCCGCGGGCTGCGCGAGGCGAGGACAATCGGGTGCGCGTCGGCAGGAATCATGCGGGGCGAATGAGTGTAGCAAAGCCGCCCGCGCGGCCCGCCCGGTTCTCAGGCGCGGTGGTAAGGGTGTCCGGTCAGCAGGCTGGCCGCACGATAGAGTTGCTCGCAGAGCAGCACCTGGGCGAGCGCGTGGGGTAGCGTGAAGCTCGATAGGCGCAGGCGCAGCGCGCTCGAGCGCAGGATTTCGGCGTCCAGGCCGTCGGCGCCGCCGATGAGAAAAACCACGTTCGGGTTGGCCGAGAGCCAGTCGCGCAGCTGCGATGCGAACTGGGCGGTGCTAAGCTCGCTGCCGCGCTCATCGAGGGCGATGCGCAGCCCGCCCGGCGGCAGCACCGCGGCAATGCGTTTTGCCTCGGCGGCCAGCAGCTGCGCTGCTTGCCGGCCGGCGCTGCGGGGCTCGGCCTTGACCGGCACGCGCCGCGTTTCGTAGCCGCGCGGCATGCGCTTGAGGTACTCGGCGCAGGCGGCCTCGGCCCAGGCTGGCAGGCGCGCCGCTACGGCGACGATCTGCAGGCGGGCCACGCCGCCTCAGGCCGGGCGCTTGCGCCGGGGCGCGCGTTTGGCGCGTTTGCTCGGCGCCGGGGCGCGCGGTGCGCGCGCCGGGGCAAGCGATTTCATCCGCACCGGCTTTTCGCCCCACAGCTCCTCGAGGTTGTAGTAGCTGCGCACCGCCGGATGCATGATGTGCACCACCACGTCGCCCAGATCCACCAGCACCCATTCGGCGTTCGCGCCGCCCTCCACGCCTTCGATCCGCTCGCCGAGCGCCTTGAGTTTCCTCTCGACGTTGTCCGCGAGCGCCTTGACCTGGCGTGTCGAATCGCCGCTCGCGATGATGACGCGCTCGAACATCGACGCCATGTCGCCGGTATTGAATACCACGATGTCGTGCCCTTTGATGTCTTCCAGCGCGTCGACGATCGCGCGTTGCTTTTTCCGGATGTCCATTGCGTTCAGGCGTTGTTCCTCAGGAAGCGTGGTAGAGCTGGTGGCGCGCGATGTAATCGATCACCGCGGACGGGACCCACGCCGAAACGTCCTCGCCGCGGTCGATGCGCGCGCGCAGAGTGGTGCCGGAAATGTCGAGCGGCGGCATGTCGATGCGAATCACCGCGCCCGCGCCGCGCTCGCGCCAGCGCCCTTCCGGGCGCTCGGCGCGCGCGGCGAGTTCGGCGTCGATCGCGCCACCCGGCGCGAGCGACCAGCCGGGACGCGCGAAAACGGCGATATGCGCCAGCTCGAACAGGCTCCGCCAGCGGTGCCAGCTGTCGAGCTTCGCGAACTGGTCGTCGCCCATCAGCAGCACGAGCGACCGCTGCGTGCCGAGTTCGGCGCGCAGCGCGGCCAGCGTGTCGACGGTGTAGCCGGATGCGCCCGAGCCGAGTTCGCGTTCGTCGATGCTGTAGCGTGGTTCGCCAACGAGTGCGAGTCGCAGCATCGCGACGCGATGCGCAGGACGCGCAACGGGCGCGTCGCGATAGCCGGGTTGGCCGGTGGGGATCCACAGCACGCCTGCCAGCCGCAGCACGTCGAGCGCAAGCTGGGCGATGCGCAGGTGAGCCGCATGGACCGGATCGAAGGTGCCGCCGAGAATGCCGAGCGGACCGGCGCCGCCGGCCGCAGTGTCGGCACGGTGGGCACTCAACCGCGCACTTCTCCGTGGCCGAGCACAATGAACTTCTGCGAGGTCAGGCCCTCGAGTCCCACCGGGCCGCGCGCGTGCAGCTTGTCGTTCGAGATGCCGATTTCCGCGCCGAGGCCGTACTCGTAGCCGTCGGCAAAGCGCGTCGATGCATTGACCATGACCGACGCCGAATCGACTTCGCGCAGGAAGCGCTGCGCGTGCGACGCGTCCTCGGTGACGATTGCGTCGGTGTGCTTGGAACCGAAGCGCTCGATGTGGTCGATCGCTGCATCGAGTCCCGCCACCACCCGCACCGATACCACCGGCGCGAGCCATTCGGTGCCGTAGTCCGCGTCGGTGGCCGGCTTGGCCTCGGGTACCAGGCGCCGCGTCGCATCGTCGCCATGCATTTCGACGCCCTTCGCACGATAGATCTCGGCGATGCGCGGCAGGAACGCGGCAGCGATCGACTCGGCGACCAACAGCGTCTCCATCGTGTTGCAGGTTCCGTAACGCTGAGTCTTCGCGTTGTCCGCGATGCGCACGGCCATGTCGAGATCGGCACGGTCGTCTACGTACACGTGGCAGATGCCGTCCAGGTGCTTGATCATCGGAATGCGCGATTCGCGCATCAAGCGCTCGATCAGCGCCTTGCCGCCACGCGGCACGATGATGTCAACGTATTCGTTCATCGTGATGAGCGCGCCGACCGCCGCGCGATCGGCGGTTTCGACGACCTGCACAGCGGTCTCGGGCAGTCCGGCGGCCCTCAGCCCCGCGCGCACGCAGGCGGCGATGGCCTGGTTCGAGTGCAGCGCTTCCGAGCCGCCCCGCAGGATGCAGGCATTGCCCGCCTTGAGGCACAGTCCGGCGGCATCGGCTGTCACGTTCGGGCGGGATTCGTAGATGATGCCGATCACGCCGAGCGGCACGCGCATGCGGCCGACCTCGATCCCCGTCGGGCGGCGCTGGCGGTCGGTAATCACGCCGATCGGGTCGGGCAGCCCGGCGACCTGCTCGAGGCCGGCGGCCATCTGCTCGATGGCGGTATCGCTCAGCGTCAGCCGGTCGACGAAGGCTGCGTCGCGCCCCTGGGCCCTGGCGTGATCGACATCGGCGCGGTTCGCCTCGAGCAGTTGCGCGGCTTGCGCACGGATCTCCGCGGCCATCGCGCGCAGCGCCCGGTTCTTGCTCTCGGTCGTCGCCCGAGCGAGCGCCCGCGCGGCCGCCCGCGCGGCCACGCCGAGCTCGCGCATGTAGCTGCCGACATCGACCCCGCGTGCTTCAAGCGTTTGATCCATGGGCCAATTCTAACCCCAGGCAAATGAAGCCCTCCCAGGGATCGGCCTTCGCCACGCCCTTGATGGCGCGGTCGATTTCGGCGGCGCGGCGAATAGCCCGATTGATCGACGCACGCGCGATGCGGCGCAGCCCGGCGCGTACCGCGTTCTGGCGCGCACCCCAGACACGGTTCTCGCGCAGCAGCTGATCGAGCGCCCGTCCGCCACGCATGCCGTCCTGCACGCGCGCCAGCGCGCGCAGGTCTTCCGCGATCGCCCACAGCACCAGCGTCGGTGCCTCGCCTTCGTTGCGCAGTCCGCTGATGACGCGCGCGTAGCGTGCGGTATCGCCCGAGAGCAGTGCATTCGAGGCGTCGAAGGCGTCGTAGCGTGCGACGTTTGCCACCGCTTCGCGCACCGACTCGAGCGAGAGCTCGCCGCGCGGGGCGAGCAGGGCGAGCTTCTGCACCTCCTGGTGCGCCGCGAGCAGGTTGCCCTCGACGCGATCGGCGATGAACTCGAGCACCTCCGGCGCGGCGCGCTGGCCCTGCCGCGCGAGGCGTGCACCGATCCACGCCGGCAGACGCGCGCGTTCGACCGGGAATACGTCGATCACGACCGCGTTCTCGGACAGGGCGCGGAACCAGGCGCTGGACTGCGTCGCGCGATCGAGGCGCGGCAGCGAAACAACCGTCACCACCTCCGGCGCGAGGCGCGCGCAGTAGGCGACGATCGCTGCGCCACCTTCCGTGCCCGGCTTGCCCGAGGGAATGCGCAGCTCGACGAGCTTGGCGCCGCCGAACAGCGACAGGCTCGCGCCCGCATGGGCCAGCGCGCTCCAGTCGAACCCGCGCTCGACCTGCAGCACCTCGCGCTCTGCGTGTCCCCTGGCGCGCGCCGTGGCGCGGATCGCGTCGGCGGCCTCGAGCGCCAGCAGCGGCTCGTCGCCATGGATGACGTAGAGGGCCCCGAGGGTCTTTTCGAGATGGGCCTCGAGCTGCTCGGCGCGCAAGGGCATGCGGGGCGGGCGCCGGCTACTTCAGCTGGGCGGCCGCCAGCTGCCGCATGATCTGCTGGACCATGTCGTTCTGCATGTCACGATACAGCAGCTGCTCTTCGGATTCCTTGGCGAGAATGATGCTGTCGCTGTAGAAGATGTTGCGCACCTGAGCCAGAGTCGTCGGCGCGATGTACTGGCGGCCCTTGCCATCGTGCACCCGATACCGCACGCGGTAGTGCAGATTGAATTCGCGCACGCGCCCGGCGCCGGTGAGCGAGAGGATTTCCTTTTCGCGCGCTTCCTCGGTGAACTCGAGCACGGCCTGCGCGTCCTTGGGCGCATCGACGACGCGCGTGCTCGTGCCTGCCTGGATGGTGCGCTTGAGGTCGAGCGCGATGCCGGCGGTGGCGTTCGGCAGGTAAATCGTCTCGAACGGCAGGCGGGCCGAGCCGCGCAGCTGGAAGCCGCAGGCGGCGAGCGCCAGAACAAGTGCAGCTGCGAGGAGTGCGCGCCTCATACGACGATGTTGATCAGGCGTCCCGGCACCACGATGATGCGCTTGATGGCGGCGTCGGCGATCACTTTCGAGGCCATGTCGCTGGCGCGCACGAACGACTCGAGCCCCTTTGGGTCAAGGCTCTTTGGGGCGACGATCGTTCCCCGCTTCTTGCCGTTGACCTGTACGACGTACTCGATTTCGTCCTGCTCGAGCGCGGCGGGATCCGGTTCGGGCCACGCCGCCTGCATCACGTCCTCGCCGTAGCCGAGTGCTCGCCACAGGCTATGGCAGACGTGCGGGGTGATCGGCGCGAGCAGCCGCACGAGGATCGAGAAGCCCTCGTCGGCCGCGGGCGTGCGCCCGGACAGCTTCTCGAGCGCGTTCAGGATTTTCATCGCCGCCGAGGCGACGGTGTTGAACTGGTGCTTGCCGAGGTCGTAATTGGCCTGCTTGAGCACCGCATGCACCTCGAAGCGCGCCGCTTTTTCGGCCGTCGGATCCGCGGCCTGCGGGGCGCCCGCCTGCAGCCTGGCGGCGTAAGCCCACAGGCGCCGGAGGAAGCGGTATGCGCCCTCCACGCCCTCGTCGCTCCATTCGAGCGTGTTCGTCGGTGGCGAGGCGAAGATGATGAAAAAGCGCGCCGTATCCGCGCCGTACTTCTCGATCAACGCCTGCGGGTCGACGCCGTTGTTCTTCGATTTCGACATCGTACCGATGCCGTCGAAGGCGACCTCGGCGCCGTCGCCGCGGCGCCGCGCGTAGACGAACTTGCCCTTCACGTCGCGCTGCACCTCGACCTCCGAGGGATGCACCCACTCACGCCGCCCCTGCGGCGTATCGCGATAGTAGGTTTCGGCGAGCACCATGCCCTGGGTCAGCAGGTTGGTGAATGGCTCGGCCACGCTCGACAGGCCCTCGTCGCGCATCGCGCGCTGGAAGAAGCGCGAGTAGAGCAGGTGCAGGATGGCGTGCTCGATGCCGCCGATGTACTGGTCGACCGGCATCCAGTAGTCGGCGCGTTCATCGACCATCGCGTCGTCCTGTCCCGGACAGCAAAAGCGCGCGAAATACCAGGACGAGTCGACGAAGGTATCCATCGTGTCGGTCTCGCGCCGCGCCGGCTTGCCACAGGCGGGACACTGCGTTTGCAGGAACGCCGGCCGCTTGCCCAGCGGATTGCCCGTGCCGTCGGGCACCAGGTCGGCGGGCAGCACCACCGGCAGCTGTTCGTCGGGCACCGGCACGTCGCCGCAACTGTCGCAATGCACGATCGGAATCGGGCAGCCCCAGTAGCGCTGCCGCGAGATGCCCCAGTCGCGCAGCCGCCACTGCACCTGCTTTTCGCCCAGGCCTTGCGCGGCGAGGTCGGCGGCGATCGCGTCGACCGCTGCGTCGTAGTCGAGGCCGTCGTATTTGCCCGAGTTGATGCACGCGCCCGGCTCGGCGTACGCCGCCTTCCACGGCGCCGGCACATCGTTGCCCAGCGGATGGCGGATCACGGGCTTGATCGGCAGGCCGTAGGCCTGTGCGAAGGCGTAGTCGCGCTCGTCGTGCGCGGGCACCGCCATGACGGCGCCTTCGCCGTAACCCATCAGGACGTAGTTCGCCACCCACACCGGGACGCGCTCGCCCGACAGCGGGTGCGTGCAGTAAAGGCCGGTCGGCATGCCCTTCTTCTCGAGCTGCGCGAGCTCGGCCTCCATCACCGCGCCGCGCTTGCACTCGTCGACGAAGGCGGCGATCTTCGCGTCGCGCGCCGCCGCCCAGGTGGCGATCGGGTGTTCCGCGGCGACCGCGCAGAACGTCGCGCCCATCAGCGTGTCGGCACGCGTCGTGAACACCCAGAGCTTCTTCGCCTCGCCGTCGAGCGCGTACGGGAAGGCGAGCCGTACGCCCTCGGATCGGCCGATCCAGTTCTTCTGCATCAACTTCACCTGCTCGGGCCAGCCCGGCAGGCCGTCGAGCGCGCTGAGCAGCTCCTCGGCGTAGTCGGTGATGCGCAGGAAGTACATCGGGATTTCGCGCTTTTCAATCAGCGCGCCGGTGCGCCAGCCGCGGCCGTCGATGACCTGTTCGTTGGCGAGCACGGTCTGATCGACGGGATCCCAGTTCACCACGCCGGTCTTCTTGTACGCGATGCCCTTCTTGAACAGTCGCGTGAACAGCCACTGATTCCACTTGTAGTAGTCCGGCCGGCAGGTGGCGAGCTCGCGCGACCAGTCGAGCGCGAAGCCGAGACTTTTCAGCTGGCCTTTCATGTAGGCGATGTTGTCGTCGGTCCACTTCGCCGGCGGCACCTTGTTCGCCATCGCCGCGTTCTCGGCCGGGAGCCCGAATGCGTCCCAGCCCATCGGCTGCAGCACGTTGTAGCCGCGCATGCGGTAGGTCCGCGTGAGCACGTCGCCGATGGTGTAGTTGCGCACGTGCCCCATGTGCAGCTTCCCGGAGGGGTAGGGGAACATCGACAGGCAGTAGAACTTCGGGCGTGCCGGATCCTCGACCGCGCGGAACGAGGCCTGCGCCTCCCAGTAGGCCTGCGCATCGCGTTCCACGCTCTGCGGGTCGTAGCGCTCTTGCATGCCGGGAAAAGCTCTCGAGAGTCCGGAAAAGCTGGAAATTATACGGTTCGCTCCGCGCAGCCGCGACGGCCGGACGCTAGAATGCGAGCCCTGTGTCGCTGCATCTTGAACACCTCAATCCCGAGCAGCTTGCCGCGGTCACCCTGCCGGACGAGCACGCGCTGATCCTGGCCGGCGCGGGGAGCGGCAAGACGCGGGTGCTGACGACGCGCGTCGCCTGGCTGGTGAAGAGCGGCCGCGTCTCGCCCGGCGGCGTGCTCGCCGTCACCTTCACCAACAAGGCGGCGCGCGAGATGTACACGCGCGTGAGCACGATGCTGCCGGTGAACCCGCGCGGCATGTGGATCGGAACCTTCCATGGCCTGTGCAACCGCATGCTGCGCGCCCACCATCGCGACGCCGGGCTGCCGCAGCAGTTCCAGATCCTCGACACGCAGGACCAGCTCGCTGCGGTGAAGCGGCTGCTCAAGTCGCTCAACGTCGACGAGGATCGCTTCGCGCCGCGCGAGGTCCAGTATTTCTTCAATGCGCGCAAGGAAGAGGGCGTTCGCGCGAGCAACGTCGAGGTGTACGACGAGACGTCGCGCCGTTTCGCCGAGCTCTATGCCGCCTATGACGCGCAGTGTCAGCGCGAGGGCGTGGTCGACTTCCCGGAACTGCTGCTGCGCAGCTTCGAGCTCCTCGCGCGCAACGAGCTCCTGCGGGCGCACTATGCGAACCGCTTCCGCCACATTCTGGTCGACGAGTTTCAGGACACCAACCGGCTGCAGTACCGCTGGCTGAAGCTGCTTGCCGGCGCGAGCGAGGGGCAGGGTGCGCGGCCGGCGCCCGGCGGTGCGGCGGTGTTCGCGGTCGGCGACGACGACCAGTCGATCTACGCCTTCCGCGGCGCGAACGTCGGCAACATGGCGGATTTCGAGCGCGACTTCGCCGTCGCGCATGTCGTGCGTCTCGAGCAGAACTACCGCTCGCACGGCAACATCCTCGACGCCGCCAATGCGCTGATCGCGAACAACCGCAAGCGCCTGGGCAAGAACCTGTGGACCGCGGCGGGTGCGGGCGAGCCGCTGCGCGTCTACGAGGGCGAATCGGACATCGACGAAGCGCGCCGCATCGTCGACGAAGCGCAGAGCCTGGCGCGCGAAGGCACGCGGTTTGATCACATGGCGGTGCTCTACCGCTCGAATGCGCAGTCGCGCGTGATCGAGCACGCGTTGTTCTCCGCCGGGGTCGCGTACCGGGTGTACGGCGGCCTGCGGTTCTTCGAGCGTGCCGAGGTGAAGCATGCGCTGGCCTACCTGCGCTTGGTGGCCTCGCCGGATGACGACAATGCGCTGCTGCGGGTGGTGAACTTCCCGCCGCGCGGCATCGGCGCGCGCTCGGTCGAGCAACTGCAGGACGCCGCGCGCGCGCAGGGCTCGAGCCTGTGGCGCGCGGCCGAGTCGCTCGGCGGGCGCGCGGCGCAGTCGCTCGCCGCGTTTCGCGCCCTGATCGAGGAGATGCGTGCGGCTGCAGACGACCTGCCGCTCGCCGAGCTGGCCGAGCACGTGGTGGCGAAAAGCGGCCTCATCGAGCACTACCGCCACGAGCGCGAGGGCGCCGACCGCATCGAGAACCTCGGCGAGCTGGTCACCGCGGCCGCGGGGTTCGACGTCGAGGAGCACGCGAGCGGGCTCGAGACCGGCGAGGGCGAGGCGGACGCACCCGCGATCGACCCGCTGACGGCGTTCCTGACGCATGCCGCGCTCGAGGCGGGCGAACACCAGGCAGGCGAAGGGCAGGACGCGCTGCAGCTGATGACCGTGCATTCGGCGAAGGGGCTCGAGTTCGACACCGTGTTTCTCACCGGGCTCGAGGAGGGTCTGTTCCCCCACGAGCAGAGCGCGCTGGAAAAGGACGGGCTGGAGGAGGAGCGGCGCCTTGCCTACGTCGCGATCACCCGCGCGCGCCAGCGCCTGTACCTGTCGTTCGCGCAGACCCGCATGCTGCACGGCCAGACGCGCTACAACCTGCCGTCGCGCTTCCTCGAGGAAATTCCCGAGGGCGTGACGAAATGGCTCACGCCGCGCTTCGCCGGGCAGCGCGCGCGCGAGGCGATGCGCGCGGCGTCGAGCGGCTGGAGTGCCCCGCGCAAAACGGCGTTCGGCGGCGCGGCGGCCGGACGTGCGCATCACGCGGGATTCGGCGCGGCCGCCGAGGTCAACGGCTTTCGCATCGGACAGAATGTCGTGCACCCGAAGTTCGGCGCCGGCGTGATCGTCGACGCCGAAGGCCGCGGTAACGATGCGCGGGTGCAGGTGAACTTCGGCCGTGAAGGCGTCAAGTGGCTGGCGGTGAACGTCGCGAAGCTGCAGGCAGCCTGAACCCTGCGCTCGATGCGGCGCGCGCGAGCGTCGGCGCGCTGTTCCGCGATCGCGCGCGCGCCTGCCGTTCGCGTACCGCGCTGATCGACGGCGCGCGGCAGCGGACCTATGCCGAGCTGGATGCGCGCAGCGACCGGCTCGCGCATGCACTTGCGGCGCGTGGCGTGCGCCGTGGCGATCGCGTCGCGCTGCTCGCGCGCAACTGCCTCGAGTACGTCGAAGTCGAGCTCGCCGGCGCCAAGCTCGGAGCGATCACCGCGGCGCTGAACTGGCGCCTGGCCGGGCGCGAGCTGGCGCATTGCATCAATCTCGTCGAGCCGCGGGTGGTGATCGTGCAGCCGGAGTTTGCGCCGACCCTGGACGGCCTCGACCTGTGCGCGCACGAACGCATCATGCTCGGCACGCAATACGAGGCGGCGATCGAAGGCGCTGCAGCCGGTGCCTTTCAGGCCGCGCTCGATCCCGAGGATGGACTGGTGATCCTCTACACCAGTGGCACCACCGGCCTGCCCAAGGGCGCGGTCATCAGCCACCGCGCGATGATTGCGCGCGGCCTGTGCTTCGGAGCCGAGCTTTCGATTCCACCCGGCGATACCTTCGTCGCCTGGCCGCCGCTGTACCACATGGCCTCCACCGACCAGGCGCTCTCGACCTTGTTGCGTGGCGGCACGGTCGTCATCGTCGACGGCTTCCAGCCCGGGCCGCTGCTCGACGCGATCGCGCAGTTGCGCATGGGCTGGTTCATCCTGATTCCGGGCATGGTCGAGGCGATGATCGAAGCGCTGCGCGCACGGCGCGTGCAGCCCGCGGGCATCGGCTGCTGCGGCGCGATGGCCGACCTCGTGCCGCGCCAGCAGATCGCCGAGGTGAGCGCGCTGCTCCGCGCACCCTATCTCAACTCGTTCGGCTCGACCGAGACGGGCCTGCCGCCGGCCACCGGCGCGCTGATCCCGCCGGGCGAGGTGCCGCAACGGCTGTCGAAACGGCAGAGCGCGTTCTGCGAGATCCGCCTGGTCGATGCCGAGGATAACGAGGTGCCCGACGGCACGCCGGGCGAACTCGCGATCCGCGCGCCGACGCTGTTCTCCGGTTACTGGAATGCGCCGGAGACCAATGCGCAGGACTTCCGCAACGGCTGGTTTCACATGGGCGATGTCTTTCGCCGCAATGCCGACGGCACGCTGGACTTCGTCGACCGCGTCAAGTACATGATCAAGTCGGGCGGCGAGAACATCTACCCGGCGGAGATCGAGCAGGTGATCCTCGCCGATCCGCGCGTCGCCGACGCGGTGGTGGTGCGAAAGACGGATGCGCGCTGGGGCGAAGTGCCGGTGGCATTCGTCGCGCGCCGCGGGCAGGGGCTGAACGAGGCGCAAATTCTCGCGCGCTGCCGCGAGGCCCTGTCGGGCTACAAGCAGCCGAAGGCGGTGCATTTCATCGCGCTGGAGGAGTTTCCACGCTCGACGAGCGGCAAGATTCAGCGCCATGCGCTCGAGGCGCGGCTCGAGCAGGCCAAGGGAGAGGCATAGATGGCAGCCAAGCGAAACGACTACCTGGAGCGCATCCTCAAGGCGCGCGTCTACGACGTGGCGATCGAGACGCCGCTCGAGCTTGCGCCGGGGCTGTCCAAGCGCCTGCGCAACCGGCTCTACCTCAAGCGCGAGGACCTGCAGCCGGTGTTCTCGTTCAAGCTGCGCGGCGCTTACAACAAGATGGCGAGGCTGCCGCTGCCGAAGCTCAAGCGCGGCGTGATCGCCGCAAGCGCCGGCAACCACGCGCAGGGCGTCGCGCTCGCCGCGCAGAAGCTCGGCTGCCGCGCGGTGATCGTCATGCCGGTGACCACGCCGCGCATCAAGGTCGACGCCGTCGCGGCGCGCGGCGCCGACGTGGTGCTGCACGGCGATTCGTACGACGAAGCCTATACACATGCCATGCGTGTGAAGCGGCGCCGCGGGCTCAGCTTCGTGCACCCTTACGACGATCCCGACGTGATCGCCGGCCAGGGCACGATCGGCCTGGAGATCCTGCGCCAGCACACCGGACCCCTCGACGCAATCTTCGTCCCGGTGGGCGGCGGCGGCCTGATCTCGGGGATCGCGGCCTACGTCAAGGCGCTGCGTCCATCGGTGCGCGTGATCGGCGTCGAGCCGGTGGACGCCGATGCGATGGCGCGCTCGCTCAAGGCGGGTCGGCGCGTGATTCTCGATCAGGTCGGGCTGTTCGCCGATGGCGTCGCGGTCAAGCGCGTGGGGCGCGAGACCTTTCGCCTGTGCAGTGATCTGGTCGACGGCGTGGTGCGCGTCGATACCGACGAGATGTGCGCGGCAATCAAGGATGTATTCGAGGACACGCGCGTGGTGCTCGAGCCGGCCGGCGCGCTGGCGATCGCGGGCGCGAAGGCCTGGGTCGCAAGGACCGGCGCGCGCGGCAAGAACTTGGCCGCGGTCGCGTCGGGTGCGAATACCAACTTCGACCGCCTGCGCTTCATCGCCGAGGAAGCGGAGGTCGGCGAGCATCGCGAAGCCATTCTCGCGGTCAGCATCCCGGAGCGTCCGGGCAGCTTCAAGAAATTCTGCGCGACGCTCGGGGCGAAGGACATCACCGAGTTCAACTACCGCATCGCGGATTCGCGCGAGGCGCACATTTTCGTCGGCGTCGAGGTCGCCAACCGCGCCGAGACGGCGCGCATCGTGCGCAACCTCGAGCGCCACGGACTGCACGCGCTCGACCTGTCGGACAACGACATGGCCAAGCTGCATCTGCGCCACATGGTCGGCGGGCGCGCGCCCTGGTCGGGCAATCGGCGCGCGACGCGCTCGGCAAACGAGCTGCTCTATCGCTTCGAATTTCCCGAGCGGCCCGGCGCGCTGATGAAGTTCCTGGAAAACCTGCGCAGCGACTGGAACATCAGCCTGTTTCACTACCGCAACCACGGCGCCGACTATGGCCGGGTGCTGGTCGGCGTGCAGGTGCCGCCGCGCGAGGTCGGCGAATTCCGTCGCTTTCTGGCGAAGCTCGGCTATCCCTGGGTCGACGAGTCGCGCAACCCCGCCTACCGCATGTTCCTCGCCTGACCCGGCGTCAGCGCGTATCCTCGCCGAAGTAGCCGGGCGCGACCTCGGCGGCGTAGCACACGGGCGAGGCGCGGTCGCTCGCCGTGCCGGCGGGCGGCGCGCCGAGAAACTCGAGGTGCCCGGCGTCGCGACGGTAGACGCCGCGTTCGGTCACCAGGTAGTCGAGCGGCACGTCCCAGGGCTGCGGGTGAATGGTCTCGATGCGCGCCGACTCGTAGCCCACGCCGATGACCAGCGGCCGGGGTGCCAGGGCTGCCAGCGTGCGGTCGAAGTAGCCGCCGCCGTAGCCGAGCCGATAACCGCCGGCGTCCCAGCCGTTCACCGGCAGCAGCACCGCCTGCGGCACCATCGCCGGGGAATCGACCGGAAAGGGGATGTCGAGCGCGCCACGCCGCAGCGTGACGCCCGGACGCCAGAAGCGAAAGACCAGCGGTGCATCGCGCGCCACGACCACCGGAAGCGCCGTCACCGCGCCCTGTGCGCGCAGGCGCCGTGCGAGGTGCCGGGCGTCGTATTCGTTGCGGATCGGCCAGCAAAAACCGAGCCGCGCACCGGCGAGGCCGGGGAACGCGCGCGCGAGATGCCTGTCGATGCTTTGACGCAGCGCGACGCGCGTCGCGGGGTCGAGAGCGAGGCGCGCTGCGATGAGGCGTTCGCGGGTTGCCTTGCGCCAGGCCGACAGTTTTTCAGTGTTCATCAGATTGTTGCGCGTGCTATGCTTACTCTATGATTTTGCAGCGTTTCTGTAGCGTTTGCGCGGTCCTTCTGCTGGTCACTGCCGGCGCGGCGCATGGCGACGACGGCGATGAGGCGGTGCTCGCGGCTTACGCTGCGTTCACCGATCGCAATACCCCACGCCTTGAGGCACAGGCCAATGCGATCCGCGGCCACGTGCTGGAACCGTACTACGAATACTGGCGTCTGACGCTGCGCCTTGCGTACGTCGAGGCGCCCGAGGTGCATACCTTCCTGTCGCGTCATGCCGGCAGCCGCGTCGCCGACGACCTGCGCGCGCAATGGCTCGAGGTACTTGGCGAGCGCCGGGAATGGAAGCGGTTCGACGTCGACCTCGCGCCACTCGTACTCGACAAGCTCGAAGTGCGCTGCTACGCCTGGGCCTCGCGCCTCGCACAGGGCGATCGCAGCGTGCTCGATGCGGCGGTCAAGCTCTGGCTCGAGCCGATCAAGCTTCCGGCGGGCTGCGACCGGCTTGCCGAGGACATGGCCGAGATCGGCGCGCTGACGGAGGATCTGGCCTGGCGCCGGGCGCGCGTGCAGATGGAGGAACGGCGCCGCGCGGAGGCGGGCCGTGCGCTCGAGTTCGTACCGCGGAACGAGCGGCCGGATACGGCCACGCTCAGGCTCGTTGCGCGCAAGCCCGATCATGTGCTGGGGCGCCTGCTGAAGAAGAAGAAACTCGACCGCCGAGCCGATCGCGAGCTCGCCGTACTGGCGATGATCCGTCTCGCCGGCATCAGCTCGCAGCGCGCCGCCGATATCCTGCAGGGCAGGCTGTCGCAGGTGCTCGGCGAGGCGGACCAGCAGTACCTCTGGGGTCGCATCGCGATTGAGGCGGCGCGGCGCCACGAGCCGGAAGCGCTCGCCTGGTTCGAGCGCGCGGGGCGCGGCGCGCTGAGCCAAGAGCAGCGCGAGTGGAAGGCACGCGCGGCGCTACGCGCCGGGCACTGGGTCTCGCTGCGCGATGCCATCGACGAAATGTCGACCGAGGCGCATCGTAATCCGGCCTGGACGTACTGGTATGGTCGCGCGCTTGCCGATCTGGGCAGGTCATCCGGCGCGCGCGCGCACTTCCTGCGTATCGCCGGCGAGCCGGATTTCTACGGCCTGCTCGCCACCGAGGCGCTCGGCGATTACGCGACGCTGCCCGAACCGAAGTACGAAGCGAGCAGCGAAGATCTTGCCAGGGCCGAGCGCAACGCCGGGCTGCAGCGCGCGCTCGCGTTGTACCGGCTCAATCTGCGCACCGACGCGAACCGCGAGTGGGTATTCACGATCCGGGCGATGGACGACCGCGAGCTGCTCGCCGCCGCAGAGCTTGCGCGCCGCGCAGAGATTCCCGACCGCGTCATCAACACGGCGGATCGCACCCAGATCCGGCACAACTTCGAGCTGCGGTATCTGGCGCCCTATCGCGACGTGTTCAGCGCCTATGCCAAGGAGCAGGAGCTCGACGAATACTGGGTGCTGGGTCTGGTGCGGCAGGAGAGCCGCTTCATTGCCGACGCCAAATCCTGGGCGGGTGCACGCGGCCTGATGCAGCTCATGCCAGGCACCGCGCGCTGGACGGCGCGCAAGATCGGCATGAAGAAATTCCGCCTGCGCGACGTGACCGATGTCGAGACCAACGTGACCCTGGGCACGAGCTATCTGAAGATGGTGCTCGACAGCCTCGGCCATCCCGTGCTGGCCTCGGCCGGATACAACGCCGGGCCGGGCCGCGCACGGCGCTGGCGGGACGCGGGGCCGCTCGAAGGCGCGATCTATGTCGAGACGATACCGTTCGACGAGACGCGCGACTACGTCAAGAAGGTCATGGCGAACGCCGTGTTCTACGCGCTGCTCGACGGCCAGCGCCCGTCGCTCAAGGCGCGGCTCGGCACGATGTCGCCGAGGGTGACGGACGAGAGCGAGAATAAGGACCTGCCTTGAGCGGCGCGGTGGCGCAGGCGCTGCCCGCGCGGGATAATTGCGCTTCGAGGGCGGAACGCGAGGGTCGCGCCGCTTTGGGTTTCAGCCTACGTTCCAGCCATGCGTGAAAAAAACTTTCTCGTTGTCGGTGGCAGTGGCTTTCTCGGTCGCCACCTGGTCGCGGCGCTCGCTGCGCGCGGCGCTCGGGTGACGGTCCCGGCGCGCCGACGCGAGCGCGCAAAACATCTGATCCTGCTGCCGACGGTCGAAGTCGTCGAGGCCGACGTGCTCGCGCCGGGCGTGCTCGAGCAGCTCGTCGCGGGATGCGACGCGGTCATCAATCTGGCGGGTGTGCTGCATAGCCGGCGCGGCAGGCCGGACGAGCGCGGACCGAATGACTACGGTCCGGATTTCGCGCGTGCCCACGTTGAGGTGCCGCAGGCGATCGTCAATGCCTGCCACGCGTCGGGCGTCAGGCGGCTGCTGCATGTCAGCGCCGTCGGTGCGGCGCCAGACGCGCCGTCAGAGTACCTGCGCTCGAAAGGCGTCGGTGAAAAGCTGGTGCTGGCGGACGATGAGCTGCAGGTCACGGTGTTCCGCCCCTCGGTCGTGTTCGGACCCGAGGACAACTTCCTGAATCTCTTCGCGCGCCTCGCGCGCGCCTTCCCGGTACTTCCGCTCGGCAGCCCGCAGGCGCAGTTTCAGCCGGTGTACGTCGGCGACGTGGTGAAGGTCATGCTGGCGGCGCTCGAATCGCGCTCGAGCGCGGGCAAGTGCTACGCGCTGTGCGGCCCGCGGCGCTATTCGCTGGCCGAGCTGGTGCGCCGCGTCTGTGAATTCACCGGCCGCCGACGCTGGGTGGTGGGTTTGCCCGATGCGCTCTCGATGCTGCAAGCCTGGTTTCTCGAATGGACGCCGGGACCGCTGATGTCGCGCGACAACGTGCGTTCGATGCGCGTGCCGAGCGTGTGCGACTGCGCGCTGCCGTTCGACATCGAGCCGACGCCGCTAGAGGCGGTTGCGCCGGGCTACCTCGGCGGGATGTACACGGCGCGCAGCCGCTACCGGCTGTTGCGCTGGCGCGCGCGGCGCTGAGCGCGGCGTCGCCGGACCGCAGAAGCTGCAGGGGCTGCACGATGCGCACGCTGGTCATCGGCAACAAGAACTATTCGTCCTGGTCGCTGCGTCCCTGGCTGGCAATGAAGGTGCTCGACATTCCGTTCGAGGAAATCCGCATTCCGCTCTACGCGCCGGGCTCCAAGGAACGCATTTTGAAGTACTCGGCCTCGGGCAAAGTCCCCTGCTTGATCGACGGCCCGATCATCGCGTGGGACTCGCTCGCCATCCTCGAGGTCCTCGCGGAGACGTACCCGGCACTGTGGCCGGCAGCGCCTTCGGCGCGCGCGCTGGCGCGCGCGGTGTCCGCCGAGATGCATTCGGGCTTTCCGCAGCTGCGCACGCAGATGAGCATGAACATCCGGCGGCGCCTGCCGGGCAAGGGGCGCACGCCGGAGGCGCTCGCCGATGCGGCGCGCGTGCAGGCGATCTGGAGCCACTGCCGGGCGCGCTTCGGAGGCGCGGGGCCTTATCTGTTCGGGCGGTTTTCGGCCGCGGACGCGATGTATGCGCCGGTGGTGCTCCGCTTCCGGACCTATGCGCTCGAGCTGCCCGAGGATTGCCAGGCGTACGCCGACGCCATGCTCGCGCTGCCGGCGATGCAGGCGTGGATCGCGGCGGCAGAGCGCGAGGAAGAGCGCATTGAGCAGTTCGAGCAGAACGCGTGAGCGCCCGGACGGGCTGCGCCGTACGCACCGGCTGCTGATCGCCGCGGCGCTGGTCGCCGCGCTGTGGGGCGTGCGCAGCGGCCTGCCGCTGGGTGTCGGACTGCATTTTCTCGGCGCCGCAGGCCTCTACCTGCTGTTCGGTGCACCGCGCGCGCTGCTCGGCCTGGCGCTGGCCGCGTTGCTCGCCGCGCTGCTCGGCGGTACGCCGCTCGCCGCGCTGCCATGGGCCTGGCTCGCCAACGGCGCGGTGCCGGTGGCGGTCGTCTGGAGCGTGCACCGCGCCGTGACGCGCTTTGCGCCGCCCAACCCGTTCTGTTACGTGTTTTGTGTCGCGTTCGCGGGCGCCGGCCTGTCGATGATCGCCTCGCTGGCGCTGTACGGCGCCGCGGGCACGGGCATCGAGCCGTTCGTCGCGCTCGGCCTGATGCTGGGCTTCGGCGAGGCTTTTCTGACCGGCATGCTGGTGACGATTCTGGTCGTCTACCGGCGCGACTGGGTGGTCACGTTCGACGACGCGCGCTGGCTGGCGCCGCGCGCATGAAACGCTACGTCGTCGGCGGTGCGGTGCGCGATGCCCTGCTCGGCCTGCCGGTCGCCGACCGCGACTGGGTCGTCGTTGGCGCGACGCCCGAGGAGATGACCGCGGCGGGCTTTCGCCCGGTCGGCAAGGATTTTCCGGTCTTTCTGCACCCCGAGACGCAGGAGGAGCACGCGCTCGCGCGCACCGAGCGCAAGAGCGGGCGCGGCTACAAGGGCTTCACGGTCTATGCGGCGCCGGATATCAGCCTGGAGGAAGACCTCAGGCGGCGCGACCTGACGATCAACGCCATGGCGCAGGACGAGACCGGCCGGCTGATCGACCCCTTCGGCGGGGAGCGGGATCTGCGTGCGGGACTGCTGCGCCACGTAAGCGAGGCCTTCGCCGAGGACCCGCTGCGCGTGCTGCGCGTGGCACGCTTCGCCGCGCGTTTCGGCTTTCGCATCGCCGACGAGACACTGGTGCTGATGCGCCGCCTGGTCGACGCCGGCGAGATGCAGGTGCTGGTGCCCGAGCGGGTGTGGCAGGAGATCTCGCGCGGG